>Ga0208980_10001630_pt1 | contig 13644 bp, 5 predicted proteins | sample WetSurMetagenome_3_FD_187993 | JGI IMG/M metagenome (GOLD analysis project Ga0208980, IMG submission 187993) | Wetland microbial communities from Twitchell Island in the Sacramento Delta, sample from surface sediment Aug2011 Site A1 Bulk (version 2) | ecosystem: Environmental > Aquatic > Marine...
GGCGACGGAGGAGTTGATGTAGGTGGCCTGAGTGTTGGTACCCAAGAGGCTCGTTGCGCGGACATTTCCCGTCATGCCCGATATCCAGAGCGTTGACCTCATCTCGCCCGATTGGCCAAACGGATCGTCTGGGGGCAGCACACCGTTAAGGGCCACTATGTTGGAGTTCTTGACGATCACCTTGCTGCCGTCTTTGACAATCACGCCGGCGCGGGCCACGCCCTTGTTATTGATGTTAGCATTGTCCACTACGACTTTGGTATTCTCGCCTCCGACCACAATGCCTGCGCCGTAACCGATAAAATCGTTGAGGCCGTCGCCTTGCAAATCGATTTTAACGTTTTTGAATTTATATTCCCCGCCGGCTACATAGATGCCGGTAAAACCAGTGCCGCCAGGCGAAGTCGGACTCTCATAGTGTGACCCATTTGATTTGATTTCAATGTCGCCGATTTCAAAGCCCGACGGTTTATTGCCTTTCACAGCAGCCAGGACGGACTTGCTCTCATCAATACCCTTGTCATCAAGGTAGAGAGCCTGACGGAAGGCATATGGTCCACTGGTTCTGCCTCCGCGACCACCACCAGCACCGGCCATAGCTCCCCCGGGGGCTGCTCCTTCTCTACCTCCAGTTGCGCCCGGCGCAGCACCTCCGGGAGCACCGGCCCCGGCACGAGCAGCAGCGGGCATGCCGCCTTCACGCGCACCGGCTCCCTCACCTCTTGCAGCACCGCGCGCGGCGCCTTCAGGCGCACCGGCACCTCCGGCGGCACCGGGCATGCCTCCTCCAGGTGCTCCCCCGCCCATGCCTGACCTGGATACCAAGTTGGCTTTGGCCACGGTCAGGACAACGTCACCCTTGTAAGTTCCGGGGGCGAATTTGTAGTTTTTTGCATCCCATTTTTCCAACACTTGCCCGGTTTCAACTCCGTCAACCGTCAAGGTCACAGAGTACCCTTCAGGTGCCTTTATTGCAGCACCATCTCCGATGGTCAGGCTGCTTAATTTGGTAGTCTGAGCGACCTCCCAGGTGGTGCCTGATTGAACGACTTGGCTCTTGCCACATCCTGCCATAAGCAGCATGAGCACTGTTGCGACAAATATGACTGGTAAGGTTTTGATGAATCTCTTGTTCATAGCTATTACCATCCTCCATATCAAAAAATGTTTTAATAGTTGCTCGAACGTTTCGCAAAATTGGACAGAAGTCTTCCTTCTAGAAGTGAGTTTATACGTAATGCAAAAGTTGAGTTGATAAGAAATTGACAGTAACTCAATGTAAAGCTAAGTCTCCCAAAAAATTATAGAGCTGCCAGTCTCTCCCCGAGCATGCAGCCCTCTGTTACGGCCATGCCAATGCTTATGCCGGAAAGCGGGCTCTGATACACCACAATGAAGCGGCCCCCAGCATTGTTTCCCGCTGCGTAAAGTCCTTTGATGGGTTTGAATTCCGAGTTAAGCACGCGCCCTTCCGCGTCGGTGTCAAGGCCGGTTGTTGCAACCATACCGGCACTTATTCCCCCGCCCCCCATCATCATGCCTGTGCCACCACCTTTATTTACGCTGGCATAGAACGGGGGAGTTTTTAGTTCCGTTGCCTTCATTATGCGCCGGTCTTTGCCGAAGTCCTCATCCATGCCCTTCTTGCACATCTCGTTATATCTTGAAATCTCTGCCGAAGCCTTCTTCCTGGCTTCTCCCTTATAGCAATCCGCATAGTTAAGAAGTTCCTCGATCGTATTAGCGCAGTAGAGATCTCCTTGAAGGCTCCATCGTAAAAACCTGTCTCTCTTCCAGCTGTATTTTGCAGGGCCAGGTTTTACGTCGTCCAGTTGCGCAAGCGTTGGCGGCCAGCTGGTTGCATCAGCTGTATCCACAGCCCCATGACGCGGCGGCATCATTTCCAGGATCTTCTTCCAGTTCGCATCAAAAAAGGTGACGGTAAAGTGGTCCTGCGGTTGGAGAATGGCAGTACCGGCAGCTTCGTCGTAGAAGCGTTCGCCGTTACCATCGAGCTGTAGAAACCACACACCGGTGCCCGGATCACCGCTGCCCATGGTGGAATGGGGTCCAATCTCTACATGGCCACCCGCCCAGATGCCCAGTTTGATGCCGGTTCCGTCGCGGGTAAGGCCACCAAAGCCTCCACCAGCCTTGATGAGGCTGAGATCACCTTTTGCTTCTGCCTCATGACGGAGCTGATCTAAAATATCGACGACCATCTCGCGGTTCCCGGAGAAATCGCCTGCGCACAGCGCGACACCCTTGCGGGCCTTGAAACGGACATATTTCCCGTCAGCTGTTTTTGCGATGACACCTGTCACAGCCCCAGATCCGTCAACGTCGCATATCTCTGCATGATGCTGGAAAAACCACTTTGCACCCTTAGCCATGGCCTTCTCTCTGTGCATCTTCTGGAGTTCAGGCCATGTTTCTTTCCCCGAGTTATCGTTCTTATTAAGGAAAATTGCGGATCCAAAGAAGAACTTCCACCCTGACACCTCTAATTGAACCGTTGGCTTGGGGGGACAGCTCATGATATGGCAGTTTTCGTCCATCCATCCCTTGTCAGCAAAACTGGCAATCCAGTCAAAGACCCTGCCGCTGTTCTTTACAAAATAGCTTGCTCGCTTAGGGTTGTGCCGGATTACGTTGCGGCGGGCCCACTCCCTGAGGAATTCATCCTCGTCTATCCTGGGTGCACCCTGGCTTAGCGCATACTGGGAGTTGATGTGCCCGATCTCTTTGCCGGCGCCAGGCGTGTAGCTCTTTTCGGCTTGGCTCTCGATTACAGCCACCGAAGTGCCCTTCTGGGCAGCTGCGCTTGCGCAAATCGAGCCGGCATTGCCGCCTCCCACTACAACTACATCATAGGTTCCACCATCTGAAATAAGGCTTTCGTCGATGGGATCGGGTTTATCCCGCCACGATTTTGTAGGAACCGTGCTCTGGCCTTCTGGCTGGCCGGCGGAAACGGGATTTGCGGCAATGACGACGCCCATGGCACCTGTCGCGGCAACGCCTTTGAGAAACCTGCGCCGATCAACGTGTGTTCCGGACTTCTTTTCATTCTTGGACATGTTTCCCTCCATCTATTCGACGATTAATGTAAAGGCTTACAATCCAGAAAGGTCATGCTTCTGCAGCAAACTTGCCAGCCATCCAGCCATGGGTTAAGGCCATACCGATATTATTGCCTGCGAAAGGCGTGCTGTAGCCCAAGCCATAGCGCCCACCGAGAGTGTTACCGCAAACAAACAAACCCTTTATGGGCTGCCCTTCCTTGTTTAGAACCCTAAGCTTGCCGTCAGCCATAATGCCTGACACGGTAACCATACTGGGCCTCGCGCCGCCCATGCCCCTGCCCTTACAGCCATAGAACGGAGGCTCATCAATAGGGATCATGGCTTTGGCGTCCTTGCCAAAATCGCTGTCAGCGCCAGCATGGCAAAGATCATTGTAATGTTTGATTGATTCTACAAAGGTCTTTACGAGATCCCCCGTGTAGCCCAGGTATCCGGCCAGTTCTTCAAGTGTGTTCGCACCATAGACGGTACCCGAGTTTCGTTCTGCGACCGTGCAGCCCCTCACTTGTCCGCCTTTGGCGCCGGTGCCGAAGACCTTTTTCATATCCTCTTCCATATCTTCATAGTACACCGGACGGCCGTAGTTGGGCCCGCCATGCTCCAGCCCGGCTACCTCTACGCTCTTCATAAACTTCTTGTCCGTAACAACGCACAGCATGCCTTTGGGTTGGCGCAGCACTATAGGCGCTATCGTCGGGGCGGCCGCTTCATTGCAGAAGCGCTTTGCGTTGGCGTTAAGCTGGAGCATGGGGCCTTCCCCCCATGGACCTGCTGCGCCACCGCCCAAACCCATATAGCCCCTGGGTGACGGCTCAATCATGCCGCCTGCCCAGCAAGCCATCTTGTGGCCTTGTCCGTTTCGTGCGGAGATAGCAGTAAATCTTTCTTTTGTTGTCCCGGCGCGCTCCGCCCATTCCTGGCACTCGTTAAGAAGCGCCCAGCACATCTCGCGATTGCCGATGAAGTCACCGCAAGCTAGCGCTACACCCTGGCGGGCATTGAACCTGATATATTTGCCGGCGGCATCCTGTGCGATTGCACCGGTAACAGCCCCGCTTGCGTCCTGGGTAAGGACGACCGCAGTTGTTTCATAATACCAGTCGGTGCCTTGATCTTTTGTCTTCAGTACGTGGTATTTTTCAAACCATCTGAGAACTGAGACCATCCCTCCTGCCATCGATTTGCGCAGAACGGGGCCCATGAACTGGGCATTGCATGGCCAAGTCTTGTAGCCACCAAGCTGGATAGGATAGTCCTGGGGTTTAACATCCTTCTGGGTCTGGTTAATGAGCATATCTTCACCAATGATATTGGAGAAGTCATATATTACGGTTGTGCTGGCAGCGGCAGCGCCTTGAGCAGCACCACCAGGAGCGCCACCACTCCGAGATTCGCCGCCCGGAGCATCACCACCCGGTGCGCCACCACCTGGAGCACCGCCACCAGGAGCGCCACTACCTCGATCATCACCACCTGGAGCACCGCCACCCGGAGCGCCACCACCCCGAGCACCGCCATATGTAAATTCCACCCTGCTGTCATTTTTCTTGCGCAGATCCTTATACCCTTCGTAGACCTCGATCATCCTGTCAAACATCGGGCCGGAGTTCTCTACATACAGGCGGATGATATCCGGGTTGCATCGCCCAGCGGCACGCTTGACAAACTCGGCTACAATCTCTCCAGTGTTATAAGGTCCGTAGCCGCGCTTGATCAACCACTTGGAGTTGACATGGCCGATATCTTCGCCAACCCGGCCAAAATAGCCATCAAACGTCTTCTCAGCCTGTTTCTCGATAACAGCGACCTTGGCACCCTTGTCCGATGCGCCCAGGGCTGCGAGCAAGCCGGCATGGCCTCCCCCGAGCACGAGCACATCGACTGTAATGGTCTTAGCGATTTCGGCATCAGGGATGACGGGGGCAGTGCCCAGCCAATCCCCTTCACCAGCGTAACCGATAACGCGACCGGATGGAGAAGCGCCTGTGGTAGTTTTGGCCGCAGGCTCTTTGGTGACAGGCGCCTGAGGGGCGGAACCGGCTAAAGCATTTGCGCTGGTTGCAGCAGCAACGGTGGTTGCGGATGCCTTAAGAAAACTCCTACGAGATACATTCTTATCTGGCTTAGTTTCCATACTCTATCTCCCTTTCTCCTATCTCGCCAAAATGCTAGTGCGGCGAATCATGCCTCGAAAAGCGCGGCCATATCTTCCTTTTGGCCGGTACGATTCCCCGTTAGTTCGTATTCTCTTTTAGAACTTGTGCAGATGGGGCTCCGGCTTGTCTGCATAGCAGCAAAACATTCTCCTGATGATAAGCGGGGCGAGCCGGAGCCTCGCACCCACAAATTCCAAGTTATGGAATCTCTGGCTTGGTCCTCACATTTTCATACGTTAAGGGTGCGCCCCGACGTATGAAGGACTGGCGAGAAAAGCGGGCCAAGGCCGCTCCCATCTTTCCGCCGGATCAAAGTTTCTGCACATACTTGCCGGCATTTGTGCCGGCCAGGAAACCGCTGGCGAATGCCCAAGTCATATCGTGAACCACCTGGTGCTTTACGCCACCCAGTTGGATATGGCGTCCTGAGGCAATGTCACCGGTAACCCAGAAGCCTTCAACAAGACTGCGGTCGGTCTTGTACGCCTGTATATCGGGATTGACCAGAACACCGCCGAAAGCTCCGTCGGTCCCCAGCGTACCTTTGACGGCATAGAATGGAGCCTTATTAATGGGAACCAGGCTGTCCTTGTCCTTGAAGAACTCCATATCCTCGCCCTTTGCACAGTATTCGTTGTATGTCTTAACGGTTTCAAGGAAGTTCTTTTTGTTGACTCCTATTATGTCGGCCAGTTCTTCGAGGGTATTGGCTTTAAACAAGCTGGCTTTATCCTTTGCTACGCCATTAGAAATGTCTTGTTGAATTTCTTCCATCGTACTTGGAAGACTGCCGCCCCTGCCGCCGGGACCGCTCATCATCATGCCTACACCACCAGCACGAGCACCACCAGCCTGAGCACTACCACCCGGAGCGCCACTGCCCGGGGCTCCACCACCCATCGCCATTCCCTGTGGAGCGCCACCACCTGGAGCAGCGCCACCACCTGGAGCAGCACCGCCTCGAGCAGCGCCAGTTGGACTGGATTGTTGCTTCTTTAAAGCAGCTGCAAGCGTGTTTTCATCAAAGATGCCGTAAGACAGTCCGTTAGGCTGATCACACTGCACCACTCCGCCATCAAATTCCCCCATATGACTGATCGGTTCACTGCAATAGCGCTTGCCGTCCAGATTGACGGTAATGGCGTAAGCCGAAGATCCCATGGTTCTAAATGTATTGCTTGCCATGCTCATGAACATGGGCCCCATCAGGCGAATGACGAAGCTATCGTAGTCTATAAAGGCGCCGACCTTTTCGGCTAGAGCGATGCCGTCGCCAGTGTAATTGGGGCTCCAGTGAGGGCTGGAAGTCATGTATTTTGTCTTGCCGAGGAATTTGGGGTAGTATTTTTTCACGATCGCTTCGTTGTTTATCCAGCTGCCGCTTGACATGATGCAGGCCTTGCAGGCGACGCGGACATAGCCTGCATCTGATTTTGCAATGGCGGCAACGATTTTGCCGTTTTCCACTTCGACATCCACCACGGGATGTTTCGTAAGGACTTCAACGCCATATTTTCCGCATTTCTCCTTCATCAGATCTACGAAGAAAAGCGGCGCCCTCTTTCCCGCCTTTTGTTGATTTATTTCAGGACCAGGGAATTCACCGCCCATCATTGCGCCTCTGCTTTCGAACAGCTCCTCACTACTCGGCTCCAATTCAAATATCCAGTCCAGGAACTGGCCGGCTCCGCGCAGCATGTTGTAGATCAGCTTCTCCTCCAGCCTCCAGTACACCTCGTCCATCTTCTCGCGGGCATACTCCGCGGTCGTGTCTTTCTCGTTGTGTTTTGCCTGCCATTTGCTGCCCCAGTAGGCGACACCGGTGGCATTCCGTGCTCCTCCGCCGGTCGCCGAGTCCTTTTCCAGGACGATTACCTTTTTCCCGGACAGCTGTGCTGCTCGTACTGCCGCAACCATACCGCTTCCACCTCCGCCCAGGACAACAATGTCACAGCTTTTGTTGCCAACGAAGCTGTATGTCTTTGCCGCAGCTTTGGCCTCCGGAATCACACCCGCCATATTCATAAGAATTGGCGCTGCGGTTGCCGCTGAACTCACAGCCATGAACTTTCGTCTGGTCAAATTAAAACCCTTATTACTCATAATAATTTTTCCTCATTTATATTTTGATAATCACGTTGTTTTAAGCCGGCTTGACAAGGATTTTTATCCGCCTCTTCCCTTTGGGAATATAATGCTCAAACAAAAGTCACTAATAAACTGGAGGCAAGCTTCTCCCCTCGGAGAATTACAGGGCTGCCAGCCTCTCCCCCAGCAGATACCCGTCGGTTACGGCCATGCCAATACTTATGCCGGCAAAAGGGCTCTGATACACGATGGTATAGCGTCCCCCGGCATTGTTTCCCGCTGCATAGAGGCCCTTGATGGGCTTAAATTCCGAGTTAAGAACATGTCCGTCCGCATCAGTGTCAAGACCAGTGGTTACACACATGCCGGCGTCTATGCCTCCGAACATGCGCTCGCCATTGTATGTAAACACGGTGCCATAGAAGAGCGGGTCTTTGAGAGCAGTCACCTTCATAATGCGAGGGTCTTTGCCGAAGTCCTCATCAACACCTTTTTTGCACATCTCGTTATATCGTGCAATCTCGGCCAGGGCCTTCGCCCTGGTCTCGCCCTTGTAGCAACCCATGTAATCAATAAGCTCCTCTATCGTATTGCCGCAGCAGGTGGTGCCGTTTACCCCGGGCAAACCTGACTGTGACATGACCCTTTGCCCGCTTTGGGATATGGGACCGGGTTTCAGGTTGTCCAAACTGCTGAGTCTTCCCTGCAAGCCGTGTGTGTCGGAATTATCCGGAGCCATGTGACGGGGAGGCATCATCTCGATGACTGCCTTCCAATTCGCATCATATAAAGTGACAACTGCGCTGCCCATCGGATGAGCAAGGGTGGTACCGGCGGCCTCATCGCAGAAGCGTTCGCCATTATGATCGAGCTGCAGGAACCACACCCCTGTGCCAGGATCGCCGTTGCCCATGTTGGTACGCGGGCCGATTTCGACGTGCCCGCCTGCCCAGACACCCAATTGGATGCTGGAACCGTCGCGGGGATTGGGCCTTATATTTCCACTGGCCCTTATAAGGTTCACATCTCCTTGAGCCTCTGCAAGATTCCGAAGCTGATCCAAAATATCTATGACCATCTGGCGGTTCCCGGCGAAATCGCCGGCGCAGAGCGCGACACCCTTCCTGGCCTTGAAACGAACATATTTCCCATCGGCCCTTTTGGTGACAAGACCCGTCACAGCCCCTGAACTGTCGAGATCGCATATCTCGGCATGGTGCGCAAAGAACCATTTGGCCCCGTCAGCCATGGCCTTCTCTTGATGGATCTTCAAGAGCTCTTGCCATACATTTCCCAACATGGCGGTTCCGTAATAGAATTTCCAGCCGGATACCTCCAGTAGAACTGTCGGTTTGGGGGGACAGCTCATCATGTGGCAGCTTTCGGCCAACCGTTCCTTGCTCATCTCACTAATAATCCAGTCCAGGATCCTGCCGCTGTTCTTCACAAAATAACTCATCCGCTTGGGATTGTGCCGGATCACACTGCGGCGTGCCCATTCCCTGAGGAAATCACCCTCATCGATCCTGGGGGCACCATTGTCCAGCGCATACTGAGAGTTGATTGTCCCTACCTGGCCGCCACCAATGCCTCGGACATAGCCATTCTCGGCCTGGTTCTCAATTACAGCAACGGAAGCTCCCTTCATGGCAGCAACCCTGGCGCAAAACAGGCCGGCGTGACCGCCGCCTACAACGACGGCGTCATAGGTTCCGCCATCGCTAATGAGCGACTCGTCGATGGGATCCGGCTTTTCTCGCCACGATTTTGTGGAAGACTTGTTCTCGCTTACCGGCTGTGCGGCTTGTGGGGGCTGGGCAGCGGCGATGGTGGCCATGGCGCCTGTTGCAGCAACGCCTTTAAGAAGGCTGCGTCGATCCATGTGCGCTCCGGACTTTTTCCCATCCTTAAACATGTTCCCTTCCCTCTACGCTGGACTTATCAGAAATATCATTCCTCTTCCCGGAACTTGTGAAACATATTCCTATTTGATTTTGTTGGCTTGATGGAAACTTTCTTTATTAGGGATGAATTATATAAGCCTCCGCTATTATGTAAAGAATGTCAAAAGCTCTGGAAACAAAAAGTTGGCGCGATTATATAGAAGATCTGATTCTTAAACAACACAATAAATTTTCTGGAATCTAGATGTTGGGAATGGGAGGAAATTGCCTACGTTACCGTTTGTTTGTTACTTCTGACTCTTTCTTTCTCCTCTTCCACCACAGCCCGTTTTAAGATTTTGCCGGCGGCGCTTTTGGGCAATGCATCCCTGAACTCTATTATTCGAGGACGCTTGTAGCTGGCCATGTTATCCTTAGTCCACTCTATTATCTTTTCCTCTTTAATCTTATCCTTGTAGTCTGGTTTCAGTATTATAAATGCCTTTGGAGTTTCTCCCCGATAAGCATCGGGGATACCTATTACCGCGACTTCAGCTACTGCCGGATGCCTATGGAGTAGCTCTTCAACTTCAGATGGAAACACACTATAACCAGAGCACTTTATGAGTTCTTTTTTTCGTCCCAGGATGGCCACGTAGCCTTCCTCGTCCATTTTTCCAATGTCACCTGTATATAACCATCCCTCCTTCAAGGCTTCCTTGGTCGCCTCCGGTTTATTCCAATAGCCTCTCATTATTGTCGGCCCCTTTATTAGAATTTCTCCTTCCTCACCCGGGTTAACCTCTTTTGATCCTGTTTCCAGATCGACAATTTTTATATCCACTGAGATGCCAGGTATGCCGATAAATCCAGGCTTGTGGTGAGACAGGGGAGTGGTAACACCACCCTGTGACAAACTCTCACTCAGACCATAGCCCTCACCCAAGATGGACTTGGGCACCATACGCTTAAGTCTTTCCGTAACAGCGGTCGGCATTGGGGCTCCACCATACCAGCATATGCGGAGACTGCTGAGGTTATATCGTCCTATATCAGGATAATCAACTATGGCAATAACTGCTGTTGTAGTGGTTGTCCAGGACGTACCCTTATATTCCATTATTGATTCAGCTACCGACTCCGGCAGGAACCGGGCGAGGATAACGACCTGACCACCCGAGACTAAGGGTGAACACATACATTGGATCATACCTGTAACGTGAAAGAAGGGAGTTACACCTATATGAACATCGTCTCTTGTATAACCGAACCACAATGCTGAAGCCCCCGCTGCATGAGCCAGACTATAGTGAGAAAGTATCGCCCCTTTGGGAAGTCCGGTCGTCCCGCCAGTGTATTGCAGTAGAGCCATGTCCTCTTTAAGATTGGTGATTTGAGACGCGAATTGTGTTGAAGATTTACGCAATAATTCCAGAAAATCCTGCGCTTCAGGGAAGCTTACCTTTGGTTGTTCCATTTCAGGAGGAATGGGGAGGGTTGGCTTCTGCGGCAAATAGTCTCTGAGAGAAGTTACAATGATATTCTTTAATTTTATTCGGTCTCCAGCCCGCTTGACCTCTGGGAGGAGATAATCCAAAGCCACAAGGGTCTCGGCCCTGGAATCATTAAGCTCATACTCCAATTCAGCATATTTAAACATGGGATTTAGTGTTACTACACACACCCCCGCCCGCAGGGTACCAAGATAGCTTATGACAAATTGGGGGCAGTTCTGCATAAAGAGGGCAACCCTATCTCCCTTCTTCACTCCTGAGTCAGCTAATCCAGAGGCAAATCTGCTGGCAGCCTCATCCAGTTCCTTGTAAGTAATATCATAACCGTAAAAACTGAGGGCGATTCTGTCCGGTGCTGCGATTGCATTGTCTCTTACACAGTCGGGCAAGGACTTCTGGGGTTCAAAGATCTTGGGAACACGAGGCTCCCATAGGGGATACCACCTTTTCGTAGTCATTCTCTTCTTTCTTTCAGAAAAGAAAGAGAATCGTTTGATTTGTACGTCAGTGCGCGTCACTCAAGGAAAGTGACGCGCACCGTCGCAAGTAACTGCAAGAAGTTAGAATTTCAGTTTCAGAGCAAGCACCATCTTCCGGGCAGCGGACGCATTGTTGTATTGTCCGAGAGTATTGTTGATCTGCACGCCAGCCGGATTAAACATGGCCATGGCATCGACGCTATTATACTGCGTGTGATTGAACGTGTTATACGTTTCCCAGCGGAACTGCAAACTCCGCGCTTCGTTGCTGCCGAGCTGGAAGTTTTTAAAAAGTGAGAGGTCCCAGTTGTTGGTTCCGGGTCCGCGGAAAACATCCCGCGGTGCATTGCCAAATCCGCATGTGAACGGATCGCCGTACACGCAGGTGCCACCGAGGTTCGGATCGCCGTACTTCGGCAGCGCGATTGCATCTCCGTTCAACTTCGACTGTATACCAGTCGGATCGGAAAGAATCGGGTTCCCAATAAGGTCGGCCCGCGTCGGGGCGGCATCGCTGCCGGTAAAGTCTGGAGGGGGGCCGCCAACCACGGTAAAATTAACTCCCTGAGGCGCTCCGCTTACCATCGAGACAATCCCCGAGAACTGCCATCCGTCGAACACCTGTCTGGCAAAGCCGTTGTTTCCCATGCGGCTGCTGAGGCCGGGAACCATATACGTAAAGTTCGCCATCACATTGTGCGTGTGATCGCCGGAGGACCTGCCGTAGAAGAGACTGTCGGGCATGAAATCAGGGGATCCGCCTCCCGCTGGACCGGGACCCGCCTCCCCGAAATCCATCGTCTTAGACCACGTCCAAAAGCCACCAATTGTCAGCCTGGTGCCGAACCGGCGATTGAGCGACGTCTGCATTGAATGATAATTCGAACTGTCGTCAAACCTGTAGTAATTGATAGCACCATAGCCCTGATACTTCCTTAGCTCATTATCCTGTCTCACCCGGCCGGTGTCGGGGTTGATGGCCCAGGGCTGAAATCTGGTCCCATACTGGAGCGTGTTGATGCCCTTCGCCCGCCGCATGTGACGTCCGACCGTGCCCACATAGGAAACATCGAGGACGAACCCCAACCCTACGTCGCGCTGAACGCCCAGGCTCCAGTTGTAGCTGCCTGGCTCGCTGAAGTCGCGCTGACTTGCATTAACCGCGTAAAACCCTGAAGCGGGGCCGTAGGTGAAGGTCGCCGTTTTAAGTTGCGGGACTGTGGTGTAATAGATCGTTGCAAGGTTCTGGACCGGCGGGACCTGAAGATAGTCGGCTTGAAATTCGTCGCCGCCGCTGCGTTCAAAGAACATGCCGAAGCCGCCGCGGATCGCCATTTTCCCGTCCCCGAAGACATCATAGGCAAAACCGAATCTCGGCGAGATCTGGAATCCCGGGTTGTTCAGGTATGTTTTGTCAAAAACCCCCACGGCCGGATACATCTCTTCGGGCGTATAAGTTACACCGGCCGGCATGGCAAAGCTGCCGATATACGTCCGGCCAACGATCTCACCGGTATAAGGGTTTTTGCCCATGCCGCCTGTGGTCTCCGTGATATACTTCATTGCTGTACCCGGATCGTAGCTCGAAATCTCGAATATCCCCATTTGCCCGTCCTTAAACCAGGTCGGTGCGATGTACTGGAAGCGGGCGCCGATATCTATGGTCAAACGCCGCGTCGCTCTCCAGCTGTCCTGGGCGTAAAACTCGATGTCATGATAGCGGGCATGTGACAGTTGCGATTTGTCCGATTCCTGGTACTGTTTCACGGTCCCGATAAACGCGTTGGCCATCGGGAGGCCGGTATCGTAAATATTGTATCGGTCCGATTGGAAGTCGAATGATCCGCTCCTATTGGAATGGCGCACCGCATTGCGGCTGGTTAGTTCAGCATAAAAGCCGAACTTAAGGCTGTTTTTGCCAATTACCCACGACAGGTTGTCGGTGATGTTCCACAGCGTGTTGTCGCCATTAAAATTAAAGCGGGAAGCGACTTGGATACTCGGGATCAGGCTATTACTGCCGCCACCGGGACCAGGGGGCGGACCACCGGGACCGCCCATAGGAGCGGCGAAAAGGGCGGAGGGCATGATATTATCCTGGTTGATCTCCGGGTGGAACTGCTGGAAGTCCGCGACACCGGGGATGTTCTGGCGCTGGACATCTGGCAGCTGGTCTTCCCACGGCGTAGAGTCTTGATAACCTTTGTTGAAGCCAACCGTAGCCTCGTTGACGACGCTCGGGGAAATTGTCTGGATCCAGGTTGTCACAAAGCCCAGTGAATGCAGATTCTGCAGGGCTCCCAGGACGGGCCATTGGACTTCAATGAGCTCCCTCGGCACCGGGGCCTCAACGGGACTTGCGGTTCTCGCATATCGGGCATAGATGAGTGTTTTGGGCGCTACGTTCCAGTCAATCCGGAAAATCTGCTCGTTGCGCG
>Ga0208980_10001631_pt1 | contig 13642 bp, 11 predicted proteins | sample WetSurMetagenome_3_FD_187993 | JGI IMG/M metagenome (GOLD analysis project Ga0208980, IMG submission 187993) | Wetland microbial communities from Twitchell Island in the Sacramento Delta, sample from surface sediment Aug2011 Site A1 Bulk (version 2) | ecosystem: Environmental > Aquatic > Marine...
ACAGATGGTGAATTAAAGAACATCCGGACTGACGTAAAAATAATTTATGCTGAGCACGATATGATAAAGGAAGCCCATATAAAGCAGCTTGCGGCGCTGATTCCTCATGCAACTCATGACAAGATAAACCACTGTAATCATATGACGATACTGAGTAAAAAAGAGGCAATTGAGATTATTAAAAACTACCTCCTGAACGACCAATGAAGCCCTCCAGTTGAAAGGAATATTATTCGATGAAAAAATCTCCCCTCCTGATCATCCTCTTTGCCATCCTAATTCTCTTCATCATCCAATCCATAGGCACACTGGTTGAATCGATCTATATCCTGGACCTGATGAACTCGAGCCTGGACGAAAAGGCACTGGGCGTGTTGTTTTTCTTCGGACCATTGCTTGTGCTTCCCTTCTTTAAGAAAGACCAGCGCCTGCTGGTATGGATTCTTTTCGCCATGCTTTTCATCACGCGTGGGTTGACCCCGTATCTCAGCACCACCAACCGCCTGGTTACCTCCGGCATTGCCACCACCGCCTCCCTCAGCCTGTTCTTTCTGCTCATCACCGGTCAGCTGGCTTTTAATCGTTGGGCGCCAGCAGGGTTGGCATTGGCGGTTGGTTTATCCACCCTGATACGCACAGCAGGTCATGGCATTGAATACTCACTTACATCCTCGGGTGGCTGGGTCGGCTGGGTGTTAGGTTTGACTCTGGGCGTTTGTTTATTCTTCTCGGAGCTGGAACGAGATCCAGGCGCGCAACAAAAAGGTGGCAAGCGCACCACCCCAGTCCTAGGTATCTACCTCATCCTGACGTTGGTCTATTTTTCATTCTCGGCGCCCGCCGTGATCGCCCGTTGGACGGAGGGCAATTACACCCTCATCGTGAGTGCAGTCAGCCTGCTCTCCATGGTGTGGGTCTGGATGTCGATAAGTCGTCCAGACCTGCTCGAGCGCATCTCTCCGCACCTGGCTGTGGTTTGGAATCTGCTCTTTACCGCCAGCCTGACCCTCACCCTTCTGGCACAGCGGGTTTCTTTCCCTGCTGCGCTGGATTCCCCGGCCGTGGAGGTGGGAGCACCCAGCACACTACAGATGGTCCCGCTCTGGCTGATGCTCCTGCTCTTCCCGGTGCTTTATCTCGACCTGCAGATTTTCCTCGAAAAGATGCAGGCATCCGACCAACCTGCCGGCAGCCTGGCACCGGGTATCCTGTTGGGGAGTATCTCCCTAGTCGTGCTGATCTTCATCAATATCTTCACCAACGTCTGGGGATATATTGCGCCCATCAGCCCTCCATTCAGGAATACCTTCTGGCTGTCGTACTTTTTATTATCCGGCGGCATCACGCTGCTGGTCTGGCTCGCTCTACGAGGCAAACCAGTCCCAGAAAGAGAATCATCAATTTCCCGCCCATGGGTTTGGGTAGTTCTGCTCAGCGTAATCTTCCTGGTTACGCTGGTTATCGCCCTGCCAACCCGTCAGGTTCAAGTGGAGGCAAGCGGAAAAACCTCATTGCGGGTGATGACATTCAACACGCAGCAGTCAAACGATGAACTCGCCGAAAAGTCCTTCGAAGCGCAGCTCGCCCTTATGCGTAAGGTGTCAGCGAATATTATTTCGCTGCAGGAGACCGATTCCACGCGTATCTCACTTAATAACAACGACTATGTGCGCTACTTCGCGGATGGCCTGGGTTATTACTCATACTATGGCCCAAAAACCGTCACCGGCACCTTTGGCACCGCCATCCTATCGAAATTCCCCCTGGAAAACACGCGCAGCTCCTTCATGTACAGTGACACAGATGAGACCGGTGTTGCTGAAGCGGAGGTGGAAGTGGGAGGCCAGCGCTTCACTATTTATGACGTGCACCCCGATAGCTCAGATGCGGCCATGCTGGCCTTTGCCCAGACGGTACTGGAACGCTCGCAGGATAAACCCAATGTGATCGCCCTGGGTGATTACAACCTGAGGGATTATGAAGAAGCCTACCAGCTGATTGACAGCGTGTACACGAACGCCTGGACAAGTGTCTACCCATCCGAGATCAGCCCAGATGGCATCGATATGTCGGGTGATAACCGCATCGATCACATTTTCCTCTCCCCCAATCTGAGTGCGCTCAATCCGACCTATATCCTGCCACCCGAGTCCGCCACCGATCACGCAGTGCACTGGACGGACATCCTATGGACCAATCCATAGCCTTTCGGGCAGGAACGACTCGGTTAACAAACAAGGAGTTTTGATATGGACACGGAAGATATGTTACAGCCGATCATCATCCTCTTTTCGGAGGCATATGCCGGACCCTCCGACCCATCATCGACCTGGTTCATTGATAACGAACCAGATTCTGGCATTTTAGGAATCATTGCCGGTGTATCTGCTGCTGAAGCATCATGGTCTTCCAGAAAAAACGATCCCGGTACTAGCATCGCGGCACATGTCGAGCACTTGCGCTGGAGCCTGGCAAACGCCAATGGAGCCTTGCAGGGAAAACCATACCAGGCGAACTGGAAGGAAAGCTGGAATACCCTTGATGCAGATGAGACTAAATGGACACAGCTTAAAATAGCGCTGACAGCAGAGTATGAGGCGTTGCTACTGAATCTTCAAAAGCAAACTGAATTATCGGGTGATTATTTGTTGGGTGTCATGGCATTGGTTCCGCATGCAGCCTATCACCTGGGTGTCATACGGCAGTTAATTGAACGGTCACGTGAGCAAGCGAATAAAACAATTAAGAATTAATTAATTAGATAATATTCACCTACTTTGGTGTAATTCTGATATAATTCTGACTGCTGATGTGCTCCTGTGCTGCCTTAAAAAGTTAGCATAATCAGTAAAATTTTTACATTCAGGAGATAGTCATGACAGCACACATTCAACATACCCAGGTGATTGACCGTCCATTGGCCGATGTGTTCCATTTCTATGCATATGAGCATGTCCGCAACCATCCTCGCTGGGATGCGGATATCAAGCTCGAGAAGGTATCGGAAGGTCCCATCGGTGTGGGGACCATCATCCATAGGGTTAATAGCCGCAGTGGAACTCCCGTTGAAGGGACCATGGAGGTGGTGGAATATGAACCGAACAAAGCATTAGCGATGGTCATTCACGACGGCAACGCTGAAATGCGAGGAAGGACTACATTTGAAGCTCTAAACGACCATCAAACCAGCCTGACAACCTTCATAGAGATTCCCGGTATGGATGATTCGATGGACAAGAGCTTTCTACTCAGCCGGCTGGAGCGGAGCGGCGAAATCAGGAAGCAGCTGATGGAAACGGAGATCAAGGAGAAGTGATGACAGAACCGATCCTATTCATCAGCCATAACCGGGTGAAGGAAGGGATGGTGGAGGCCTTTAAAAAACACTATCAAGAAAGCATCCCTCGCACAGAAGCCGCCAAACCTGAGACGCTGATCCAACTTGCTTATGTTAACGATGATTTTTCTAAGATGGACATTATTCGCCTCTTTCACAATGCGGAGGCTTTGGATCTCCAGTTACAGGGTGCGGATGAGCGCTCAAAAATCACCTACCAGTTCATTGAGCCGACCAGTGTTGAGATCTACGGCACACCCAGCGATTTCAGCCTGGAGATGCTGAAAAAGGTGGCGGGCTCAGGGGTCACTGTGAGCGTCTTTCCGCAGTTTATCGGCGGTTTCATGCGTCCAAGGTCTGGATGAGTATATCTCTCCTTCGAATGATAAAGCTAGAATCTTGTTCAGGTTGATTTCTATAATTGTGCACCAAAAGAATTCGTCAAATGGATTTCATGGGTATAAGTATAAGCAAACGCTTCATTAACTAATCTGGATAATGAGAAAATTGTTTATGTGCCCTCCAGAGGGTGAAGGTATTTTTTCAACAATAAACGTGAGGCAGGTTATACTTATTGATAATATAGACATCTGAACAATCCAAGAATGATGATTTTTAAAAGTTTTCAGCAAAAGATAACCCTGCTACCATACCAGGATCTCACCCATCTGGTGCAACTTCGGTGGATGGTTCATAAACGCAAACGTTAAAACTCTTAAAGTGATCGGGATAATTACTTTGCACAAATAATGAGAACAGGAAAACTCACTACATCTTTACGAACTACACTTACCCCGAGTATGTACCATGGTTTAAATAAAAATCCGCCATTCTTTGAAGGCTGGTACTACAAATTGGTCAGTGCAGACGAAAACCACAAAATCGCCATTATCCCGGGAGTAATTCTGGGTGAGGATGCACACGCCTTTGTGCAGGTATTGGATGGTATAGATGGAACCGTGGCGTATCATACGTTCTTATTTCAGCAATTCCAGGCCGACAGCCGTAGATTTGCGATTGAGATTGGCAATAACAGTTTCGATGGCACCCACTTTTCTTTGGGGATTGACTCTCCTGCCGGTCAACTCTCCGGTGAAATTCAATTCGGTCCGCTTAACCCCTGGCCAGTTACATGGATTTCACCTGGCATTATGGGATGGTATGCCTGGGTGCCACGCATGGAATGCTATCACGGCGTTCTCAGCTTTGACCATTCACTACAAGGTGTGTTGACTCTCAATGGTAAATCTATGGATTTCAGCGGTGGGCGCGGTTATATAGAGAAAGATTGGGGAAAAGCCTTCCCAGCAGCATGGGTCTGGTTTCAGAGCAACCATTTTAAGGGTACATCTGCTTGCATTACAGCTTCAGTGGCAATCATTCCATGGGTTGGGAGTTCCTTTCGCGGTTTCATCGTTGGGCTTTGGTTGGAAGGCAAGCTCTATCGGTTTGCCACTTACACAGGAGCACGAATAGAAACACTGCATATTTTCGACGACCATGTGGACTGGGAAGTGAAAGACCACCACTACCGGCTGTTTTTAACCGCCTCGCGAGTTTATGGCGGTTTGCTGCGCGGTCCAACTCATCTAAATATGGGTAAGCGGGTGCTTGAAACCTTGAATGCGGTAGTGCAGGTACGGCTTGAAACGCTACAAGGAGTTCCGATTTTTGAGGGGGTTGGTGCTCATGCCGGGCTGGAAGTGATTGGTGATCTACCGCGCCTGTTGCAAGATTGATCTGCGAACTTTCTGTTCTTGATTTTGGGGGCAACTTAGATGAATGTGGGGGCATCGTCTATGGATTAACATCCAAGCCAGTTCTGTGGTAAACAGGTTTACAAAATAGTTCAAGAGCCTCCAATTAACGGAAAGCGTCTATTTAGTTTCACTGGTGAGAGAAGTTATAATTACAGCCGCTTAGTCCACAGTAAAAAGCCATAATGAACAAAGAAGTACACAGAATATATGGAAATGGAAAAACTCTTTCAAAAAAGTGAGGCGTATCTGCGGACGTTATGTAACCAGATATCCGACAGGAGTGTTGGCAGTGAAGGGAATAGAGAGGCTTCCCGCTATTTTGAAAGCCTGGCATCATCATTGGGATGGCAAACAGAGATCCAGGAATTTAATGCCATGGATTGGATTGATGGTGGAGCAAGCTTGCACAGTGAAACGGACAGCTTTCAAGTTTTTGTCAGCCCATATTCTCTTGGTTGTGAAGCTAAAGCGCAGCTGACCTGCGTATCCAATATCAAAGAGCTTGAGCAAGCGAATATCACCGGGAAAATATTACTCCTGCACGGGGATATCGCCAAAGAACAGCTCATGCCCAAGAATTTTGTGTTTTACAACCCAGAAGAACACCAGCGGATTATTTCTTTGCTCGAGAAAGGTGAGCCATATGCAATCATCTGCGCAACAGGTAGAAACGCCTCCCTTGCCGGAGGTGCTTATCCATTCCCATTAATTGAAGATGGGGATTTTGATATCCCCTCAGTTTTTATGACCGAAGAAGAGGGCAGCAGACTGGTTCCACATGCTGGTAGAACAATCGCCTTAAATTCCAAATCCACACGGTTATCCGGTAGAGGTTGTAACGTGATTGCTCAGAAGGGGAAGCAATCAGCCAAGCGTATCGTGATTACCGCGCACATCGACGCAAAGAAAGGTACCCCTGGCGCAATTGACAACGCAAGTGGGGTAGTAGTGCTTCTACTCTTAGCTGAGTTATTGGGTAATTATGACAGCAATAGGCTTATTGAGCTCGTGGCATTAAACGGTGAAGATTATTATGCAGTACCTGGTCAGATGCTATATCTTGCTCAAAACCAGCACCATTTCCATGAAATTTTGCTGAACATCAATATTGACGGTGCAGGATATAAAGATGGTGGCACAGCTTTTTCATTTTATAATCTACCTGAAGAAATCGAAAACCAAGCAAAAGAAGTAATCAACCTTTATGGCGGGATAACCGTTGGTTGTCCATGGATTCAGGGAGACCATAGCATATTCATCCAGAAGGGCTGTCCAGCGATGGCAGTATCATCCCAATGGTTCGCGGACCACATCGACTGCCAGGAGATCACTCATACCCCAAAAGACAACCTGGATATTGTCGATACTCGCAAGCTGGTTGAGATTGCCCAGGCACTGGATACTTTTATCAGGAGAATCTAAATCAGGAAAACCAATTGGATCATAGTAAAAATCGTACCATCATCTCCATCCCAATTAATCCCTGATACCTATAACCACTTCCATTTTGGACGGGCAAGTGGTCTGCCTTTCCAAAATAAACGACCTGCTAAGCTTAACCGCAGTGATTGAAAGGCAGCAGCTTCGTTTGCCAGAATTGTGACCGGGTATATTAACCCCAGGTAAACGGGCACACCCAGCTCAATATAGGGAATAAGCCAGAGCAGTAATGAGAGGCTGATACAGATAATCAGCTCATTTAGTGACGCAGTGGGAGCAAGCCCTAATGCAAACGCTACGAAGATAAACAATGGTTCTAAGAAGAGCACTGCTAGCCAGAGGAATACAAACAGGAAAACCAAAAGGTGAAAATCGAAGAAGGCAAATAAGTTTTTTACGAACCCATCATATGCTTCCCGACTTCCATGATACATCCAGCAGGAAATCAGATCAATAATCCGCATTACTCTCCAACGCAAACCAGCAGCTTTTATCCTTCTTGCCAGGGCTAAATCTTCTACGATCGCACTCCCCAGCTTCCTATGTCCGCCAATTTGCTGATAAGCCTCCCGGCGGAATATCATCATTTGCCCAACTGCACTAGAAAGCATCAGTAACCGGGTCTGGTATGCCAGCCATAATGGGATGAAACAAAGCACCGACCATGAAAAAAAGGGTACGAGTAATCTCTCTCCCCAGGTATGAACCTGTTGCCGTGGAAAACCAGTCAACAGATCAGCGTGTTGGCTCAACATATTACTAACGATCAAACGCAGGGATTGAGGCTTAAAAATCGTATCTGCATCCGTAAAGAACAACAAATCACCTTGTGACTGTTCTGCCAGCTGGGCACAAGCCCAGTTCTTGCCTGCCATTCCTTCAGGTATTGGAGTGCCCTTCAGTACTTTTAACCTTGGTTGGACCGTATTAATACGCTCAAGAATTGTTAATGTCTCATCACTGGATTGGTCATCCAGGACCAGCACTTCAAAATCAGGATAGTCCAGCTTTAGGAGTGATTGGATACATCCTTCAATACGGTCCTGTTCATTGCGCGCTGGAACGAGTATGGAAACGGAAGGAAAGTCATGTAGTCGTACTTTTGATTGTTTGCGGTGAAGAATTAGGATATTACTCAGGATGATTATCAACACTACCCCCTGAAAATAAATGAAACCCATGATCAACCCATGAGTCAGATAATTAGCCATCTTTTCTCACTTCTTAAAAGAGATAAGACGTTGTTCGACCCAGGGGCGTAGACGAGGTCTTTGATGGAGATCTGACCGGTGGGTCCAGATCAGAATGAGCGTTTGACCCGCCCAAACCAGGAGCAAAAGGGGATCGGGTATCCATATCAATAAGGTCACCAGGATACTCAACATCCCTAACATAACCGCCCAGCCCGGGGAAGTCATCAGCGCAATCCCGATGACCGTACCTGTGACCCCAGCCAGGGAGGCTTTCCAGATGGTTAATCCAACCCACACGCCAAGAGAAACTGCGATCGCTTTACCACCGTGGAACTTCAAAAATGGGCTGAAGACATGCCCGAGTACTGGAGCAATAGCAATTAAAAACATTGGAAAGCCACGAATCTCCAGGTTGTAATAGGAAAGTCCTACCGGTGCGGCGGCTTTACTCACGTCCAAAATCAGCGCAAAAAGACCAACCACCTTGCTACCAGCCTTAAAAACATTGGCAGCTCCCGGATTCCCGTCTCCATATTGGCGTACATCCACCTTTAAAAAGAGTTTCCCCAACCATACGGAAAAGGGCAGAGAACCGCAGAGAAAAGAAATGAATACTAGCAAAACCCAGGTCATGGGTTTATTCTATCTCAATTTCGTCATCCCAATTAACGGATGAATTGATCGATAAAGACCGCAGCTTTCCTTCCTTGAGCCACTGCTTCCACCACACCTAGGCCATTCATCACAACATCGTCTCCGATAAAGACTTTTGGAAGGGTGGATAATTGGCCAGTTTGGGGATTAATATTGCCCCTCCAATCAGAGCCAAGCCAGCCATAAATTTCACGGTTATCGGAGAGTCCAGCCTCTGCTAGATATATAGCTTGATAATTATCCTGAATATACTTTGGATCCAGGTTTAGCCCCAATTGCTGGCTACCTTCAAAGATAATTCCAGTAGCAACTATACCCTGCGTGTCATTCTGGACGGCTGAGGAGAGCAACGGGTCAGAACCAGCCCTTATCCACAAGGCACCCCCGGGCTTAGATTCTTGAGCGAAAACAGTCACTTTACAGCAAGCTAAGGTCAGGTAATATGCACAGCTCAGGGCTGAAGGACCGCCACCTATCACCGCAACCTTAGGACCAGAAGCCGGCTGTGCATATTTGACCCAACCATCTTTACCAGCTTTAGCACATACCCAGCGCTGGAGCTCAGCAATACGCACAGGTGCACCTGTAAAGTCGCGCCGATAACAATCTTGCTGACATAACCGACCTGCAGTGCAGGTGAGACCGCAGACTTCACCAAAGGGATTCATTTCCCGAATCAGACGGGCTGCTCCAGGGTAATTCTTAGCTTCCATGCGTCTCAGAAAGCCGGGGATATCAATCACCGCAGGGCAGCCATCCATGCATTTGGGCTCCTGGCACCCCTGGCACTCTGCAGCAGCGAGATATGCATTTTGGTCAGTGATAACATCGTTTGAATTGAAAACCGGTCGCCGGTATGGCAGGTCGACAATATTGACATACTGGTGGGGGAATTTACGAGAATCATATTCTGGCAAGTGCAGCTCTCGCAGAATAATATTGACAGCACCAACCCCCGACACGGCTGTGGCGGGTGCTCCAGTTCCCATGACGGTGGAATCGCCACAAAAATAGAGATGCTTCCACTCACTACGCGCATGTAGGCGTTTCAACATTTCCTGCCCAATCTGGTTCTTCGGACCGCCCACTGCACCGCCATTCTTCAAAAGGTAACGCTCAATGGTGGTTGGAGTCGCAATGATGAGGCTCAGGATTTGCTTTCGAAAACCTGGGATATGTTGCTCAATTTGATTTAACATGCGCTCAGCCTCCCGCTGCTTCTGGGCTTCATATTCATCCGAATGATATCCGCGTTCATCAGGATGAGGCCACTGGCACATATTTGGGGCAATGGCAAACACTACCAGGTGGTCAGGTGGGCTGAGGGTGGTATCCACCAATGAATTGATATATAGGGTAAGGTCAGAAGAATCAATGACTTTTCGATTCTCGATGAAAATTTCCCAAGGATACAGACCCTGTGGAAAGCCATCACGCTGAACCACCATATAGAGGGTCATGCTGGGAAATGTAGGCACCAAAGATTGTGCCCATTTTAGCCGTTCTGGGGAGATATGCACCGGTCGAACAAGCTTGCCATAAATATTCCAAACCGTAGCATTGGCAATGACACGCTGCGAACGGATCTCCACCCCATTACTCAGACGCACACCATAGGCGATGCCATCTTGAATAAGGATCTCATCCACCAGATGCCGATAAAGCGTCTGACCACCATCACGCTCAAAGGCTTTTTCAATCACATTGGGAAGCATCTGTGCCCCACCTGCCGGGAAATATACCCCGCCGATATGATTATCGATGAACATCGTTGCTGCCAGCACCGCAGGTGTCTCTGCTGCTGTTGTGTAGGAATATGCGGAACAAAGTTTGTCAAAATAGTTGATAATATCTGGGGTATGGAAATATTTTTGAAGGAGATCCAGAGTGCTAGTTGAAAGCAATTTTTGCATTTTTATGATTGCCAGAGGAGCACTTAGCAATCGGCGCAATCCCTGGCGGGGAGAAAATTCTGATGGCGGTGATATGACCTCATTCTTAATGACAATATTTTCATAAAGCTTATAAAGGTCAGCAAAAAAAGCTTTTAAGCCCTCCTTTTCTTGTGGATATAAACGGAACAATTCCTCCAGGAAGCGGTCGATATCTGGCCAGAAGATAATTTCCTGTCCTTCATAGGTCATCCGCGTCAGGGTGGAATGGGCGATAACATCGATAGGTTCTTCAAGTTGATTGATGAGGAAACGAAACGGGCGAAACCCCTTCTCTCCAAACCCATATAGCATGGCGGTACCCACATCAAAGACATGATCTTCACGTTTAAAGGAGGTACATGAACCACCTGGTTTGTTCTGTTGGTCAATCATTAATACCGATAAACCACGCCTGGCGAGCAGGCTGGCAGCCGCCATGCCACCCAATCCTGCCCCAACGACTATGACATCATAAGAATCGCGCAATACTGAATCAGAATATAGCTTCATTCCATTACCTTTCATTTATAAATGGCTGAGGCACTGCCTCCACAGCCAGTTTACCTATAAATACCACGATCGGTGAGCCACCTACTGAATAGGCCCAATCGCCTGCTACCAATAAACATGATGTAGGCGTAAAAATTCAGGAACACATTTTCAGGATTTTCGTTATCCCTATTTTGGTTAATGTGCGGATATATGGGAAATCAGCAAGGCATCTGGATGATTAATCTTATTTATTATACCTAATAAATATTCACATTTATTTTTACCTCTGGAACAATAGAGTTAAGTCGGGTATCAGTTCAGGTTATTAAGAATTGACAATCTCTAAGCTGCAAAAGTTAACCACCCGATTGAAGAACCATATATAAACCTATGGCATAATTACCGCAAGATAAAAGTGATGTATGCCGATTACATCCTCCATCACCATCGTTAATGTCGGTTACCTCTCCACCAATTACTGGGTGGTCAGCGCAGGCAGGTCACGCTTGCTGGTTGACCTGGGCTACCCGGGCACGATGGGCACCCTGCGCGCCAGGCTCAAGCAGATGAATATCCCGCTCAAGGAAATCAAATATGCCCTGGCGACTCACTACCACATCGATCATGCCGGCCTGGCTCAGGAGCTCAAAATGGAAGGGGTGGGCTTGCTGGTGCTGGAAACCCAGGTGGCAGCCATCCCGTTGATGAAACAGTTCACCAAGCCTCAAGACCATTATGTAGACATCCTATTGGATGGCAATATAAACATTTCATTTACAGAGAGCCGCTCCCTGCTCTCTCAAATGGGTATCCCGGGTGAAATTCTCTCCACACCCGGACACTCGGTCGATAGTGTTTCGCTCCTGCTTGACGATGGCTCCGTTTTTACCGGTGATCTGACACCACTGGAGCATGCCTGGGGAGAGGCAGGCAAATTGGTGAAGGCCAGCTGGCAACTGCTCAGGGAGAAAGGCGCCAAGCGCATCTATCCGGCACATGGAGAAATCCGTCCCGTGAGCCAGGGGAATTTAACAGGCATAGTCTAATCCTAACCATTGCCTATTGAATCGGCGAGTTCCAGCTTCCATTTTATGGATTTTGAAATCATTCCTTTGGAAATTCTTACCATTTCATCTTGACATTATTACGTAATACTGTTATAATAACAGTTATAGAAATCATGCTCAACAAATACAGAAGATCAGGTAAAGATAATGACCGCAGAAGAATTATTAATCCATGAGCTGGCAGAACGGGCGGGTATATCTGTCCGTACGATCCGTTACTACATCAACGAAGGCCTTTTACCGCAACCGACCTATCAGGGAAAGTATTCCTACTACAGCCTGAACTATCTGGATCGGTTGGAGCTCATCCGCAGACTGAAGGAATCGTACCTGCCGTTAAGGGAGATCCGGGAGATCATGAACTCACTCAGCGATGATCAAGTAAGTATGAGATTAAATGAGTTACCACCGTCCAGTCCAAAATTTTCTGTGGAGCAACCATCCCGTCAACCTGCTGCGAAACCAGGAGCCAGGGCTTTGGACTACATCAATCAGGTGATGGACCAGCAGACAAAAAATCGAATGAAAGGAACCCTTAACCAGCCCCCATCCAGCTTTTCTAAGCCCAGGGAAATGGCTTCCCCGATTAATTTCAACGCCGCTGAACCATCACCCATCGCTGAGCCATCACCCACCATGGAAAGAGATAATATCTGGCAGCGTATCTCGCTGGCACCCGGAGTCGAGCTGCATCTACGAAGACCCCTGGACGTTGATACAGAGCACCAGGTTCAACAGCTCATTAACCTAGCAAAAAGAATCTTTCATTTCAAATCCTAAGGAGGGATCGAATGAACAAGAACCTTTTCAAAATTCAGCTTAACAGTGATAAAAATCTAGTTTCACGTGAGGTAAAAACTGAGCGCATCCTGGAAATTCGGTTACAGGCGCCGATTTCATCCAAGGATAATAGCCGACCCAGCCTCAACCTGGCGTTGGTGTTGGACCGCAGCGGATCAATGCAGGGCGAAAAATTGGAATATGTAAAACGAGCTGCATCGCATGTGCTCGACCAGCTTAAGGAGCAAGACCAGGTGGCGCTGGTGGTTTATGACAATACGATCCAGGTATTGGCACGTAATATCCAGGTCACCAATGGCAACCGTTTCGAGCTCAAACGGATGTTATCTGGGATCGAGGCTGGAAATATGACCAATCTTGGTGGTGGCTGGCTGACAGGCTGCAAGGAGATCGCCTCCTCAGCCCGGGAAGACACCATCAACCGCACGATGCTTCTTACGGACGGGCTGGCAAACGTCGGCGAGACTGATTTGGAAGTGCTGTCGCAACATGCCTTTGAGATCTACAAAGATTCAATATCCACTTCAACCTTTGGGGTTGGCGGGGGATTCAACGAACACCTCTTAGAAGCAATGGCAAACAGGGGAGGTGGAAATTTCTACTTTATCCCACAGCCCGATCAAATACCTCAAATCTTCTTGAAGGAGTTCAATGATCTCGTTGGCATCACGGCACGTAAGGTGGAAATCAAACTCGATCTTCCAGTTGCAGTGGAATGGAAGGTGTTGGGTGGCTGGTCTGCTGAGTATAAGGATGGACGCTTGCACATTTATGTGGGCGATATGCTGACAGGAAAAACACAGGACATCTACGTGAAGCTTCAGGTTCCATCAAATGAAAAATCTGGCGAATTAAATTTGAATGCAAAGGCATTTGGCCAGGGAGAATCAGGCGAAGTGCTTGAGGATCAGGCAAGGGTCATCTTCCAATATGCCGACCAAAAAGACCTGGAGGCTGCACCCGT
>Ga0208980_10001632_pt1 | contig 13640 bp, 12 predicted proteins | sample WetSurMetagenome_3_FD_187993 | JGI IMG/M metagenome (GOLD analysis project Ga0208980, IMG submission 187993) | Wetland microbial communities from Twitchell Island in the Sacramento Delta, sample from surface sediment Aug2011 Site A1 Bulk (version 2) | ecosystem: Environmental > Aquatic > Marine...
GATCGCCAAGAGCGGTACGGGGAGCGACAACAGTGCGAAGAGGCGAAGAATGGAGGCTGCCTCAGGATACCGCCCGCTGTAAACAAGATCGACCACAGGTTCGGGAATCAGAAGAAGAAGGAGGAAAACCGGAATCATCCCGACCGTAGCGAACAGGATGGCCTTTTCAACGAGAATCTTGAGGGAACTCCTCTCACCCCTTGAGGAGAGGAGCGAGACGGCAGGAAGTACGATCATCTGTACGACCTGTGTGGCCATGTCGAAAATCCGGGTGAAGATCTTTGCGGAATTGTAGACGGCAACCTGCATTGGACCGGAGAATGCCGAGAGGATGAATGTGTCGGCCCGGGTATAGGTGAGATAACTCACGATTCCTCCCAGGGAATACACACCATAGTCCCAGACTTCCTTCCATTCAGACCTCTTCGGCCGCCACGTCATTCGGAACAAGTCCTTGCTGAGAGCAAGCCCGGCCAGAGAGGACGCGGACAGAGAAACAATATTGATGAGAATCAGATCCAGCGCCGAGTCAAAAAGATGCATTCTCGACATAACCCAGACAAGAAATGGCGCTCCAAGAAAATGCACCGCGTCAACCCAGAAGACTCGCTGAAGAGAAAAACGGCTTTGCAGCAATACCAGCGCCGTGTTTCGAATAAACGAGGCAACGAGCATAGCGGGAACGTAGGCAAGCAGAGAGGCAAGGCCGGGTGCATTGAGAAGTCCGCTCAGCGGTATGCGAACTGCCAGGACGATGATCATGAAAGCAACAACGAAGAGCAGGTGAAAGAGGAGGCAGACCGTGATGATGCCGTTGTATCCCTGCCGCACTTCCGAGGCGAATTTCAACAGGGGTTGAAGGGCGAAAGCCATTGCCAGCCCGGAAATGATCAGAAAGATCTCCTGGGTCAGAACAAAGTTGCCAAACTCCTCCTCCGGAAGGACGCGAATAACGAGATAAACGAATCCAATTCCGTAAATGACAGGCAGAGCCTTATCCGCCAGCCCCCAGAGACTCTTATTGAGATGTTTGCCAAGTTCCATGCCCGACCCTCAATCTGCCTTGCGGCATACCCAGAACGTACCTGCACAGGTCCACCATGGAGAGACTGCATTTGTTACCATGCGCAGAATATTCCCCGCAACGTTCAGATGCCACTTTCGATGTCGGTGACGAAAGAACGGAAAGTCCACATATAGGCCGATATTGTTCGGCGGGCTGAAGTCATCGGGAACCATGGTGATAATCGTGAAGCCGGCCTCACGCAGAAGGGCACTGAAGGCCCTTCGTGAATAACGATATTCTTCGAAGACAAATCTCTCGCCCCTGCGGGTACGCAACCACCGGTAGAGAGTCTTCAGATGATTCGTCACGAGGAGGCGAAGCAGATTCTGTGTCGGTACCGAAATGCACAGGATGCCTTCGCTGGTGAGAAGCCGGCGAAGCTCGGCTAGGGCCTTTTGTGGCCCCTCCTCAAAATGTTCCACAACCCCGAGGGAAATGGCGGCGTTGAAGGAACCGTCGGGGAATGATGACTGCAGGACATCGTCACGGAATACGGGGATCGTTGGGTCGTGAGCCTTTGCGACATCCAGAGCATCCTGGGCCAGATCAATCCCGACGATATCGAAGCCCTTCCGACGGAGGTAGAACACCCACCTCCCCAAGCCGCACCCCGACTCGATGACCTTCCCTGCGTGAGGAAGATGGTGAAGTAGCACCGGCTCGAGGGTTTGAAATCTGCAGAGATCGATGTTCTCTTCAATCGTCTCCCCCTGCCAGCTCTGACCATGCGTGGCCAGTGCCGTCACTTCCCTGGCGGGATGATACATGATGTGCGGTCTGCGCGTGATCATGCGGTTGTGCGGCGGAAAACATAGCGGACTGCCGCCAGAAGGTTGACGAGGACGCTAAGCCAGGGAAACGTCAGCCAGTGATACCAGGATCCGTAGTGCGCGAAAAACCGGAAACTGCTGAGAAACTTATGGGTGAGCTTGAAACGCGAAAGGTGTCCGCCAGCACTGACCGAAATCTTGTGCCACACCTTCGCGTGCGGTTCGTATAGAACGCGGTATCCCTCGCGCCGCACCCGCATTGACCAATCAGCGTCCTCGGCGTACATGAAATAGGATTCGTCGAGCAGACCAATGCGCCCGATAACGTCGCGACTGGTGAGCATACAGCATCCGGTGGCGTAGCCGGTCTCCCGTGGCGTATCGTACTGTCCCCGGTCATGCTCACGGATTCCGACATGATGCATTGTCCCCGTCCAGAAGGAGATGTCCCCGCCGGCGTACCAGAGCACGTTCGGTTGATCGTGGTAGTAGATCTTGGGCGCAACCAATCCGGTATCCTTGTTGAACCTGAACGCCTCGGTCATCCTGTCGAGAAACCCGGCATCAACCGTCGTGTCGTTGTTCAGCAGCACCACAAATTCTGCTCCGTGCATGAGAGCATGGCGGATGCCGGCATTATTCCCCCCGGCGAAACGGCGGTTCTCAGGCAGTGGAAGAACCTCGGTCTCGGGAAAAGCTGAACGGATACCATCGACCGATCCGTCGGTAGAAGCATTATCGACCACAAGTGTTTTGAAAGGGGAGTACGTTACGTTCGCAAGCGATGCGAGGCAGTCTAGCGTGACATTCTTTCCGTTCCAGTTGACGAGAATGACATAGGCAAGCGCGGGTGAGGTCATGGAAGACAAGATAGCAGGATTTCCCGAGGCGGACAAGCGCTAGCCGGCGTTGATCAAATACACGACCCCTGTACAGAGAACTTCGCGGAACAGGGGGATTGTTCCGATTACCCCGGCGGAGAGGGGCCTGAGACCGAACCGGATATGGTTGGGGCTGATAAGGTATGCCTTTCGTTGCTCTACCCGGAGGCCGTTTCTGGCGACAATCGTCTCAAAACCTTGCATCCCCATCTTCAATCGGCCTAGCTTCTGTATCTCTTCCACTACCGTGGGATACTCACCCTGCATACGTGGCAGGATCTGTGAAAGGGCAAAAGGGAAGAGATGGATGAAGGGAAGTCGGCCGTAGGGGGCAGTCAGATGCTGCTGGTGTGCTCCGTAGGCGGAGAAGTAGGGGGGAAAGGTGATCAGAATTCTCCCGCCGGGTGCCAGCAATCCCGCGAGTTCCCGGAGAACCCGGTCCTTGTAGTCCAGATGTTCGAACACATCATGCAGGATGACCAGATCATATCGGGATTCCCCGAACGGAAGCATCGCCTCGTACAGGCTCCCCACGGCGAAGGAAATCGCTCTGCCGCCGTTCAGCTTTCTGGCGAGTTCAATCCTCCCGCTGTCGACGTCGAAGCCTGCACAGCGTGCTCCCGCGTCATGCACCGCACATACCCCTCCCCCCTCTCCGCATCCTGCATCGAGCACGGCAGCTCCCGTCAGATGAATGCCCCATGCTCCGAGAAGAGGGATGATGGTGCGTTGGACAACATCGTATTCATACTGCCAGTAACGGCGGTCGTGATCGGTGATCTGCCGTGGATCCGTCACAGAGCCCCCTCCTTTGTCGCGTGGATGAAGACAGCGGTGGCAAGGACGCCCAGCCGCGTGGTGTCATCCCGTAACAGATATGCCCGGAGAAGACGCTGCATGCCGGAATTCCGGAGGGCATCCATGGGGGCGGTGACGTAGCGTACCGCTCGAATTCGGAATCCCTCCCGGTGCACAATTGCTGAGATCGCTCTGCGTGAGTAGTTGCGGGCGAGTGCATAGCGCTGGTGGATCTGTCGGGGAAGCCAGGAGAAAAAAGGAACTCGGTTCCACGGAAGAAACGGGAGGCGGGCACCGTGAGTCTCGAAGACCCACCATCGGTTCGGAACAGTGACGACGAGATCTCCGCCGGGCTTCAGTACTCTCCGGATTTCCTGTAGTGCAGCACGTTCGTCGGCAAGATGTTCGAGGACCTCGAAACTGACTACCACATCTACCGAGGAGTTGCGTAGTGGCAGGCGGGCACCGTCGCAACACACAGGCAGGATCGGCGGGGCGTTGTATGCGGAGAGCGCTCGCTGGAAAAAAGCGAGCTGGTCGGCCTGCATGTCCACGCCGATGGTCATGCAACCATCTTCTGAGAATCCGATCGTCTGGGCCCCGTTTCCGCACCCGAAATCGAGGAGGATCTTGCCTGCAAGGGACGCATGCTGCAGCAGGAGACGGTGACGTCGTGCGAGAATCAGCTGTCCGGGGTCCGCGGGTTTGCCGAGGGCGGGATGAACAGGGGTGGTCATGATCGTCCGGTCAGGGCTTCGATGGCCTCAACGAGTGCATCCCACGAGTATCGCTTCTTCTCCTGGCGGACGTTCTCCACGAGTCGGTCCTCCATCTTCAGCTCATAGAAGCGCGTGATGGCCGCTGCAAGTGCCGCCGGATCTCCCGGAGGGACGACCAAACCCGTCACACCGTCCCGCACCACCTCAGCCAGTCCCCCGACGTCTGTGGCAATCACCGGTGTGTCGAAATGGTAGGCAATCTGTGCGATCCCGCTCTGTGTTGCGGACACATACGGCAGGATGACGGCGTCAGCCGCTGAGACATACAGCCCCACTTCCTCGTTGGGCAGATAGTCCGCACGGACGGTCACTGAATCGCCGAGTCCAAGCCGGGCGATCTGTTCGCGATACCCTTCCTCGTTGTCGTAAAACTCCCCCGCCACAACCAGGTGAATTCCGAGAACGGGATCGAGATGAGTCATTGCGTCGAGCAGCATGTGAAGACCCTTGTAGCGACGGACATACCCGAAGAAAAGGATCATTCGCCGGCTTGTGATACCGAGTTTCTGTCGGGCATCGGCCTTCTGAAGGGTGTTGCCAAAGATGCTGTACACCGGATGAGGGACGTTACGGTACACGGCCTGCGGCCAGAAAGCCAGGAGATCCCTTTCGACAGCATCGGACTGGGCGATGAAGAAGTCAGCGGAGGAAAACGCATACTGCGTGAATTGCCTGTCAAGGGGGCGGCGCTCATGCGGCAAGACGTTGTCGCAAATGATGAGGACCTTCGTCTGTGATCCTCGCCTGGCAATGCGGGCGATGGTTCCGAAACAGGGTCCGAAAAACGGGATCCAGTATTTGAAGATCAACAGATCCGGCTTGAGTCGGCGGAGCGCGAAACCCACCCTGAGCCAGTTGAAAGGATTTATGGAATCAATCAGCTGCGGAGCGGGATCTCCATGGATTTGCCCCGCTGCCTCCTCCTGTGTCTTGCCGGGAAAAAGAAACCCGGGGTACTGCCGCTTGAACGTGATGATTTCAACCCGGTGACGCTTGCCGAGCGCCTGAGCAAGAAGAGCATTGTAATGCGCAATCCCTCCGCGAAGGGGGTACGCGGTCCCGAGAATCGTGATGTTCATTGACGCCGTGTCTTCCGAACCTTCCGCCGGGTCCTGGCGCCGGACTGCGGACTATCCTTGAACCCGAGGGCCTCCTGGATCACGTACAGCGGGCGCTGCTTGACTTCGTCGTAGATCCGGCCGATGTATTCCCCGATAATACCAAGAGTCATTAGGATCAGACCACCGAGAAAGGCGATGGAGACGATCGTTGACGCCCACCCGAGAATGGCGCGATCGGTGAAGAGTTTCTCGTACAACACAAATGTTCCGCCGAGAAACGATGCTGCCGACGATGCAAGACCGATGTAAATCGCCATCCGCAACGGGGCCTGGGAGAAGGAAAAGATGCCGTCCAGGGCGAGCTCCAGAAGCCTCCGGAATGACATCTGTGCCTTCCCGGCAAACCGTGCTCCGCGGTCGTATTCAACGCCGATCTGACGGAACCCGGCCCAGGCACGCATACCGCTGATGTACCGGTGTCGTTCCGGCATGGAGCGGAGAACGGTCACCGCTGAGCGGTCAAGGAGAGAAAAATTCCCCGCTTCCATCGGGATCTTCACCGATGAGAGTGCCTGCATGAGACGATAGAAGCTGTGGAATGCAAATCGCTTGATCGGATTCTCCCTCCGGCTCCTCTTGACGGTGTAAACGACCTGGTAGCCGTCCTTCCAGTGTCCGACCATCGTTGAAAGAAGCTCGGGAGGATCCTGAAGGTCGCCATCCATGAGAATCACGGCGTCACCCCGCGCGAGGTCCATTCCTGCAGATATGGCAATCTGGTGCCCGAAGTTCCGGGACAGGTGAATGACCTTGAATCGGCGGTCCTCCCGGTGGATCTGCTTCATGAGTTCAAACGAGGCATCCCGGCTTCCATCGTCGACAAGGATGACCTCTACAGGACCATCCAGCCCGTCGATCGACCCCTGAAGCCGCCGCCTGAGTTCCGGAAGAGTTCGCTCTTCATTATAGATAGGGACAATTATAGAGTACATGGTTGTCAGGGTGTTGCCCCCTGCCCGCTGGTCTTGGTTGTGCGTGAACGTACCAGAGAGATCACGCTGCCCACACCACAGAGTGTGAGGCAGAAGAGAGTGATCAGCGTGCCGCGTCTGAAAGATTCCGGCTGGTAAACAATCTCGATCCGGTGACTCCCCGCGTGCACAAAGAGGCATCGCAGGTTGTAGTCGGCACGGTGGATCACGGTTTGCTGACCGTCAACAAATGCATTCCACCCGGGGTAATACATCTCGCTGAGAACAAGCAGGCCATCCTGAGTCGTGGCGGCGTCCAGAACAATCGCATTGTTGGAATAGCTGGTCACGGACACCCTGTCCTGCGTGGGCGCAGAGGAAGGAGGAAGGCCGAATCCCGGGTCGTCCTCCAGGACCGCAATGGTGCGATGATCAAAGGCCGGGCTCTTCAGATACTCGAGAAGTTCCGGCTCACTGCGAACAATCTGCATGGCATGCACGAAGAATGCCCGGGGCAGATAGGTCGGGTGAGGGACGAGTGACGGTGCGCCACGATCCTCGACGGTCTTGTATTTGACATTCAGGAGATCGTACATCTGTTCAATGGATGCCACCGGGGGATACAAACGCTGCAGCGCCAGGGGGGTGTAGCCCTCCATCATGAAGATCCTGTCAATCATTCCCTGGTTACGATCGAGGATCATGGAACGTGATGTCCGCGTGTTCACCCGGAAGATCTCGGCTTTCCCTTCGGCCTGGAGAAATGATGTGATGGGGGATGTCCGGGAGAAATACTCGGCCGGGCTGAGTGGGGAGGCAATCTGTTTGCTCCCGAAGAGGCTGATATCCCCAAGGAAGATCAAAAGCAGGAGAGGGCCTGCAAGAGTGAGCTTCCATCGATTGACGACGAGTGCGTACACGATACCCGCAGAAAGAACAATGACCGGTAGCTGTGTATTGGTGGATCCCCGTACTGCAGCGAAGATCTTCGCATCCCGGAGAAACGGAAATGCACCCGTCAAAAAGCCGGACACAGTCAGGAACCAGAGCAGCAACCCCAGGCCGAGCACTCCCAGGAGCAATGATCGCTGGAACCTGAGAAGGGCGGCGGACCGCTCCTGGTGCAGGAGATTCTCGAGGGCAAACCCCGACAGGAGAGTGAAGCAAAACGTCAGCAGGATCCCCATCCGGGCGGGATTACGAAAGAGTGCAAAACCGGGGATGAAATGAAAGAAGAAAGAGTGAAGAAACGTGTTCTTGCCTAGGGCGAAGAGAAGGGCAAAAAGGGCGACGCCGCCGAAGAATGCTATATGCTTGTTCCTTCTCAGCAACGCCAGGCTGAGGATGCCAAGGAGGAGGGGAAGGATCCCGAGGTAGACACAGGTTTCCCAGTAATGCCAGTACGGCCCGGGTCCCCAGTACTGGTACTCCTGAGAATTCGACGTTCCGAAGAATTTCGGGTAGAAAAATGTCAGCACTTGCCCCCATCCGAGAGATCCTTCGGTTGATTTCTCGTAGGTGATCTCGGCACGCTGCGAGAGCGGGGAAAGCTCAAGCGTCGGAAGGAGCTGGACGGCAGCAATGGTGACAGAAATGAGGATCACCAGGGTCGCCCGTCCGGCGGTCCCGAGCGCCGGGCGTGAGAAGATCTTCATGCCCGGGAACGTGGTCAGGAGCTCAAAGAGGAAGTAGGCGAGCAGAAAAAGATAGAAATACAGCGTCAGCTGTGGAAACCCCGCAAGAATGGAGTGCCCGAGGACTGCCCCTGTGAGGAAGACCCAGACCATTCGTGGTTCATGGAGAACCTTCCGCGCTAGGAACACCAACAGCGGGTACCATGCGGCGAGCGTTGCGATCTGCTGGTGAATGGCGTGTGCAACCATGAATCCGGAAAGCATGTACGCCGCTCCTGTAAACAGCGCAGGAATCCTGTGCAGGGAATAGGACCGGGCGAGGAGATACATCGAAACGCCTGCCAGCAGGAAGTGGAGAATCACCATCAGCTCGAGCCAGTAGAAGTTCAGGTGCCCGTTCCGGACAAAGAGTGTCAGGATCATGCTCGGCAGGTACAAGACCGTCGTCTGAATATCAGCCAGGAACGGCATGCCGTTTAGGGTGAAGGGATTCCAGAGCGGAATCTCTCCGGCGGCCATCGAGGAGGCAGCAAAGTTGCGGAAGGGGTAGTTCTGGTAAAGGAAATCTTCCCAGAAAAACGACGTGCCAAGCAAGATCTCCCTGAAAAAGATAGCGGTGAGCGCAGCGAGGACAAGCAGGACATGCCATCCTTTGATGTTTAGCGGGAGATGTGAAGGTGCGTCGGTGCGTTGAGGAGATATGCGGGAGGCAGACGAGGTTTTACCTTGCGCTTTGCCCATAGACAGGATGATTCAACGCTTCGGAAGAAGACGGGTGACGCTGTGAAACACGGTGTCTACGCTGAGATTGCGCATGCACCCGTGCGGTGCGTGGCGGGGATCGATGCACACTGGAGCGTAGAAGCATGAACAGCCCCCCTCAGGCTCAAGAATGTCGCCGAGTCCGTACAACTCGAATTCATGTCTATTGAAGATGTTGTTGAACAGAACGATTTTCTTCTCAAGCCCGATGGCGATGTGCAGGGCCATGGTCACGCCCGTGACCACGAGATCACAACGGTTCACCAGACTGATGAACATCGGGAGGGGGTAATGGCCAGGGTAGAGTGCCCCCGATTTGGCTGCGATTCTTCTGTTTTTCTGGTGTTCCTGTTCCCCTCCCAGAAGGAGGACGGTAAAACCTGAACGCTTGAGCTTTTTCGAAAGGGTGATCCAGCTCGGTTCGGGCCACAGACGGGAGACCCAGCGTCCTCCACAGCCGGTGTTGAGTCCGACAACGCGCCTCTTCTTCGGCAGCTGCCATTCTCCGGCGTTCTCTGTGGCATCTCGTAAGAGGTACTTTTCACCCGCAAATGTGAGCCCGCAGAGTTCGAACAGTTCTTCCGGATAACTCTTGGTATTCTCCTGCCCGAGGTCGTCGAAAATCCCTGTGAGGTATTTGTGCTCGGCATCTCGATCGATCGGTGCAGGCTTTCCCTGCGCGAGCGTGAAGCCCTTTTTAACGGCAGCACGTAACGTTGCAGCAAGGGCACAGGCTTCTGTGTCTTTGTCGAGATTGAACAGGATGTCGAACGAAACCGCCTGAAGTACTGCCAGAGCTTGTGAGGTGAAAGGAAGGGCGACATCAACCACTGGGGCAACGATCTCGGGAGTCAGGGTCAGCCACCAGATCCTCGCCTCCGGGTAGTCGGCACGCAGGCGGCGGAGTAAAGGAGTGCTCCTGATGACATCACCCAGGGCTCCAAGTTTGATAATGAGAATCTGTGATGCCTGACACTCATACCGCGGGCAGGGGGAACCCTGAGCATCAACACAGTGAACACCGGCTTCCTTGTGCGGAAGACAGGGTACATCCCCGCGAAACCACCGGCAGTCTGTACGAAGAGTGTCGACCCTGCTCCAGGGTTTTGCCGCGCTCATTGGTCCTGCGATGTCTACTTGATATAGTCCCGGATCGAGTACTCGGTGTCGGCGGTTCTTGTTCGGCTGATCATTTCACCGAGGAGACCGATGGAAATGAACTGAATGCCGACAATCAGGAGCAGAATACCGATTAGGAAGAGGGGTCTGTTGCCGAGAGCGGTTCCCAGGAGGACTTTTTCAATGGAGAGCCAGGCAACAATAAACACCCCGGCGAGTGCGGACAGGAGACCCCAGAAACCAAAAAGGTGGAGAGGCCTTCGGAGGTAACGGGTGGTGAACAGCGCAGTCAGGAGATCCAGGAAACCTTTCCAGAAACGGCCGAATCCGAATTTCGTCTTCCCGTAGCGCCGGGGACGATGCTGAACCGCCAGCTCGCCTATACGAAATCCCTCCCAGTGCGCCAGGACAGGAATGTATCGATGCAACTCGCCATACACTTTGACCGATTTCACCACGTCACGGCGGTACGCCTTGAGTCCACAATTGAAGTCGTGGATCCTGATGCCGGTCAGAAGACGTGTAACGAAATTGAAAAAGCGTGAGGGCAGTGTCTTGGTAAGCGGATCGCGACGCTTCCTTTTCCACCCCGAAATGAGATCAAACCCTTCTTCGAGCCGTCTCTTGAGCGCCGGAAACTCTGCCGGGTCGTCCTGAAGATCCGCATCCATGGTAAAAACGATGTTTCCCTGAGCTTTGTCGAAACCGACAGAAAGGGCAGCGGACTTTCCATAATTTCTGCGAAAACGGATGATGCGGACATGTTTGTCGCTGCGCTTGAGATCTCGCAGGACGTTGAATGACCTGTCGGTACTTCCATCATCAACAAAGAGCAGCTCGTAGCGGGCGTTCATCCGCCCCAGTGCCGATCGGAGCTGCTGGTGGAGCTCCCGCAGCGACTCCTCCTCATTGTACAGGGGTATGACCACGCTGATGTCCATCGCCTGCTGATGACTCTGTTGCTGCGGCTGGCGCGGCTGCTGTCCCCGGCCTTGATGGTGCGGCCGTTGATTTTCCTGCGGCCGGGCGGGGGGAACAGGGGGTTGCTGGGGCGAGCTGTTTGCGTCGGGTTTCTGGTCGGGCATAAGGGTGTGTGAAAAATAAACAGATAATTCTAACCAATTCGGGTCTGAAAAGCAATCCGTTGACAATCCGTGACGTGTTGTCTATATTCAGTTCTCTTTTCCATCACTTCGGGATGCCGCAGGATGGCCGGAAAACGGCATACGGGCCTACCCCGCTCCGCTGGGAGGCACAGGCAGACGGCGATCTCGCGTAAGTCTCTTTTCCCCCCCAGAAGATCTCTGGGGCAGCACTTCCTCCGGGATCCGAATATCGTCCGGAAGATCATCGAGGCCGTTGATCCGCAGCCCGGCGACTGTATTCTTGAAATTGGCCCGGGTGAAGGTGCGCTCACGATGCAGCTGGCGACGCGGGCGGGGACGCTTCTGGCTGTGGAAATCGATGCCCGGGCGGTGCAGAACCTCAGCCGGGTTCTCACCGGAAGCAACGTGCGCATTCTTCATGAAGATATCCTCGGTGTTGACCTCCGGGCACTGGCGTTGAAGAGCGGAATCACGACCCCTCTGAGGGTTGTCGGGAACATTCCCTACAACATCACAACGCCGATTCTGTTCCATCTGCTGGAACACCGTGCAGGTATCCGTGATGCGACACTGATGATGCAGCGAGAAGTTGCCCGCCGGCTTGCCAGTCCCCCCGGATGCAAGGAATACGGGATCCCGTCGGTGCTGGGAAGACTGATGGCGGATATCGAGATCCTTTTTGATGTGTCACCCAATGCTTTCTTCCCGAAGCCCGGAGTGATGTCATCAGTCCTTCGGCTTGTGCCGCTGCGGGAGACACGTTTTCCGGTACACGATCTGGAATTCTTCCGCCGCATGGTGCGCTTTGTGTTTGGTCAGCGACGGAAAACCCTGCGCAAATCACTTCGCTCGTTTCTGAAGGATCTTCCCTATGCCGCCCCGGAAGACATAGACCTTCAGCAACGCCCGGAGGATCTCGATCTGGAATCGCTCGTCCGCCTCTCGAACGCTCTTACCCGCGCCGGAGACCGTGAAAGACCCGCAGGGGGAACCTGAACACCCTATGAACATTACCCGTTTTACACGATATCTGCATGCATCGGATTTTCTGCTGATCGCCTTCCTCACACTGCTGACGCTGATTAATCTCGTTTTTTCTGCGCGCATTCCCTCCTGGAGCACCCTCGTGCTGATCAACTGCACAGTGGCCGCACTCGTGTTGCTCCTTGCGTTCGCAAGGCACCGGACAGGATCCAGAATCCTTGCAGCGGTCCATGACTGGTACATCCCTCCGGTTGTCTTTGTGTCGTTTAAGGAACTCTATTATATGATCCGGCCGATCCACCTTGGACAGGACTACGACAGCGTGCTTATCGCGATCGATCGGTGGGTGTTCGGTGTGAACCCGACACAATGGTTGGCACAATTCTCGTATCCTGCGGTGACGGAAGTTCTGCAAATCGCGTATACCACGTTCTATTTCCTCTTCCTGCTTGTCGGATACGAATTCTATCGCCGCGGGGACAGGGACCTGTTCAACTACTTCGTGTTCACCTGCGTCTATGGATTCTTCCTGTCATACCTCGGCTATTTTCTTGTCCCGGCGATCGGGCCGCGGTTTACACTTCACGACTTCGCTGCGCTGGATACGGACCTCCCGGGGTTGTGGCTCACCCCCTACCTGCGATGGTTCGTGAATGCCGGGGAGTCGATCCCGATGAATGTACCGAACGATCTGGCAATTGCAGGAACACAACGCGATGTTTTTCCGAGTGGTCACACGATGATGACGCTGGTGTTGATGTATTTCTGCGCACGCTACAGTCTACGGACACGCCGTGTTATCTATTTCACGGGGGTCCTGCTGATTCTTGCCACGGTCTACCAGCGTTACCATTATGTCGTGGATCTCATCGCAGGTGCAACCTTCATGATCTTCTGCATTACCACTGCTCCCACCCTCTACATGGCAATCAAGGGCCGCTTCCAGACCATTGAAAGCCGTCTTCCGCTTTCCTGAAAAGCGCAGGCGGGGTTGATTTTGTGATGCCGGTCCTGTAAATTTCCACATCTGAAGAACTGTTCAACTATGGGGCTGAGCGATGAAAGGAACCATGGCGGATGTGCCGACGGCCGCTGCATTTCTCCACCGCGAACGGGCGGTGGCAGCCGGGAAAGCAATCCCCGACACCAATACCCTGCGTGGTCTGGGGGAGACATTCAAGGTTCTCGGGGATGTCACCCGACTCAAAATCTGCTCGGCCCTCGCGGGGCACGAGCTCTGCGTCAGCGATATCGCCGCCCTGGTTGGGATCTCTGAGTCTGCAGTGTCACACCAGCTGCGAATCATGAAAACCATGCGGCTCGTCAAATATCGCCGTGAAGGCAAGATGACCTACTATATGCTCGATGATGCACATATTGTGGATCTGATCCGTATCGGTACCCGCCATGTCTCCGAACGCTGACAGGGAACCCGACCGTGACTGAACATCGCACACGCTTCTTGGTCAGCGGCGTCTGTTGCAGTACCGAAGAATCCGTCCTGCGCAAGCGACTCGATGCCTCGCTGGGATTGGAAGGGTACGAATTCAATCTGCTGACCCTGGAGCTGCGCGTGGACTCCACCGTCGGGGAGCAACGCGTTCTCAACGAGATCCGCAGGGCGGGATTCGATGCCCGCCCGATGAACCGCGCCGTCACGGAGGGCTCTCTTTTGACACGTCACCAGGACGGTATTATCACAGGGGTAG
>Ga0208980_10001634_pt1 | contig 13634 bp, 11 predicted proteins | sample WetSurMetagenome_3_FD_187993 | JGI IMG/M metagenome (GOLD analysis project Ga0208980, IMG submission 187993) | Wetland microbial communities from Twitchell Island in the Sacramento Delta, sample from surface sediment Aug2011 Site A1 Bulk (version 2) | ecosystem: Environmental > Aquatic > Marine...
GATTACAGAACGTTCGAGATCCTTGAACTCACTGAGTTCCTTAACCCCAAACCGCTCCAGTTCCTTTTTCGCTCCCTCCTGGATATCCTTATACATCTGGTCGACTGAAACGTGGGGAATATACCAGCCTGAAGCCTTTGCCACGTCGTAAATAATATGGACAACATACAGCTTTGCTCCGAACCGTTTTGCCATTTCAACAGCGTACGTCAGCGCCTGGGCCGACCCCTCAGAAAAGTCTGTCGGGAAAAGAATACTTTTGATTTCCATCATCCAACCTCCCTTAGATATTTTGCTGCATTTTCCGGTGATGTGGGCAGGATAAAGAATCCGGACCCCCATTCAAACCCGCTTGTTCTTGTTAGCCGCGGCATGATTTCTATATGCCAGTGAAAATCTTCACCAAGTGTATGCCAATGGTTTCTCCTTGGCACCATGTTCGGAGCAGTATGAATAAAGTAGTTAAACGGTGGATTATTCAGTGTTTTTCGTATTTTTTTCAGTATCATCATCAATATGAATCCCAAATCTTCAATCTCTTCCCCAAATATTTCATGGAAGGCACACGAATGTCTTTTCGGTATTATCCAGCATTCGAACGGGAACTGTGCAGCATAGGGACAGAAAGCTGCGAAATGTTTTGATTCGAATATTACCCGTTCACCAAGCCTTAGTTCTTCACCGATAATATCACAAAAAATGCACCGTTCCTTATATGCAAAATACTGCTTTGCGTTGTCAAGCTCATCCTTGACGAGTTTTGGGATGACCGGGGTAGCCATGAGATATGAATGGGGATGAGAAAACGTTTCCCCGGCTTCCTTACCCGAATTTTTGTATATTAAAATATAGCGCAGTCGTGAATCCTTTTCAAGATCGGCAATCCGGTCCCTGTAGAGGGTTATAATCCGGATCATCTGATCGAGACCCATATCTTCGGGTCTCACCGCATGATCGGGTGATTCTATAAGGATTTCATTTGCGCCAATGCTGTTCATTTTATCATAAATCCCCAATCCACGCCTCCCTAAATCCCCTTCTACCTGAAAAACCGGATTAAAACTTGGAAGGGCACGGACCCACCACTCCTTTGATCCGGGCTTTCTTTTTGAGGTAATTTCAGGAGGTGTCTCGGTTTCCCTGCCGGGACAGAGGATGCATGATTTCTCATCAGTTTGTACATGTGAAAGGGGGTATTCAGACGGAGCCAGCGACTCTGAGAGGACAGCAATCCATCTGCCAAGAAGAATATCTTTTCTCAACTCATGCATGAGTGTTCCTCATATGGAGTATCTTTAATCCGTTGAGTGTGAGATAAGGATGCACCGTGTGCTTTTTCTTCAGATATTGAGAAATCAGGCTTCCGTGTCCACCTGTCACAATAACTCTGAAAGACAGCCCGGTTTCCTGTTCTATTTCATCAAGAATTCTTTCTACCGCACCTGCTGTTCCGTAAAAGAGACCCGATTGAATACAATGAACGGTATTTATTCCCAGTGCAGACTGTGGAGGGGTGAGCGGAACCCTTGACAGTTGGGCGGTTTGATGGGCAAGAGATTCATTTAACAGCATGATACCAGGGATAATTGCACCTCCAATAAAATGGGTATCATTTGTAATACTCACTGCTGTGGCTGTGCCGAAATCTAAGACAGCAACAGGTCCATGATACAGCTCATGTGCTGCAACAGCATTTGCAATCCTGTCGGAACCGAGACCTTCAGGTTCCGGAATATCGAAGGTCAGACCCGTATCTATCTTGCAGCTTACGATCAAAGGATCAGCAGGTATCAATCGTTTCAGGGTTTCCTTTAAAACCCTGGTATGGCCTGGTACGACAGAGGATATTATAACTCCTGCGGAGATTTTGTCTATATGATTTTCTGACAGAAATGTGTCAAAAAGAGATACATACTCTTCGACTGTTTGTAGGGGCGTGGTGTCCACTCTCCGAACAGAGAGCCCTGAACTGGTAAAAAAACCTATATTTATCGTGGAGTTGCCGACATCTATCGCGATCAGCATCTATCGCAACACCGTAAGGTCACCGGAAAGTATCTTTTCCGCTTCTCCCGAGGCAAGCCTGAGAACCAGTCTGCCCTCCCCATCTATGGACTCTGCTATGCCATAGAGAGTTCTGTTTCCGATAACGACCATGATCTTTTTCCCGAGTGTTGAAGTAAGCCTTTTCCACTCTTCAAGAAGCAGATTCTTTCCATTCTTCTGCAGGAGGGTATACCACCGGTCAACTTCATTCAGTATCGCAGTAATTATATCTTCCCTTTCAACTGTTGTGCCCTTCTCAATTTTGACTGATGTTGCTGTTTCCCTGATATCCCCGGGAAACTGATCAGCATCAATATTTACATTTATTCCTATCCCGACAACTGCACGGGTTATTCCCTTCCTTAGTTTTAATTCTGTAAGAATGCCCCCCATTTTTTTATCAGAAACAATGAGGTCATTCGGCCATTTGATGGTTATATTGAGGCCTGTTGTTTGTCTGATTGCATGAGTGCATGCAACTGCACTCATTATAGTTATCAAGGTCATATGTGACGCATCCAACCGGGGTTTGAGGATAATACTCATGTATATGTTGCTTTCGGGAGGTGACCACCAGGTTCTGCCGAGCCTTCCTTTTCCGCTTTCCTGACAGTCGGCAATAATCGCCGAACCTTCGGCAGAGGTGTCAGAAAGTTCTAATGCAAGGGTATTTGTTGAGCCTGTATTCCGGTAAAAAAAGATTTCTTTTCCTATCCCACCCCGTATCTTTTTTTTTATTTCATCAATATTCAATCCTACTCTGCTTTCAATATCACAACCTCGATTTTGCCTTTCAGACCATCGGCAAATATCTTTGCATCATCTTGAGAGCCCACAATAGCACCGTAATGCATGGGAATAGCGATTTTTGGTTTTATGTCAAGGGCGGCCTTTATCGCTTCATCTGCAGTCATGACATAGGTGCCTGACACAGGCAGAAGTGCAATATCGGCCTTGAAGGTTTTCATTTCCGGGATATAATCGGTATCCCCAGCGATATAAACCCGTTGACCTTTCACGGTAAATATATACCCAACCCACCCTTTCTCCTTTGTGTGAAACTGCTTGTTGGAATTGTAGGAAGGCACAGCCTCAATTGCTATACCTTCTACCGTAATCTTATCGCCGGGTTTAACGATTTTTATTTTGCCGGTCAGTTTCTTCGCGCAATCAGCAGTTGCCACAATCACCGTGTCCGGACCCTGTATTATCTTTATATCATCCGGCGAGCAATGATCAAAATGCTCATGGGTAATCAAAATAATATCAGCAGTATCCTTCTTTTTAATCTTGAAAGGGTCAGTATAGATGACCTTTTCAGCGATTATTTTAAAGGTATCATGTCCAAGCCAGTGAATGTCCTTTACCATTGTAGTAGCCCCCTTTCCCTCTGCCATGACCGATCCGGGCAGGAGAATGATAAGAAATGAAATCAGCAACACAAAACACCGCATTTTCGCCCCCTTTCAAAAGGAATTATATCACAAATAATTGGTATAATAATAAGGATTTAGACCTTTGCTCTCATGGGAAAAGTTATAACCATAGTCAATCAAAAAGGGGGTGTCGGGAAGACAACGACTGCCATCAACCTTGCCGCATCGCTCGCCCTTGCAGAAAAAGACATCCTTATTATCGATAACGACCCGCAGGGGAATTCGACCACTGGCCTTGGGATACCACGGGAGCCCCTTGAAAAAAGTCTCTACGATGTCTATTCCGGCAACTGTGATATCAATGCAGCTATGAAGATGACATCAGTCGAACATCTCACCATCATCCCCTCTACCATTGACCTGCTTGGCGTCGAGGTTGAGCTTGTAAGCAAAGAGGGCAGGGAGTATCTCCTCTCTCAGTCTCTATCGCCGATAAGGGATAGGTACCGGTATATTTTTATCGATTGTCCTCCCTCTCTGGGCCTGCTCACCTTAAACGCGCTGGTCGCTGCCGATTCTGTACTTATTCCTGTTCAGTGTGAATATTATGCGCTGGAAGGGTTAGGGCTTTTGACAAGAACATTACGCCTGGTCAGAGGCTCTTTTAATCCCACACTCGAAATTGAAGGAATTCTCCTCACCATGTATGATTCAAGGAACAGTCTTGCTAATGAAGTTGCCCAGGAGGTAAGGAAACATTTCGGCGACAAAGTTTATACTACAGTCATACCGAGAAATGTTACCCTTGGAGAAGCTCCCAGTTATGGGAAACCGGTGATTTTTTATGATATCCGTTCAAAAGGCGCGCAGAGCTATCTTGCCCTTGCAAAGGAGATCCTGAATGAAAACGGCGCTCGGTAAAGGGCTCGATGCCCTTATCCCTGAAAAAGGTGAAGAGATCATTCATCTTGATCTGGAAAGAATTTTCCCCGGCGAACAACAACCGCGAAAGAACTTCAGGGATGATTCCCTTAAGGACCTTGCGGTCTCTATCAGAGAAAAAGGAGTGCTGCAACCGGTCATTGTCTCAAGAGTAGGTGACGGGACATTCAGACTTATCACCGGCGAACGGAGATGGAGAGCTGCAGGGATTGCAGGGCTGAAAAAAATACCGGCATTGATAAAAAATGTAGCCTCAAAGGATTCTCTTGAGATAGCCCTCATAGAAAACATTCAGAGAGAAGACCTCAACCCTATCGAAGCTGCTGATGCCTTCAACAGGCTTATCACCGATTTCAACCTGAAGCAGGAAGAACTCTCGGACAGGGTGGGGAAAGACAGAGCAACGATTGCCAATTACCTGAGACTTTTAAAACTTCCGGAAGAAATAAAAACCTTTTTATATAACGGGTCGCTGACTATGGGACATGCCAAAGCCATTCTTGCGATAGAGGGAAAGGCTCATCAGATAGATGCTGCAAGAAAGATAATCAGGAAAGGGCTTAGTGTCAGAGAAGCCGAATCACTGTCAAAAAAAATTTCCAGGCCTCCCAAAACGGTTACCCCTCATGACCCCCAGATTTCGTCTCTTGAGGAAAAATTAAAAAGAAGCCTTGGGACAAAGGTAAGGATACTCAACCAGGGCAAAAGGGGGAAGATAGAAATAGAGTACTATTCCTTTGAGGAACTTGACAGGTTATTGGAGATTCTGCTCGGATAATCCGTTTTTCAATCACATTTCCGTTCCACACAAGAGAAAACAAAGGAGGATGACATGCAGGAACCAACGGAATTATATGATGTGCTGATCATAGGCGGCGGCCCTGCCGGCCTTACTGCCGGGCAATATGCATCGAGAGCTAAATTGAAGACCCTTATCCTTGATAAGTCGCCAACAGCAGGCGCACTTGCCTACTCGAGCAAGATAGAGAACTATCCGGGGCTTACCCATCCGGTTCCCGGAAAAGACTTGCTTGATATCATGAGAAACCAGGCTACCGGATTTGGCGCTGAGTATAGAGAAACACAGGTTGTCGGAGTGAATATCTCAGATGAAATAAAAGAAGTTATTACCATGGAGAGAGCGTTCAGTGGAAAAACACTGATAATAGCTACAGGCTCCATGGGAAGAAAGCCTACCATAAAAGGCGAAGGAGAGTTTCTCGGAAGAGGGGTAAGCTACTGTGCTATTTGCGATGCGGCTTTTTACAGGGGATTAAAGGTCTGTGTTATTGGAAATTCTGAGGAGGCGGTAAAAGAAGCAAAAGTGCTTACACGCTTTGCTGAAACAGTGTATCTTATTTCTCCTACCTCAAAGATTCATAGCGAAGAATCTTCATTGGATGAGCCAAAATTAAAAGTTTTGTTAGGATATACCGTAACTTCCATTGAAGGGAGTGCGCTTGTTGAAAAAATAAAAATGCGTGACCCCGGCAACAAAGAAGTTGAACTCGAGTTGGCCGGAGTTTTCGTATATCTTCATGGGAACAAACCTGTTATAGACTATCTTTATGGAGCTATTGAAACACAAGAGGACGGATGCATACCTGTCAATACTATGATGGAGGCGTCGATTCCGGGAGTTTTTGCAGCGGGTGATGTCACCTGTACAGAGGTGAGACAGGTTGTTGTTGCAGCATCGCAGGGGTGTCTCGCAGCGCTTTCAGCTGAGAAATATCTCTATAAGAGAAAAAAACCGAAAAGCGACTGGGCAAAATGATTTCTATTTTGATTTGACGGTAAGGGCGATTAATTCCGCAGCGTTTTTCGGGGCATATCCGTGGGCATCGTTATTGAAATAAAAAAAGACATCCTGCTTTTTTTTCAGATGCGCCCTTATTAATTTTGCATCTTCCTTGAGTGATTCAGCAGGATAGTCTGTTGCATAGTTTCCTTCTTTGCCGTGTTTCCTCATGTAAATGAAATCCGCAGTTGCCGGAAGATTCTGCAGGAACTCCGGATGGTCTGCCATACAAAGGCCGACGTTTTCCCTTTCAAGGGCAGTATAAGTTTTCTTATTCATCCAGGTCTTGTTCCTGAATTCAAAGGCATTTCTCAGGTTATACGGTTTCAGTACCTCGATGAATTCTTTCAGGCGATTGAGGTCGGCATTGAAGGTTGGAGGAAGCTGCCAGAGGATTATCCCAAGCTTTTCTTTTAAAACAGCCGCTCTTGAGAAAAATGCATCAACAGGCTCTGCACAGTCTTTCAGTTTCTTCACATGGGTGATGAATCTGCTGGCTTTCAGGGAGAAGACGAAATTGTCAGGTGTTGCTGCATACCACTTTGCGAATGTCTCCCTCTCCGGAAGACGGTAAAACGTAACGTTCAATTCAACGGTGGAAAAATGTCTGCAGTAATATTCAATCCAATGCTTTTTCGAGAGGTCTTCAGGATAGAAATTCCCCCTCCAATGATCATAGAGAAAACCACTGCATCCAATCCTTAAGTAGGCCACTCTAACTATTATATCACAATAAAGAATGAAGCAGGGGCATTACCTCATAATCTTAATGACTCCCTCAAGTTGTGCGATTTTCTGGATAAGCATTGCAAGTTGTTTCTTGTCAGTGACATCCAGTATGAAGGTGATATGAGCTTTCTTATCTTCTGTGACGCTTGCTTTCATGTTGCTGATATTGACGTTCACCGATGATATGAGCGCACTGAGGCTTGCAATCATGCCGGGCTTGTCCACAGTTATAAGGAATACCCTTACCGGTGTAGTACTATTGTCTTCTGTCTTCCATTCAACATCAACCATCCGGGCGTCATCAACAGCAGTTTTATCCAGATTCGGACAGTCTCTTCGGTGTATTGTAACACCCCTCCCACGCGTCACAAATCCGACAAGTATGTCTCCAGGTATCGGAAAACAACATTTGGCTGTGTGATAGAGGACATTGTCCACACCTTTTATGGTTATTCCCTTATGCTCTTTCTGGGGTCTTGCAGCCTTTACAACAGGAATCTCTTCCACCGGTTTTTCCGGTATCAATTTATTGATGATTTGGTGAGCAGACACTTTGCCGTGGCCGATGAATGCGTAGAGGTCTTCAAGTGTCTGAACAGCAAAGAATTTCAGGACCTTCTCCATTTCTTCCGATTTCACTACTGACTGACTGAGATCATGCCGCCGCAGTTCTCCCTCAAAAAGTTTCTGTCCGAGTTCGATGCTCTGCTTCCGTTCCTCTGCCTTAATCCACTGCTTTATCCTGTTTTTTGCACGCTGTGTTACAACAAATTTCAGCCAGTCCCTGCTCGGACTCTGACCGGGGGATGTCATAATTTCCACCGTATCGCCATTTCTCAGAATATATCTCAAGGGAACGAGTTTCCCGTTAACCTTGGCGCCGGTGCATCGGTTTCCCACCTGGGTGTGAACACCATAGGCAAAATCAACGGGAGTTGACCCGACAGGCATTTCCTTTATCTCGCCGGTAGGGGTAAATATATAAATAACTTCGGGGACAACTTCACCTTTTATTGCATCAAGGAAATCTTTTGCATCCTTTAATTCCTTTTGAGCCTGCATCAGTTCCCTGAACCATGAAATATAGCGGTCGCTCTTTTCATCAACCCTGCCTTTTTCCTTGTACTTCCAGTGAGAAGCGATACCATGTTCTGCAATCAGGTGCATTTCTGAGGTCCTGATCTGAAACTCGACCCTTTCACCTTTTGGCCCTATGACGGTTGTATGAAGAGACTGGTACATATTCGATTTTGGCACTCCTATATAATCTTTGAACCTGCCGGGGACAGGGGGCCAAAGAGAATGGATAAGGCCGAGGATTGCGTAACAGTTTGCTTTTGTATCTGTGAGTATCCTCAAGCCGAGAACGTCGTGAACCTGTTCAAAGGTAATTTTCTGTGCCAGCATCTTTTGATATATCCCGTAGTAATGTTTTATCCTCCACGTGATATCTCCCGGAATATGTTCTTCCTGCAGCCTGTTCAGGACAATTTCTGTTACGTCCCGCAGGTATGCCTCCTGTTCTTCTTTTCTCGTAGCGACCTTTCTGACAAGGTCATTGTAAAGATCGGGCATAAGGGTTTTGAAACTGAGATCCTCAAATTCGATCCGCAACCAGCCGATACCGAGCCTGTTGGCTATGGGCGCATAAATCTCGAGGGTTTCTGTTGCGATCCTTTGTCTCTTATTCTCCGGAAGATGGTGGAGGGTACGCATATTATGGAGCCTGTCAGCGAATTTTATCAGCACCACCCGGATATCCTCTGCCATGGCGAGTATCATCTTGCGGAAATTCTCGGCCTGAGCCTCTTCCCGGGTAGTGAACTCCATGCGGGAGATTTTGGTCAAAGAGCCGACGAGAAACGCAATTTCCTGGCCGAACAGATTTCGAATATCTTCAATCAAGGTTCCGGTATCTTCAATGGTGTCATGGAGGAACCCTGCTGCAATAGTTATCACGTCCATCTTCATATCTGCGAGGATGAATGCAACAGCCAGAAGGTGTTCTATGTAAGGAGAGCCTTCTGTCCTTTTCTGATTGCGGTGTGCTTCGTTTGAAAAGGAATATGCACGCTTTAATAAAGCAACATCTGCGTTAGGGATATAGGAAAGGATTTTTTGGATCAGGGCGTCAATGGTGTAATCAGACATAATTTTTATTATACAACGACATTGCTGACAAAATATTCAGGCACCGGGGAAAGAACTCGATTTCCGAATCGAAATAAACTCTCTCTGTTTCTGTTCAAACCTTTCTCTGACCTCAGTGTTTTTGTCCCTTTAAAAGCTGCGCCCTCCGCTTCGTCTCCGGTCTCATCGAAGTTACCCGTGATTTCGATTCGGAAATCGAGCTCTTTCCCCGGTTTTGTACAGGTTGCAATTTTTAATTTAGGAAGGTCTGACAGATGAAATTCATTAGAAAGAGCGAAGGTAAATCAGGTGCCTGGCCGCAGTGCCTTCAGATTGAGTTGGAGGCTTGTATTGCCTTCCCAAACATTAACACAAGGGGTAAAAACAGCGTCAACTGTTGGTGATGCTCCAAGCTGTTGATAACAAGAGGACATATCGAACCCTATTGCATCAAGGGAAAGGTTCTTCTGCCTGAGCTTCATTTTGAGATGCAAGTCCTTTACAATCTTAGGATAGATAACTTCAAGGCCTTTGGAGCCGAGGAGAGGTCCAGAATTTCCGAACCCAAAAGGTTCAAGCATATCGAATTCCCTGATAAGGTCGAAGGTTATATCAGAGAGGTCCACAGTAGCGTCTATCTCGAGTACAGGGATGAAATCTTCTGCAGAGAGGGATTCTTCTGCATAGCTGTTCATGCATTCCTCAAAAGCATGGATATCCGCGACATCTAATTCCAATCCCGCAGCCAGCCGGTGCCCTCCAAACTCCCTTACTATTGTTTTACACTGTGTGAGTGCCTGGTATATATCAAAAGGGGGAATGCTTCGCGCTGAACCTCTGGCAGTATTTCCTTCGATGGAAAGAATAAAGCTGGGGCGATAAAACGTTTCTGTAATCCTTGACGCAACTATACCAATGACGCCTTTATGCCATCCTTCAGAGGAGAGGACGATTACGGAACGAGCACCTTTTTGTTCGAGCTGATGCATTGCTTCCTGATAGACTTTTTCCTCAATCTGCTGCCTTTCTCTGTTGCACCCATCAAGCCATGATGCAAGATCACACGCCTCGTCTTCTGAATCAGTGAGGAATAACCTGAGAACATTCTCTGCGTTCGCAATCCTTCCGGCTGCATTTATCCTCGGGATAAGGGCGAAAAGGAGATGGCCTGTTTTGAGCGATTTTCCCTCAATTCCTGCAACTTGTTTCAACGCCCGGATTCCGGGCCGGATATTCTTTTCCAACAACTTCAATCCTTCTCTGACAATAAGCCTGTTTTCACCCGATAGCGGTACAACATCCCCCATAGTGCCGAGTGCTGCAAGATCCATGAAGTCGTGTATTGCGAACCTTGCATGGGCTGTTGATAATGCTTGAGCAAATTTGAAGGCAATTCCGGCGCCTGACAGCAGAGAAAGCTCAGAATCGGGATCGGAGATTTTCGGATTGATAATAGCTTCTGCATCAGGCAAGAGAAGGTTATGAATCTTGCTGTGAGGACTTTTTGGACTTTGAATTCTGAATTCTGAACTTTCATCTTTCATTGGTTCATGGTGGTCCGTGATGATAAGGTCTATACCTTCTTTTCTGCAGAGGGCCGCTGCATCAAAGGAAGTTATTCCGCAATCAACGGTCACAATAAGTTTTGCACCTATTTGTTTGGCATACTGTACAGCCAGGGGCTTGAATCCATAACCGTGTGCCATCCTGTCCGGTATAAAATACCGGCAGTCTATTCCGCACAGATGCAGTGCCTTAAGAGTTATCGCGGTTGCCGATATTCCGTCAACATCATAATCACCATGCACAAGGACCCGTTCATTTTTTTGAACAGCTGAACTGATTCTTTCCACAGCGGCTACCATTCCCTCCATAAGAAACGGGTCGGAAAGGGATGAAATGTGTGGATTCAGAAAAGAGCTGATCGCCTCAGGTGTCTTTATTCCGCGGTTTACCAATATCTGTGCAAGCACAGGAGAGATGGAAGCGGTTTTTGACAGGTAGGTGATATATTCCTGGTTCGTTCTGTTGACAACCCAGCGACGGTGCATCTAAAGACCGTGAAACATAAATTGTGAATCGTAAAAAACGAATGTGTGATTGTTTATGGCAAGAAAAATGAATGTTTTTCCCGAACAGTTTGTGCCAGACACTTTATGCCTTACGCATTGTGTTACTTTTTTGCAAAGGGTCTCGCTCCTCCCCACAGGAGCACGACCGGGCTTGCAACGAATATAGAGGAATAGGTTCCGATAATGACTCCCATGATCATGGCAAGAGAAAAATCATGGAGCACTTCTCCGCCGAAAAAGAAAAGCGCAAACGAAGAAAGAAGAACTGTCAGTGAGGTAACGATCGTCCGGGACAGCACTTCATTAATGCTGCTGTTCATGACTGTTTCAACACTGTCCTTCTGTCTCATTTTCAGGTTCTCCCGGATCCTGTCAAATACAACAACAGTATCAGTCAGAGAATACCCGGCAATGGTGAGAAGGGCTGTAATGAGAATAAGATTGATTTCCTTCCCCATGAGAAAAAAAATACCGAGTACGGCCAGTACGTCGTGAAACGTTGCAACAGTCGCACCGACGCCGAATTTAAACTGGAACCGGAATGCTACATAGACCAGGATCCCGATTACTGCCATTGCAACAGCCTGCGCAGCATCCATCCTGAGTCTGCCTCCGACTTTAGGCCCGATAACAGTCGTGGAATCTACAACGTATTTATTATCAGGGAATTTCTGGCTGAGAATGCTTGTAATGGTGTCTGACACCTGGCCGAGTTCATGTTCGGTTTTTTTAACCCTTATGAGTATTTTATTGACAGTCGGAAGGTCCTGAAGGTCGAAGTCCCTGAGACCGCTGTTTTCGAGCGCTACCCTTACCTCATGGAGGGCGACAGGCCTTTCAAATTTAAATTGAATTGATGTGCCGCCGGCGAAATCTATTCCCAGGTTTGCCTTCCCTGTCGCTATCTGAACAATCGCAATAATACCGATAACCGAAAGGATACCGGAAATGACAAAAGCTATATATCTCTTACCGAGGAAGTTTATATTCGGGTTTCTTATCAGCTCAATCATGTGTTCTCCTTACAGGGAATTGATCAAATACTCAGCTTCTTGAGTTCGCGCCTGCTGTTTATTATGTCAAAGACTGACTTTGTCCCAATGAGTGCAGTGAAAAGATTAATAGCAACACCGAGGCTCAGTGTTACGGCAAAACCCTTTATCGGGCCTGTACCAAACTGAAAGAGCACGGCAGCTGTTATCAGTGTGGTGACATGAGAGTCAAATATTGTCCAGAAAGCCTTGTCATATCCGGAATCAATTGCTGCACGTGGTGTTTTGCCTGCCCTCAGTTCATCCCTCATCCTCTCAAACATAAGTACATTGGAATCGACTGCCATACCGATTGCGAGAATAATGCCGGCAATACCGGGCAGGGTGAGAGTTGCATTCAAGGCAGCCATGGCGCCGAGCAGGAGGATAATGTTCAGAAAAAGTGCAAAATCGGCAATGACACCGGAAATCCTGTAGTAGAGGATCATAAAGATAACAACCGCTATTGTTCCTATAATGCCTGCCATCTTGCCTGCCTCTATCGAGTCTCTTCCGAGAGAAGGGCCGACAGTTACGTTCTGAAGCATCTTCATCGGCGCAGGGAGGGCGCCTGCCCTGAGTACGATACTCAGGTCTTTCGCCTCATCCATAGTGAAATTCCCGGTTATCTGTGCGTTTCCTCCTGCAATCTTTTCCTGGATGACAGGAGCCGAATATACTGTATTGTCGAGAACGATTGCAAGCCTCTTTTTCACATTTGCGCCGGTGACTTCCTCAAAGAGCTTTGCACCTGCGGCATTAAATGCTATAGAGACGTAAGGCTCGCTGAACTGTGTGCTTATATTCACCTTGGCATCGCTCAGAAGGTCACCGGTCATTACTGCCTGATTTTTGAGAAGGATCGGCAGTTTGCGCACCGCACCTGTTTCCTTGTTGACCTTCTTCTCGAACAGGATTTCATCCCCTTCAGGAATTCTCCCGGCAAACTGATTCGCGAGCGCCTCTTCTTCCCCGGGTAGTACTGATGCAGGGAGTTCCGCAGCAATGTTTGTCTCGTCATCAACAAGTTTAAACTCAAGCTGTGCAGTCCTGCCTATCAGGTCGATGGCGCGTTTTGGGTCCTTTACTCCGGGAAGCTGAACCACTATCTCATTTTCACCCTGCCTGTGGATGGTGGGTTCTGAAACGCCGAACTGGTCAATCCTGTTGCGGATAGTTTCCAGTGCCTGGTCGGCAGCGCTGTCCTTGATACGGGTTGCTTCTTTATCAGTAATCTGGTATACCAGTCTGCTTCCGGTTTCAGAGACTGCAAGATTTGGATAGCTGTCTTCGACCACCTTGCGAACCTCATTGGTTGCAGGGCTCACTATGATATCACGACCACTTATACTTACTTCACCCTTTACGTTTTTCTTTTCCAGGAGTTCCTTCATCCTTGATGTAAATCTTTCTATTGTAATATCGACTGCCTTGTCCCCTTCAACCTCAAAGACGAGGTGGAGGCCTCCCTGGAGGTCAAGGCCAAGTACTATGCCCTTGTTCGGCA
>Ga0208980_10001635_pt1 | contig 13632 bp, 10 predicted proteins | sample WetSurMetagenome_3_FD_187993 | JGI IMG/M metagenome (GOLD analysis project Ga0208980, IMG submission 187993) | Wetland microbial communities from Twitchell Island in the Sacramento Delta, sample from surface sediment Aug2011 Site A1 Bulk (version 2) | ecosystem: Environmental > Aquatic > Marine...
TTCGCCAATCCCCCCATTGAAGTGCCCGCACAGTACGATCGGGTCAGGGATGCTCTTTTCCGCAGCCTGGAGGCCCGCAATGCCCAGTTTTCGAAGTCGTGAAATGGCGCGAATGATAGGCCCCGGCGCGTGAACTGCCGCAATCCGGGACACATGTCTCAGGAGAAACCAAAATGCTGGTGATGATGAAGTCGCACGCGACATCCGAAGAAATCGATGCCGTTTGCCGTAAAATAGAATCCATGGGCTACAAAGCCCATCCAATCCCGGGAATCACGCGTACCGCAATCGGCATCACCGGCAACCAGGGCCCCATCAAAGCCTCGTTGCTCGAATCCCTTCCGGGCGTGGGAGAATGCGTTCCGGTTTCCAAGCCCTACAAACTCGTCGGACGGGAACTCAAAGAAGAAACGACCATCATCGATCTTGGCGACGGCGTGCGAATCGGCGGAACGGAACTGGCAATCATCGCCGGCCCCTGCGCCGTGGAAAACCGAGATCAAGCTCGAACGATAGCAGCAAGCGTCTCGGCCGCCGGGGCGCGGCTGTTCCGCGGCGGAGCATTCAAGCCGCGAACCTCGCCCTACAGTTTTCAGGGGCTTGCGGAGGAAGGGCTCGAGATTCTTGCCGAGGTCGGCAGGGATTTCGGCATGAAAATCGTCACCGAGGCCATAGATGTCGAAAGCGTCGATCTGGTGGAACAGTCTGCCGATATCATCCAGGTTGGCGCGCGCAACATGCAGAATTTTTCGCTTCTGAGGCGGGTGGGCAAATCGTATCGGCCGGTGCTCCTAAAGCGAGGAATCTCGGCAACCCTGGATGAACTTTTGATGGCCGCGGAATACATACTTTCAGAGGGCAACTATAGGGTGATTCTTTGCGAACGGGGAATCCGGACGTTCGCAGATCATTCGCGCAATACATTGGATCTGAGCGTGATCCCGGCCGTACAGCGGCTGAGTCACCTGCCGATTATTGTGGATCCCAGCCATGGCACCGGGCGCCGGGAAAGGGTCATTCCGCTTTCCCGCGCAGCGATTGCCGTGGGCGCGGATGGATTGATCGTCGAGGTTCACCACCAGCCGGAATTGGCACTCTCGGACGGAAACCAATCCATACATCCATCCGAGTTCAGCCAGCTGATAAAAGAAATCCGCCAGATAGCCGGTGTGCTGGGCAGAACCGTCGCGACGGGCCACGAAACGCCTGTTTAGGGCCACCCGCCAAGCAGGCAGGGGCTGCACACTTGATTCGATTGGAATTCTCGCAACATCGGGAATAGTAGCTTAATCCTAAGATCGGCACGGAGGCTAATCGTGCAAGTCGCCATAACAGGTTCGACCGGCCTCATCGGCTCCCCATTGACCTCCTACCTGACCGGCAAGGGGCATCAGGTTCTCCGTATTACTCGCAAAACTCCGGCAGGCCCCGGCGAAATTAGCTGGGATCCGTCTTCAGGCAGACTGGATAACGCGGCGCTTGAAGGCGTCGATGCGGTATTCCATCTGGCAGGCGAAAACATCGCGGGCGGCAGGTGGACAGCCGAAAGGAAGCGCCGCATTCGCGAGAGCCGCATTCAGGGAACCCGCTTGCTCGCCCAGGCACTGGCACATCTTCCCGATCCGCCCAAAGTGCTGGTCAGCGTTTCCGCCGTCGGCTACTACGGAGACCGAGGGGAATCGCAGCTAGCAGAAGATAGCGGGCCGGGCAAAGGATTTTTGGCGGATTTGTGCCGCGAGTGGGAAAGCGCCACGGAACCTGCATCCCGGAGAGGAATCCGCGTGGTCCTGCCCCGGCTCGGAACGGTATTGAGTCCGACGGGAGGAGCCCTTGCCCTGATGCTGCCCGTTTTCCAGCTTGGGATTGGAGGCCGAATCGGCAGCGGAAATCAATTCATGAGCTGGATCGCAATGGAGGACCTGCTGCGGGTTTTTCATCATGCGATGGATTGCGAATCCCTGCGGGGTCCCGTCAATGCCGTCTCGCCCAATCCGGTCACGAATCTGGTGCTATCCAAAACGCTGGGGCGCGTGCTCTCGCGGCCCGTAATCTTTGCGCTGCCGAATTTTGCGGCGCGCATAATATTTGGAGAAATGGCCGATGAGGCGCTTCTCGCAAGCGCCAGAGTGTCGCCGGTGAAGCTCATGGCTTCGGGTTTTCAATTCGGGTATCCCGAACTGGAACCTGCCCTGCGGCGGGCATTAAAAAGGCCGTAAGGCCGCATATCTTTGTGCAGGGCACAAGGCTTTGGCCCGGCAATGCGAAATGCGCACAGAATTACGCGTAAAAACATCAATCCCCCATGCAAGTCTTCTTTTTGACCCGGAGGGCCTCGGTCTTGAGGAGTATCCTCGGGAATTCTTCCGTCGCGATACCGTGAATGTCGCCCGCGAGATCATCGGGGCGTGGTTTGCCCGGCGATACCGCGGCCGCTGGTATGGTGGACGCATTGTTGAAACCGAGGCTTATCTGGGCAGCTCCGATGCCGCCGCACACACATGGCGCGGGCGACGCACCCCCCGGGTTGAACCGATGTACCTGGACGGCGGGCACCTGTACGTCTTTTTTGTATACGGGATGCATTATTGCGCCAATATAGTCACGCAACCGGCCGGTGTCGCTGAAGCAGTTCTGCTGAGGGCGGCGGAGGGACCAGCGGGAACCCCTGCCAGGCTAATGAGCGGGCCCGGCAAGCTCTGCGCCGCGCTGGGTATTACCGCGGTCTCGAGCGGCGAGGACCTGTTGTCGAAGGGCGGTCTGCGTCTGTTCCATGTCGATGGAAGCCAGACCGATATCGGGGTATCCAGGCGTATCGGCGTGGATTATGCCGGGGAGGCGGCACACTGGCCGCTGCGCTTTTACGACAGGCGTTCGCCGGCAATTTCCGTATCTCCCCGGCACACATCAAGCCTTTAGCTCCAGGCTCCGGAATCGGCATCAAGGCCGTTTGTTCAAATTTTGTAGCCTTTGCCCCCGGATCGCTCGAAAACAGGCTCGAGTTCCTCGATCAAATCCGGTGCACTGCGGAAGCCCATAATGCGATCCACTTCCTCTCCGGACGAATCGAGAATTATGATAGTGGGATATCCATCGACATTGAACTTATTCACCAGGCGGTCTCCCTGGGAATCCGTGTCCGTAAACACTCTAACGAACACCTGCCTGCGGGAGAATTCGATAAATTTCTGATCGGAATAGACCTCACGGGTCATTCTTCGGCAGTGCGGTCACCAGCTTGCAGACAAGTCCAGCACGATGAACTTCTTTTCCCTCTCCGCCTGCCTCAATGCGGCGTTGAAGTCTTTTACCCAGGCAACCTGTGCAAGTGAGACTACGGGAGAAATTAGAAAAACTGCCAAAAAGATGCCGCAAAACAATACTTTTCGATAAGTCATATCTGGTTACAGACCCCTTTCCCCATAGGTAAGCATCACCCCGGCAAAGCCGGGCTATAATCTGTAAGCCGCCAGACTAGCCGGGATGCAGTGGATCCGGCTTATCCGGATTCATTCCAAAATCCCGGATGGCCCCGGAGACCTCTCGCGATGGGATCCGTCCCTCCAGGTACAGCGACTGCAGGGCTGTAACGGCTATGCTTTCCGCATCCACTTCAAAAAAGCGCCGCAGGGACTCGCGCGTGTCGCTCCGGCCGAATCCATCTGTCCCCAGGGTAATATATCGAGGGTTTACCCAGGGCCGAATCAGGTCAGGCACGGTCTTGATGAAATCGGTGGCCGCGACGATGGGTCCCGGCACGCCTTTAAGACACTCGACAATATAGGGCACGCGAGGATCCGATTCGGGATGCAGTCTGTTCCAGCGGTCCGCCGACAACGCTTCATCCCGCAGCTGCTGATAGCTCGTGGCGCTCCACACATCGGAGGAAATCCCGAACCGCTCAGCGAGAAGGTTTTGGGCCTGCAGGACACACTGCATGATCGAGCCGCTGCCGAACAGCTGCACATGATGTTTCAGTTTTGCCGGCGCCCGACGGAAGAGGTACAGGCCATTTAAAATGCCCTCCTCCGAACCTTCGGGCATTGGCGGATGCAAAATGTTTTCGTTGTACAGGGTGATGTAATAAAAAACATCCTCGCCTTTCCGGTACATGCGATGGAGCCCGTTCTTCACGATCATGGCTACCTCGAACGCAAAGGCCGGATCGTAGGAAACGACGTTCGGGATGACCGAAGCAAGGACATGACTGTGTCCGTCCTGGTGTTGCAGGCCCTCCCCGTTCAGGGTGGTTCTGCCCGCCGTCGCTCCCATGGCGAATCCGCGTCCCCGCGCGTCCCCCAGCGCCCAGAAGAGATCGCCCGTGCGCTGAAATCCGAACATCGAATAGAAGAGGTAGAAAGGGATTACAAATTCCCCGTGGGTGGCATAGGTCGTCCCCGCTGCCGTGAAGCTGGCTGTGCTGCCGGCTTCCGTGATCCCTTCTTCCAGAATCTGACCTTCCTTCGATTCGTGGTACGTAAGGAGCATGCCGGCGTCCACCGATTCATAGAGCTGGCCCACGGAAGAATAGATCCCGAATTCGCGAAACATGGAGTCCATTCCAAATGTTCTGGCTTCATCCGGAATAATGGGCACGATGCGCCGGCCGATCTCCTTGTCGCGCATCAACTGCCTTAGCAGGCGGACGAATGCCATGGTCGTCGAAACTTCGCGGCTTTTTCCGGTCCCGGACTTGAATTCGTCGTACAGATCGGGCGGAGGCAATTCGAGCGGCTTGCTGCGCACGATGCGCCGGGGCAGGAATCCGCCCAACGAGCGCCGCCGCTCCAGTAGATACCGGACCTCCGGGCTTCCGGCACCCGGATGATAGTAGGGAGCAGATTCCAGCCGATTATCGGCAATAGGCAGTTCGAGCAGGTTGCGGAAATCGCGCAGCTGATCCAGATTCATCTTCTTCAGTTGATGAGCAACGTTTTTGCCAAGAAATCCCTCGCCCAGAGCCCAGCCTTTTACGGTTTTGGCCAGAATTACCGTCGGCGAGCCCTTATGCTCCGTGGCCAGCTTGTAGGCGGCGTAAAGCTTTCTATAATCGTGTCCGCCTCGCCGCAGGCTCTGCAAATCCTTATCGCTGAGATGCTCCACCATTCTGCGCAGCCGGGGATCCGGCCCGAAGAAATGCTCGCGGATATAGTCCCCTTTGGCAGTCGCATATTTCTGGTAGGCACCGTCCACCGTATCGCTCATTTTTTCCAGAAGCACCCCGTCCACATCCCTGCCTATCAGAGGGTCCCATTCCCGTCCCCAGATGACCTTGATGACATTCCATCCCGCGCCGCGGAAGACCATTTCCAGTTCCTGGATAATCTTGCCATTGCCGCGCACGGGCCCATCCAGCCTCTGAAGATTGCAGTTCACCACGAAAACGAGGTTGTCCAGCCGTTCCCGCGAGGCAAGAAAAAGGGCGCCCAGGGTTTCCGGTTCATCACACTCTCCATCACCGAGGAAGCACCAGACCCGTGAGTTTTCCGTATTGGCGATCTTGCGCGCCTGGAGATAACGATTGAATCGGGCCTGGTAAATTGCGGTGAGAGGCCCAAGCCCCATGGAAACGGTTGGAAATTCCCAGAAGTCGGGCATCAAGCGAGGATGCGGATAGGAAGACAGCCCCGATCCCGTGACCGATTCCCGGCGGAAACCATCCAGTTGAGCCTCGGTTATGCGTCCCTCCAGAAAAGCTCTCGCATAGATGCCGGGCGATGCGTGTCCCTGGAAGAAAATCTGGTCCCCCGATGTCCCATCGTCTTTGCCGCGGAAGAAATGATTAAATCCGATTTCATAAAGAGAGGCTGATGAAGCATAGGTTGAGATGTGGCCACCGATACCGTCGACGTGCTTGTTGGCCCTCGTAACCATGGCCACAGCATTCCAGCGCACAATCCTCCGTATCCTCTTCTCCATTTGCTCGTCGCCCGGGAAAGGAGGTTCCTGCCCGGGAGAAATGGTGTTGATGTAGGGAGTGCTGACAAGGTCCGGCACGTCAATGTTAAGCGCCCGAGCCCGTTGCAGCAATATGCGCAGCAGAGAACGCGCCCTGCCCATTCCCCGGTCCCGGACCACGGACTGCAGGGAATCGATCCATTCCTGTGTCTCGGCCGGATCTGCATCCGGAAACTGCTGATTGGGATTCTTTAACATGCTAACCGCCTTCTGTCCTTCAAAATTATATGTTAGGGGAAAGCAGATCCGCTTCCAAGCTGAACCGAATCAACTTTGTGCCATCGCATATCTGAATCCGGGTATGCCCATTTCTCACTCCGGGGGGGTCGGAAGCCATGATTCAGGGAATATTTCCCCGATTCAACAATCAGGCTGTTTGATGATAACATACTAAGTGTTTTGATTTTAACCAGATAGCGATTTATAGGAGTTGGCATGGCGTTTGCAATAGTAGAAGGCTATAAGGACCTGACTAACGCTTACCTAATGCGGCGGAAGACAGGTAAGAATTCGTATGATGAATAAGGAGGAAATATGAGGAGACTTCAGAATAGCCGTTTGGTGCCTGCCCTGCTCGTCGCTTTGGTTTTTTCGCTGGCAGCTATCGGTTGGACGCAGGGAGCCAATACCTCTGCGCAAAGCCTGGCTACGGCCGGCAACGTGCCGGTTGCGGCCGGTCAGAAGCTGGAAATTGAGGGAACTATTCAGAATCAGCAAGGCGATAGCCTGATTGTGCGCAGTCCCGGAGGCGGGACCTACAGCGTGACGTTGTCCCCAAGCTCCGAAATAAAAGAGAAGAAGAAGAATCTATTCCGCGGAGCCAAAAAATACACCCGGAAGGATCTTCTTCAGGGGCTCTACGTAGAAGTTAAGGGAGTGGGCGAAAGCTCCGGAACGATCGCGGCGAAGGAGATCCGGTTGAGAAATGACGATTTCCTGGTTGCTCAAACAATGGACACGCGGGTTGTGCCGGTGGAACAAGAGCTGAAGGCAACCCAGAACCGTCTGAGTGAAACCGAACAGAACGCCCAGCGGCTTTCCGGCCAGATCCAGGAAGTATCGGCCATATCGAATGCCGCCCGTGATAACGCAAAAACAGCGCAGACTTCAGCGGATAACGCGATGGCTGCGGCGAATACCGCACAGTCCTCAGCCGATAACGCGAAGACCGGAGTTCAGGCTGCGAATGAGCGGATCACGTCATTGGACGAATACAGCGTAAAGAATACCGCCACCGTGCACTTCAAGGCTGGTAGCGCAAACATATCCAAGGACGACCAGTCGCAACTGGACGCTCTTGCGGAACAGGCTAAAGCCGAAAAGGGATTCCTGATCGAAGTGGCCGGCTTCGCCTCGTCCGATGGCGATGTGGAACTGAACCGCCGGCTGAGCCGCAAACGCGCCGATGCGGTGATTCAATTTCTGGCCGAAAACCACGGCATACCGCTCCGCCGGTTCGTTGTGCCCATGGGCTATGGAGAAGGCCAGCCCGTAGGGGACAACGATACTCGCGACGGCCGTAAAGAAAATCGCCGGGTCGAGGTGCGCATCCTCGTGAGCAAAGGGCTGGTTTCAGCACCAGGCGCCACGGGTTCCGATGCAACTGCGACCAATCGGCAGCAGTAGTGATATATCCCGGATCGGTCCACGGATATATGCGGATGACGGCATTGATCAAGCGAATATCTGCATACGCCTGTGGACTGATCCTATTTTCAGGCATCCTCCAAAATCTACAGGCTCAATGGAGCTCTGCACGGTCCTCCGGCGATTCTTCGGCTTTTGAGGTTCAGATCCCCAACGTCATTCGCGTCAGTACAAATCTCGTGACAGTGCCCGTTTCTGTTACGGATGCGGCCGGCCACCCTGTGAGCAACCTCGTTCCGGGCGATTTCCGAATCGAAGAAGATGGGGATTTTGAAGTCCTTGCAAAAGTGGCTGAAGCGGGGCAATCTCCTCTAAACCTTGCGCTGCTTTTTGATCTCTCCGGGAGCGTCAATCCCCGATTCGAATTCGAGCAGCAGGCGGCCATACGCTTTTTGGAGAAAGTGTGGAAGCCGGGAGACACCGTATCCATCGTATCCTTCAGTGACCAGCCGCGAATCCGCCTGCAAGCCTCAAACTCCCTGCCCGAGGCTTTACGGAAATTGATGGGGCTTGAACCCAGCAAAAGCATGACGGCTTTCTATGACACGGTTGTTTTAGCCGCCAATATGCTCCGCCAGTCGGCGACGCCGGAAACGCGTCAGTCTCAGATTGCCCTGTCGGACGGTGAAGATAACGGAAGCCGCTACAATCTCATGGAGGCGGCCATGGAGGTGCAGCGTTCCGACACCATTTTCTATTCCATAAATCCGGCCGGGGCATCCGTCAGGCTGAATGAAATCAGCCGCAAAGGACAAGGCAACCTTGAGTCCCTGGCGGCGGAAACAGGCGGCTCAGCCTTTGTTTCCGACAAAGCCGGCGATCTCGATGATATTTTCAACCGCATAGCTACAGAACTCCGGGCTCAGTACCTGCTGAGCTATTATTCTTCAAATTCCCGTCCGGACGGGAAATTCCGGCGCATCACCGTATCTCTCCCGAGAAAACCGGAACTTCGCGTCCGCGCCCGGCAAGGCTACTACGCCGCCCGCAGGTAGACTGCCAGTCCACTCTAATAGAACTGGTACCCAAAATACAGTTGGCGGTATCAGAAAAATTTTGGGATAAAAAACCGAAGCATGAAGCCAGGGGCCAGAAGCCCGAAGCCAGGAATATCCTTGCTGTCATCCGATTCCGGCTCCTGGCTTCCGGCTGCTTTTTTCCCTATCGCCACAACATAACTCCAATCCTGCAACAGAGTATCCGGGGCAAAGATCCGATCGTCAAAACATCTTGTGCTTTTCACCGCGCGCGATAGTATGAGAACCATGAATGACAGGCGACGATTCAAGACGGCATTCATACTGGGCGCCGGGCTCGGTATGCGGCTTCGACCCCTTACGGAAAAGTGCCCGAAGCCCCTTTTGGAAATCGGCGGGCGTCCCATCATTACTTATGCCATGGATCATCTCTTGAGCGCCGGAGTCGAGCGCTTCATTGTGAATACGCATCACTGCGCCCAGGCCTATCTGGAGAAATTTCCCGACCGGCAATGGAAAGGGGCCCCCATCCTGTTTCGCCACGAACCGGTTCTTTTGGACACAGCCGGAGGGCTGAAGAATATCGAGGATCTCCTGGTCGAAGAAAAAACCATCCTTTGCTATAACGGTGATGTCCTTGCAAATTTCCCCCTGCAAAAACTGCTGAACGTTCATGAGGAAAGGCAGCCGGAAGCGACCCTGGTCCTGCGCAGCACCGGGCCGCTACTGAACGTGAATATTAATGAGCGCGGCGAGGTCTGTGATATCCGGCATGCACTGAAAAGCCCCGGAGCCCGAAGCTGCCTCTTCACGGGCATCTATGCGCTGGAAACGTCCATTCTGCAGCACATCGATGCTCACAAGGCCGTGTCCATTATCACCACCTTTATTCGCCGGATGGCGGAGAAACCGGGATCCGTGATGGGAGTTGTTCTGGACGAAGGCGATTGGCAGGATATCGGCTCGCCGGAGTCTTACGCGCAGCTGAAGTCCGCAACCGCCAAAGGAGACAATCGATGGATTCACAGGAATCGATGACTGCTTTTGCGCGGGAATCCCTGGGCATACCGCCTTCAATGCATACCGAACTTTTGCCCTTTTCGGGAAGAGGATCGGACCGGGCCTATTTCAGGTTCAGGTACAACCACAATAGATCCGCAATCCTGGTCCATTACAGCCCCGGCCGTATCGAAAACACTTACTTCGCGGATATCGCGTTTTTCCTCCGGGAAATATCTGTCCCTGTCCCGGCGGTCATCCGCCACGATCCCGCAAATAGTTTGATCCTCATGGAGGACCTTGGAGATACGGATCTCTGGTCGCTTCGCAACGAGCCGTGGGAGAAGCGAAGCATCCGCTACCGCAAAACCCTCGAAATTGCTCACGGGCTCCATACATATCCCGGCCCGCGATTCCCTTCCGACCGCGTAAAACTGATGGACTCGTTCGGCCCCGAACTGTACCGATGGGAGCGGGATTACTTCAGAGAGAATTTTGTTCAGAAACTTTGCGGCATTGCGTTGGATCCGGATACGAGTGAGCAGCTCGAAAACGAGCTTAGCGGGCTGGCGATGAGAATGGAAGCAAGCGGATCCTGCCTTGTTCACCGCGATCTTCAATCGCAAAACGTAATGATTTGTTCCGAAAAGCCCTATCTGATTGACTTCCAGGGCATGCGCTTCGGCTCGTATTTCTACGACCTTGCTTCCCTGCTCTGCGATCCATACGTAAACTTCTCCCCGTCGGAGCGCAAAGAGCTTCTCCACTTCTACTACAATCTTTCCTCGAAAAGCGCGGATTGGGACACCTTCCAAAATGCCTTTTGGGAAGCTTCAGCCCAGCGCCTGATGCAGGCTCTGGGCTGCTATGGATTTCTGGGCCTGACCCGGGGTCTGAAAGATTATCTCAAGCATGTGCCCACCGGGATTCGGAATCTCCGCATTTCCGCCCAAAACGCCGCCTCGCTTCCGCTGCTTCTGGATCTTTGCTCCAGCTGCGAAAGATCCCTTGCCGGCCGGCGATTGGATGTAAACTCTTAATATCGCGGGAATATTCCAGGCTGCAGGTGAACCTGAATTTCCTGCAGGGATTGGCAGCAGAGCCCGGGACCTGTCAGGATGGCTGGAAAGCGCCATCTCCAAATGCTCGCCGGGAATTCCTGATGAACGAAACGTATTGGAGCACCCCAGAACAGAGGTGAAATTATGAATACCCGACGGCTTGCACTCCTGTTTGCGCTGATCTTTGGCACCGCCGCACATTCACTTTTCGCCCAACAGGCAGGACGGATACAGAGTTTCTCTCCTCAGGGAGTCGTTAAAAAAATCCGGCAGGTGCGTGTGATGTTTTCCGAACCCATGGTCTCCTTCGGAGATCCCCGCGCCGGGCTGAATCCCTTCGACATACGCTGCGCAGAGAAAGGAACAGGCCGGTGGGCAGATCCGCTGAACTGGATTTACGACTTTGAGAGCGACCTCCCAGCCGGCATTCGCTGTGAATTTACCTTCAAAAAGGACTTCCAAACTCTTGCCGGCAATTTAGTCGCAGGACAAAGCGTGTTCTGGTTCTCCAGCGGCGGCCCGGCCGTTACCCGATCCTTCCCGCGCGAAGGATCGGAGGCCATCAATGAAGATCAGATTTTTGTTCTTGAACTCGACGGCGAAGCTACGGAGCGCTCCCTGCTTTCAAGCGTCCGTTTCTCGATCGGCGGGATCTCTGAGCTGGTGGGAATGCGCATCGTAACGGGACAGGAGAAGGAGGCGATACTGCAATCTCAGTACCCGGCCCGCTATCGCGAGAAGCGTCCGGATCACCTGCTGCTGATTCAGGCCAAACAGAAATTTCCGGCAGGATCGAAGGTAAGCCTGGTATGGGGAAAAGGAGTCGCTTCCCCCAGCGGCATCGCCACGGATCGGGACCAGATTCTTTCCTTTAAGACTCAACAGCCTTTCACGGCGAGCTTTCACTGCCGGAGGGAAAATGCTGCAGCCGGTTGCATCCCGATTACGGATATGTGGCTCTCCTTCTCTGCCGCCGTGCCCTGGAAGACGGCTAAAAGGGCCGTTTTGACGGGTCCGGGAGGCAAAGTCTGGACTCCCGAAACCCGGCAAGGCGATTCTCAGGAAGATGACGACGATGTCTGGCAAATCGGATTCCGCGGGCCTTTCCCGGAAAACTCCTCCTTTGTTCTGCAACTGCCCTCGCCGCTCGAAGATGATGCGGGACGCAAGCTCTCAAACGCGGGAAGCTTCCCTCTGGAGTTGCGGACTGATGAATACCCGCCGCTGGCCAAGTTTGCCGCGGATTTTGGAATACTGGAGCTCAAGGCCGGCGCCGCGCTGCCGGTGACTCTTCGAAATATCGAGCCCGAAATTGCCGCAAGAAGCTTCCAGGTTGAAGGGGGCGATGGGAATTTCGATCCGCTGCCGCCCAGGCCCTCCGAGGAGGATCTGAATGCCGATTTGAAGGGCAAGGTCCTCAAAGTCCCCCCCGACAAAGCCAGCCAGATGCTCGCCTGGATACGCAAGGCCTCCAATAGAAGGTGGGAGGGCCGTGACCGGTCCATATTCGGTTCGGTTACGCAGCCCAAAACGAAAACCTTTACCTTGCCCAAGCTACACGGGAGCAAGCCCTTTGAAGTTATAGGGATCCCGCTCAAGGAACCGGGTTTTTATGTGGTGGAAATTGAAAGCGAAATCCTGGGCGCTTCCCTGCTTGGCATCTCCAAGCCGATGTTCGTTCCGACAACCGTCCTGGTGACGGATCTTTCGGTCCATTTCAAGTGGGGGGCGGAATCTTCCCTGATCTGGGTGACGACGCTCGACAAAGCTGCGCCGGTGAAGCAGGCGGCGTTGCAGGTTTGTGACTGCGAAGGAAAAATCCTCTGGAATGGGACCAGCGACGGCAATGGCCTCGCCCGCTTAGGCGCGTTGCCCAGAGAAGACGATCTGCCCTATTGCTCCTACAGCGCATACGGCCGCGGATTGATTGTCACCGCCCAATCGGGTAACGACTTTTCCTTCGCACACAGCGACTGGAACGACGGAATAGAAAGCTGGAGGTTCCGGCTCCCGACAGAATGGACACCCAATTTCACCGCAGCCCATACTGTTATGGACCGCAGCCTGTTGCGTGCGGGGGAAACCATTCACATGAAGCATATGCTGCGCGGCGAAGTTTTGGCAGGATTGGCCCTGAAATCCATCGAGCAGGCGCCGCAGACGCTGGTCATCCAGCATCTGGGCAGCGAACAAAAATATGAGTTCTCTCTGAAATGGGACGAAAGCGGGATTTCTGAGACGGATTGGAACATTCCACGCGAAGCGCGTCTCGGTCAATACAATCTGTATCTGAGGACTGCGGCGGATAAAAACAGGCAGAGCCGGTATGAGTCCATCGACGAGCCGGATGGCATGCAGTACACGGGATCCTTCAGAGTCGAGGAATTCCGCGTACCCCTGATGCGCGCGTTGATCCGGCCCCCCGAAACCCCGCTGATACGCCCCTCTGCGGTACCCGTAGATCTGACGGCGAGCTATTTAAGCGGCGGGAGCGCGGGGAATCTGCCGATCCGGTTTCGGTACGATGTGCGGCCACGATATGTATCCGGATTCCCCGATTTCAAGGGCTATGTATTTTCCAACGGGAGCGTGAAGGAGGGAGTTTTCCGCAGCGATTCCGAGGAAGAAACGGCTACTGAGGCTCCCGTGCTGAAGAGCAGGGATCTGACTCTGGACAAATCGGGATCCGCAAGGACGGAGATCGAGGGATTGCCTCCGGCCGGCAGACCTATGGAAATACTGGCGGAGCTCGAGTTCAGAGACCCTAACGGAGAGATTCAGACCGCTTCCTCCAAAATCCCCCTGTGGCCGGCGGACAGGCTGATCGGCATCCAGCCTGATGTCTGGATGCAATCCCGGGACGCATTTCAATACCAGGTCGCCGTGCTTGATCTTCAGGGCAGGCCCCTGGCCGGCATTCCTGTAAAGGTCGATGCGTTTCGAAAAAAAACATTCTCCCACCGGAAAAGGCTTGTAGGCGGGTTTTATGGCTT
>Ga0208980_10001636_pt1 | contig 13632 bp, 7 predicted proteins | sample WetSurMetagenome_3_FD_187993 | JGI IMG/M metagenome (GOLD analysis project Ga0208980, IMG submission 187993) | Wetland microbial communities from Twitchell Island in the Sacramento Delta, sample from surface sediment Aug2011 Site A1 Bulk (version 2) | ecosystem: Environmental > Aquatic > Marine...
AGTGTCAGCAATTTCTGATCCTTGTCTTCCGGAAAAACAAATGGATCGATAACGGTTCTGCTGCCGTCAAGAGGGGGACCCCAGTTATCTCCATGCCATGAGGGCAGGTTTTCATAATAGTTGCCGCTTCCTTCCGGAATTTCCAGGGTATAATCAGGATAAATATTTGTCTCTTCATATCCTGTGGCGTATGAGTTCTGGAATGTCGGTACAAGGTTAAGGGTCTCAAATGAGGTATTGGAGTTTATTTCAACGCCAATTCCCTTTTTCTTGCTGCCCGACTTGGTTGTGATGAGAACAACGCCGTTGCTTCCTCTGGCACCATAGAGGGCAGATGCATTGGGACCTTTGAGCACAGTCATTGTTTCTACATCTTCAGGGTTGATATCTCCCATACCGTCACCAAGGTCTATTCCGTCGAAAGTACCACCCGATGAATGTCCTATGTTCGTTACAGGGATACCATCAACCACAAACAGAGGCTGGTTGTTCCCCAGCAGAGATTTCACACCTCTTATTGTAATTGATTGAGATCCTCCGGTACCGGATGCGTTTTTGGATACCTGAACTCCTGCAGCTTTAGCTGTAAGAAAGCTGGTGAGGTTAGTTTCCCTTGAGGCGCTTAGTTCGGCTGTACCTATCTCCTGTTGAGCATATCCAATGGCTTTTACCTCACGTTTGATTCCAAGTGCGGTAACAACCACCTCTTCGAGCATCGCCTGTGAAGTCTCCATAGTAACATCAATAATATTTGATGCACCGATAGCTGCTGAGAATGATTTCATTCCGACAAATGAAAACTCCAGCGATTTTGAGCCAGCCGGAACTTTGATGGTATATTTTCCGTTAGGATCGGAAATTGTACCAACATTTGTCGTTCCAGCCACAATTACATTCACTCCCGGCAATGGCGATCCATCCTCGGCGGATGTAATCCTTCCCGTAATGGTTCGCTCCTGTGCCAGAGCATTCCCCATTACTGCCAGGAATAGGATAAAAGTCAACAAAAAGTTTTTTCTCATAGTTACGTGGTTTAAAGTTAACGGGTTAAGAAAAATGCTATTAACAATAATTATAATCCTGATAATAAAGAAGCTATCCTAAAGTATATAACCAAAGTCACTCCCATCAAAATTCCCTGCCGGCAGACAGAATGAGAAAAAATATCATCTGCTCCTTTTGACATTGCAACCAGATTTCAAAAAACTCTTTTCGGTGAAGAACGCCTTGGTAAAAAATAGTATTAGTATAATAATTATAAAAAAGAGTCTAACCCTTACCCGACATAATGCAATTGATGAGATATGAGAATGTTATCGTTCAATATTTACAACTTTTAACTTTCCAATCTGATACCAGCCATCACTTTGCCTCCCTTCTATAGCAAGTCTGATTCTTGGTTCATGCTTCTGCTTATCAACAATTGCAACCTGTACGTCGCAAGGGCCTGCCGGAAAACCGGAAGGAACATAGAATGAATCATCACAGACAATATCGCCAGGCAACCATTCTTTCAGATCAGCATCTGTAAGATAAAGAGCTTCCCTGCCGGCTGCTTTCAGCCTTACAGCAAAGGAGAAGTTCTTATAGCAGGGTGCAACCCCTTTATTTTCCCACCATGAAGTAAACGGAAGTTTACCGTTAACTTCAACGGTGTCAGGATATGTAAATCTTCTAAGGACATAGCGGTATCCCATCTTTCTTAGCCAGTCATCCACAAGGTCTTTCCATTCAGCCGGCACTGGCGATGATTTTGCATTAAAGGATGACATATGCCATTTCAGTGACTGGTCAAAAATATATTTCACCTGTTCCCGGCCATACTTTTGTACATCCCGCCAGTTGAGAAATGTTCCGCAAATCTCGAAGCTAACCGGCGATCTTTTCCAGTCATCCTGTATATTGCAATTAATGATCTCCCTTGGATAGAAGTCATACATATGGCTCCATCCATTCTGCTCAGAAGCCCAGAATCCGAGGTCGCCAATGCAATCCACCCTCCATCCCACAGGGATTTGTGAGTTAGCGTACATATTTGTCTGCTTGTCCATTAAAAGAGCAATCAGCGGTGTTTTTCTGAAAGCTCCTGTATATGAGTTTATCAGATTCTCCCTGGCTGTCTGACTCAGCATTTCAGATCCGGCGCCCTCGCCCCAGGCCCCAACTATTGATAAATCAACTGCCTCAAGATCAGGATGTCCATCATAACGTTCACCAAGGGCGCGTATCATACCTCCAAAATACCTGGAATACCTGGGATCTTCAGGATCCACCAGCCATCCATTTACCTCACTGCTATATCCCCACTTTTTCTCCGGCCCGACAATCTTGCGGTACCATGCAGGCACATCCCGTTCATCACCGGTTCCGTAAGGAGCTATTCGCAACAACAGTGTCTGTCCCCTGGATCGGGCTATAGACAATACCTTGTCAAGCATATCCCATCTGTATTTTCCCATCTCCGGCTCCAGAAATTTCCAGTAAATCCTCCAGTATGCAATAGTAGTTGCAGGATGATCCTTATTGGTAAGATCTCCATCAAAATCCTGATATTCAATAGGAAAACCTTCGGTCCACCCGGCGCCTTCGTTCAGGTCATCACCGTTAAAACGCTGAAAGGTCATAAATCCCATTCCCGGGTTTATGAGTACATCATTTATTTCCTTTGGCTTGATAACTGTAAGATGGTCAGGATTCTGGGAAAATAATATTAATGGATTCAGACAGCAGAGAGTCCATAATGTAAGCAGATAAGCTTTTTTCAGAGTAGTATGCGACATTGGAGCGGTAATATTTGTCGTCATTCGGCCTGCAAACAAAATTAATTAATAAATTCAAAATAACAAGGTTTTGACAATACTTTTATATTTTTACCTTTAATATTATAAAAGAGATAAGATTATGAAAGCAATTATTCTGATGATGGCTTTTGATCTTCTAATTATTGGTTGCGGTAAGAGAACCTATAATCAGGTGGAGGTCACAAATCCGGTAATGATAAAAAATACGGTATTCCAGTCTTCTGAAGATCTCTCATCCCCTAAATTCGACCATCTTATAAAAAAATACAAGCTTGACACAATTTTCCATGGAGAGACTGATGAATTCAAGAGAATCCTTTTGCTCAGGCACTGGATAAAATCGGTAATTAAGATCAATGATTACGGCGATCCTTACCCGGGAGGAGGATATGCTGAAGGTATACTCGACGCGGCTTTAAATGGACAGGGATTCCATTGCGGACATTATATGACTGTACAGAATGCAGTAATGAATGCATTTGGGTACGTTACCAGGACCCTTGGGGCAGGACCCGGAGTAATGGGAGGGCCTGACGGGCATCATGGAATTAACGAAATCTGGCTGAATCAGTACAGTAAGTGGTTCCTGTCGGACGCAAAATATGATCATCATTTTGAGAAAAACGGAGTTCCGCTTTCAGCATTGGAAATCAGAAATGAATATCTTAAAAACAAAGCTGCCGACATTATTAAAGTTAAAGGACCGGGCCGCATACCCTTTGATATTGATCAGGAAACTGGTCTTAGCAGGGAACAGAATGCCCGGACTTATACCTGGATAGAATGGCATGGTTATAATAATATGTTTACAGTGTGGCCTGACTATCAGGATCTGCTGATCATGTATGATGACGAATATTCCAAAACTCATACCTGGATATGGGGAGGCAAACCTCATTGGGCTTATGCCAAACCTGAATTCATGAAGCTTGTTTCCGAAAGCAAAGATATATACTGGACACCCAACACTATAAGTTCAAAAGTCAACATTGATGGCAGTGTGGCACACATTGAACTGGATTCGGAAACTCCAAATCTAAAGGAATACCAGATTAAAGAGACACCTGACGGAAACTGGGCTAAGGTCAGCAGCAAATTTGATCTGGAACTTAAGAAGAGAAGATATGAACTTGCATTCCGTACAATTAACCTGGCCGGCGTTTCTGGACCCGAATACAAGATTCTCATTGACAGCAAATAGTACGAGTTTTAAGTTGAAAATCTCATAAAAATGAAAAAGTCTCACTTCCTCTGCATCGTGGCTTTATTCTTCACCATTTATTATTCCAGGCCATCTTATTCCCAGACCAGTGATAAATCTGTGTCACCTTATAAGATTATTGAAGAAATTGATGTAAGGGTACCCATGCGGGATGGAGTGAGATTGTCAACCAACATATACCGGCCTGATGCACCCGGAAAATTCCCTGTGCTTCTTATGCGGTCACCATATGGAAACGGCGGAGCCGGCAACAGGGAGGCTGCATATGGTGTAGAACGGGGGTATGTCGTTGTATTGCAGGATACCAGGGGCAGATACGAATCCGAAGGGATCTTTGATGCCATGCAGCCCGAAAAACTTGATGGATATGATACTCAGGAATGGATTGCCAGGCAGCCATGGTTCAATGGCAAAATAGGGACATTTGGCGGATCTTATGTTGGTTTCACCCAGTGGATGCCTGCCTCAATGGGAAGCCCGTACCTTGTCAGCATGTTTCCCGAGGTAACCTTTTCGGATCTCCATGATGTAGCATACCAGAACGGAGCATTTTTCCTTGATCTTTTCGGACCATGGAGCTACGAGATGACCTGCCCCTATAATGCCAGCATCGATTCCCTGATGAAACAGCCTGACAGGATACTTATGCACCTTCCCCTTATAGACCAGGACAAAATTCTTGGATGGAAAATCCCTTTTCTGAGGGACTGGTTGCTGCATCCCGAGCATGATTTATACTGGGACAGAACAAGTGCAGGGGACGGCTATAAAAATATTAAGGCATCGGTGTATGCTATCGGAGGATGGTATGATATTCTCCTGAAAGGAACAATTGATAATTACCTGAAAATGACTGGTCAGGATATTGATCCTGAAATCCGTAAAAAGCAAAGGCTTATGATCGGTCCGTGGATCCACAGCATGGGGCACCGAAAAGTAGGCGAACTTGATTTCGGTGAATCTGCAGACCTGAATGACAGCGAGCTGATGCTAAGGTGGTTTGACAGCCAGCTGAAAGGAATTAACAACGGAATAAATGAGGAACCACCTGTAAAAATATTTGTCATGGGCGAGAATAAGTGGCGCTTTGAAAATGAATGGCCTTTGACCCGGACAATTTACCGGGATTATTATCTTCAAAGTGCAGGAAATGCAAACAGTATTTCGGGAGATGGCATTTTGGATACCAGTCCACCAAAAAAGGAAAACATTGATAAATATATATATGATCCTGCCGATCCGGTAAGGACAATTGGTGGTATGGGTCCGTACGACCAGGGAATGGCGGAAAAAAGAAATGACGTCCTTGTCTACTCCACTTCCCTCCTGAAGGAGGATATTGAGATTACAGGGCCTGTTAGTGCGATTATCTATGCATCCAGCTCGGCACGAAATACGGACTTCACTGCCAAGCTTGTTGACGTTTACCCTGATGGAAGGGCAATAAGGATCTGCGAGGGTATAGTCAGGGCGGATCACAGGAATCCCGCCGAAAAACCATCACTGATTGAGCCCGGCAGAATATATCCATTTAATATTGATCTCTGGGCTACCAGCAATCTCTTCAAAAAGGGGCATCAGATAAGGTTAGAGATCTCCAGCAGCAACTTCCCGAGGTTTGACAGGAACCTGAATACAGGAAACTATTTTGCAACCGATACCACGATACTTAAAGCTGAACAGAAAATATACCACGGTTCAGAGTTTCCTTCGCATATCATTCTTCCGGTAATCGCCAAATGAAATGAAGGGTGATGCATCAGGAATTTTCACCATTTAATTCCAAATAACGGATGATTAAAACATTTCGGCTTACAATTTCTCAGTTTACCTCTATTGCAAAAGAGATATCCTGATCTTCTTCTTTAAGTGGAACGGTCAGAATTCCAATGGCATGTCTGAGTGATGTCTCCGGGCTATCAGTATAAGGATTGAACGGAAACACAGGCCATTTCAGATGGGCACCGGGAGGTGTATGAAATACCCATCCGTTATGCCTGATGAATCCTCCAAGTTCTTTATCACCCAGGTCAAAATTGTCTTTACCAGGCACTATCTTAATGCCAGATCCAGTTTCCAATATCATTCCGGGCTTGAGGACAAGTTGTAAATTAAGCCTGGATACAGCTTCACCCCACTTGTATCTGGTGATAAACCTTAATTCCATTCGTGTTTCAGCAGGTTTAGGAACCCGGAGTATTGCAAAGAAGGTGTTATAGGCCAGGGCCAGCCGATCCGCGCTGTCATTCATCTGAAGATAGCTGTTTAAGGGCATATGGACAATCTGGTTATTGATATTTTCAGTGAAAGTCGCAAGATCAGGCTGTCGTTTTGAATTTGCTCCGGTAATTATAAGTCCCGGTTTTATGTGATAAACACTGATGTTCCCCTGTCGGTCCAGAAAAAAATTATTCAGGATGTCTTCCGGTTCTGTCAGGCCGGAAAGGCATACCACCCAGGGACCTGTTTTACGTATTCCGGCCGGGATCTTCATCTGATGGAAGTATGAGAACTTATCCTGTGGTATAGGCTCGATTTTCCCCTCATGAAAGTAGAGAACATTCTGGGCCAGGCGGCTCAACGACTGTATATCACCGTCTTCAGAAAAAAAGCCTGTCAGGAAAGCAGCGTATCTCCGGCCGTCAGGGAAATTCGAAAAACCGAAATGACCCCACATCGATACATCCCAGTAACGGTTCCTGTCATTTATCGTCTCAACAGGCGTACCGTCAGGGTAGGTATAGTTCAAATGAAAATCCTTTGAACGACGCAAAGCGTCCAGTGCAGCAGAATCCTTTGAATATTCCCAGTATAAGGCTACCTGAGTTTCCGTAAGATAGTCATAGCCTGTTGTTGGCCCATTCCGGCTGTGTTCACCCCAGAAACCGTCGGGTGCCTGTTCTTGGCCCACAAATCGCTTCAGCACCTTAGTGGCAATCCGGATCCATTCGGGTTTGTCAAATACAGTACCGGCTACTAGAAGTGTCGAGGCATATATTGCATAATGGTTTGGAGAAGTAATTATATAGGGTGCATTATATTCGGGATAATTCACGCATTTTAGCAAAAGTGGCTCCAGCAAAGCAACGTTCTCAAGAATTGCCTGACTCCACTGTTCACGCCTCCTATCGCCAAGCGATGAATCGAGTAGCCTGTATGCTTCCATCCACATATAGGTATCCCAGTCGCTATCTCCCCTGAGTGTATAAACTCCTCTGGCATTTTCGTCCGCCAGCATGTCTCCGATTTTTTCCGCAAGCCTGAGCATGCTGCTGTCGAGATAATGCTTATTGTCGGGATGCAATTTGGTATAGAGTACTGCTGGTATTAAGACGGCCGATGCAAAGTGGTTCCAGCCTGGTTTAGCTTCCAGAAGCTTAAGCTGTGACTGTGGCTCGGCCTTCATTCTGTTTTCAATTCTGAGCACTCCTTCATCCAGCAAACGGAAATACATTGCAGGGAGCTCTGAAGTTGATTTCACTGAATACGCCTGCGGGAAAGCATAGTATAACTCACTAAACTGCAAGATAACAGCTAACAGAACCAATCGTTTCATATTTATTATTTTATATGAGAGATAAACAAGTCAATATTCAACAAAACAATATGTCGGATCATCTCATAAAACAGGAAAGATAGCTCAAACTTTCAGGGGAGTTACGAAAATTTCAATTAAATTACAAGTGAAGAAATTGGTAAAGAAACCTAAATGCTTATATGATATGAAAACCGCATTAGCTATTATTATTATAGGCTCATCCTGCTTAATTGCCGGATGTTCAGCTGAAAGACAGCCTGGTTCAGAGACAAATAACATTCGGAATTACCTTATTCAGAAAGCTGCCGCGATTTCAGACAGTTCACTTGCTATGATAAAGACGATTGATGACTGGCAAAATATCAGGAACAGGAGGTACGATGAGCTTGCTGAAATGCTGGGTGTGGAAGAATTATTGCATAAGGGCACCAGAACCCCTCTGAATGTTAAAATTACGGGAACGGTACAGGAGAAAGGATATCATATAGAAAAGCTTTATTATGAATCACTTCCAGGATTGTACGTCCGTGCCAATCTTTATATTCCGGACAACCAGAAAGGGCAAATGCCAGCCATTTTGTACGTATGTGGCCATTCCCCGACCCAAAAAGTACATTACCAGGCCCATCCGCGAAAATTTGCCAGCCTGGGCTTCGTGTGCCTGATAATTGAGACCATCCAGTTTGGAGAGGTCCAGGGCCATCACTGGGGACCATACTCCGAAGGCTGGTTCAACTGGTACAGCCGCGGCTACAACCCTGCAGGCGTCGAAGTCTGGAATGGAATAAGGGGATTGGATCTATTGGCCTCGAGGCCTGAAGTTGATCCGGATAAACTGGGAGTTACAGGAATATCAGGCGGAGGATCACAGAGCTGGTACATTGCTGCTTTAGATCCGAGAATCAAGGCAGTTGCACCTGTTTGCGGGGCCAGCACTCTCAAGGCACAGGTCACTTCGAGGACTCTTGACGGGCATTGCGATTGCATGATGCCAATAAATACCTACAGACAGGATTTTATGGATATAGGGGCATTAATAGCACCCAGGCCGCTTCTTATCTGTGAGGCCGACCGTGATGGATTAAACACTATAGAATCAGTAAGGGAACTGCATAAGCACATCCTGAAAATCTACAATCTCTACAAGGCAACGGATAATATAGATCTTGTTGAAACGCCTGGAGGCCACTCCTATCACAAGATCTCAAGGGAAAAGATCTTTTCATTTTTTACAGGGCACCTGATGGAAAAGGCGATATCACCTGATGAAGCAGGAGATATAGACACTCTTGCTCAGGACATGCTTTCACCAGATGAGTTGAAAGTCTACATTGATGGCCCACCGGCTGATGACAGAACTGCATCTATACAGGATTCATTCATCGCTATACCTACTCCACCCGACATTTCAAATGAAACTGAACTGATTACGTTCAGGGACTCTGTAAAAAAATTCCTGAAATCCAGAACCTTCGGAGCTTTTCCCGGGCATGCCCCTGCCTTCAGGAAAGAAATTGAATTCAGGACCCTTGACGGAGCCAGGCATGGTGAGGATATTTACAGTTTCATTTCGGAAAACGGCTGGCGCCTGAAGGTTGATATCTATTGGGCGCACAGGCCCGACAGCTTAAATCCTTTAGTTATCGTGCTCAGGAATTATAACGATCAGCGCTGGGCAGCAGAGGCTTTTGCATCAGAAGTTGCCAGGGGGAGGAATATAGCTTACTTTGAGACCAGAGGTATAGGTGAGTTCGGATGGGCACCGGAATTACAATGGCATGTTCGGAGGGCATCTGCATGGACAGGAAGAACAGTTGCTTCAATGCAGGTATATGACCTGATCCGGTGTATGGAATTCTGCAGGACTCTTCCTGGAGTGGATCCGGCGGGAATCACAATTGCAGGCAGAAGTGAAGGAGGAGTTATTGCCTTATATGCAGCCCTTATGGATGGCAGATGTGAAGGACTGATCTTAAAAGACCCGCCTGAAACACAGAATGCGGCAAGCGATCCTTCAGGGAAAGGTCCGGCAACAGAAATGCTGAATTGCCTCAGGGTAACTGACGTATATCAGATTCCGGCATTGCTCAGTCCTGCAAGGGTCGAGTATGCCGGTAATATGCCGGCTGCTTTTCAATGGTCATCCGATGTTCTTACAAAAGCAGGCAAACAGCAGGTAAAAATATCACAATGACTCCCCTTTGATCTTTTTAATGGCAGAATTGTTATATATTGTAAATTCCGGTTAAAAAAGTTAAATCACCAAAAAATCCTGACAGTATGAAAAGAAAAAGATTGCCGATGACTCGCAGAATATTCCTGCAGAGAACATCCGGAGCTCTTGCAGCCATAACAGCAGCTGGTTTTGTAACATCATGGGGAAATGATACTGCAATGATTGAAAATAAGCAGAGTATTTTGCGCAGGCGCCTTGGCAGGACAGGTCTGGATGTTGGGATATTGTCATTTGGAGGAGGATCACAATTTCTCAGAAATCCCGATGGCCAATGGGAAAAACTCCTGGAGACTGCTCTGAAAGAAGGCATTAACCTTTTTGACACTGCTCCCGAATATATCGCTTCCAAAATGGGCGGGATTTGGGACGGAAAGTCTGTGGACAGCAGTGAGGAGAGGTACGGACAAATACTTCCGGCCTACAGGAAACAGATAATCCTGTCCTCAAAGCTGGACTCCAGGAAACCGGAGGAGGCAAAGGCCGGATTCGAAGCCAGCCTTAAAAAACTAAAGACGGATTATGTAGATATATTATTCATCCATGCCATTGAGTTGTCGGATGATATTTCGGATATCGAAAACGGGGTATATAAAACTCTGGTCTCCCTGAAGGAATCCGGAGCTGCCAGACATATTGGATTTTCATCGATGGGTGACGCTGAACATGCCAGCCTTCTCCTGGACAAACTTGATTTCGATGTCGTTCTGCTAGCTATGAATGCCACGCAATACGGTAATTTCGCCAAATTCGCATTACCTGTGGCCAGGAAGAAAAATACCGGTGTAATGGCCATGAAGCTCATGCGTGACATAGTAGGCAAATCAGCATCATCCATTGAACTGTTCAACTATGCCTTATCACTGGAAGGTGTATCTACAGGCCTTATTGGCCATACAGGCATGGATGCCCTTGTCGATAATATCCATACGGCTCAGTCTTTCATGGCCGGGAACTTCGACATGAATAAGAGACAGGAGCTCGAAAAAAGGCTTTCACACCTTGCCGGGCCTCACGCCTTATGCTGGGCAAGGCCCGGATACAGAGACCGGGGTTTTACTGAAACTACAACAGCCTGATTTGGATCTTTAACAGCATGCGATTAAAAGATTTTACTGCCTTTTTCCAGTAGAAATCTTACAACCGGTTCGGCATCACCATCTATGAACAGAAGCAATCCTTCTGCATAAGTATCCTCTCCCGGCTTAAGCGTGCCATAGTAAGGATCTGCATGCATGCAGGGGATTCGCGCATTGGCAATCATACTTTTACCCGGTGTCCACCAGATAATTATCTTACGACTGTTGTCCATGGATGAAACGACAGAGAGGGCCAGGTCCATCTTTTCTGTAATCAGGCCGCCCGCTGCCTCTGCCCGGGTATCATTCTGCGGACAATCTTTCACGACACATCCTTTGAAGCTGGCATCGTGGTTACTTGTCTCCAGTCCTGACAATGGTGTCAGCCTGCCATCGATCAGAATAAAATTATGTTCAAAATTGTGCTGCATCTTTTGAGGAAATCCTGTTAATCCGGCATACTGAATACAGAGCAAAGCGCGGATAACCGGAAGTATTTCATTGCCTTTATTGAGAATATGCATAGCCAGTTTAACTCCTGACACGTCAGGAGGCAATTCAGACTCATGTAATTTTCTGACAAAGGATTCAACAAATACATTTTTCACGGCAGGACTCTCTACACGGTACGAGGCCTGAAATCTGTCAGGTGATATGATCCAGGGTGCAGGAATACTGTCATAATGGCGCAGGATTGTATTACCTGCCGTGTTATATTCCAGATGTTCAGGGAAATGCATGAATATAGTCCCTCCATGTTCCCATGGAGAGTTTATATTAAGGCCATAAGTGAACCGTTTTTCCCTGTCATCACTTATCCATGAGCTGTCAGTAAATAAAAAGATTCCTGCATTGTTAGTCAGGTGAGAGGTTTTAGTCCCGGGAATATCTCTCCCGGTTGAAACGACCAGTTCGTCGATCCACAATTTCTGGGAGTTATTTAAAAGGCCGGGGCCGAAATAAGGAGCCATCAGTAACTGGTTAAACTTCATATCCGGAAAATCTGTAGATCTAAGGATGACATCGGTACGATCAATGACCTTTTTTCCATCAAACCAACCCATAATTATGCCATCATTATTTGGAACACTGTCTTTTGTATTCAGGGAGTTCAGTTTAAAATAAGCTTCGATGCAATGCCATTTATCGTCTTTGAAAATGATCTCCCTGCTATCATATAACATTCCGTTATAACCGCCTTTCAGCGGTCCCTGTGTAAGGCCGTGCGGCATTTTTTCATTCTGGATGTCCTGTGCGGCCAAACGAAGTTTCCCATTCACTGGTTCTATATAAAGGGTCAGGTGAGTGGCGGCAGGTCCATCGAACGCTCCATTTGAAGTCGTCAGAAAATGTATGAGATGAGGATGCCAGTTAACTTTTGTCCATTCCCATTTCTCAGATAATCTGAGGTAAAAACGGATATAAACCTCTTCAACCGGATCAAAGAGGTGACGCTGGGGCGATGAGCCCTGGGCCTGCTGGTCACCCTTTGTCCATTCATATTCTATGGCGCCATGTCCATTAAATGAATTTTCAGATAACCTCGCCGATGTACCGTCATACCAGCCTCGTTGTAAAAGCTTATCGTCATCGAATGATTCCCTGAACAATTCTTTGCTTTGACCATACAAAGAAACGCCTGTATTCAAAGTGACGAACAGCAGAATTATTGATTTATCAACCATAATGTCAGGTATTTAATCTGAGCCTGATGATTCTGGTCCGGTCATTTCAAAATCATCACGATCTCAGAATTTCTACTCAAATCCACATTCATTTTTTTATCCCCTGATACAACCTTGTAGGGCGAGACCATAATTTTTGCATTGCCATCTACATGGTATTCCGGCAGTTCAACTTTTAAAAGACCATGACTGTCTGTTTTTTCAGATAATATCATCTTATTACTCCTGTCAAATATCTCTACCTTTCTGTCGCTGAGATCTTTGGCTGATTTATCCCTCGCCCTTATCATAAGGGTCCAATACACTGCATAGGTATGGTGCTGGTCAGTTGCATCAACTGCGAAATCGAGGCCTGAGAACATATTGGAGCGAAATTCAGTACCTACTGCCAGATAATCCGGCTGTTCCGTTGAACCCATTCTTACAGGAGTAAAATCAGCTCCGGAACCGGCTGCCTTAATAATCGAATTACCTGTCAGTATTGTATTTTCGGCTCTTCCATAACTGCTCGCTACCCATATGGGTGTAACATTTGTAAGGATCGTATTATTATACAGTTTACCACCTCTCGCATTTCCGATATAAAAGGCATAAGCCTGCGCATCAGTCTCCGGATTTGCCTGATTGATAATTATATCATTGCCGAACACCTCATTATCGCCTGCACTTGTACTGTAAAAAAGAGCGGACGCCATTGGAATGTAATCAGGATATTTTTCATACTTCCTTCCCGATATATAAAATGTATTATTGTAGATTCTGTTGCCGTAACATCCTTCCGGCGACCCTGTAGCTGCACCATAATCAGCGATTCGTATGCCATTGGTGCTCAGGTGGAGATGGTATTCACAGCTGGGAGGGGCAGCCTTGATCCTGAAGACATTGTTGAATATCTCTATATTCCTGTGCCTGAATATTTCCAAGCCCGAACCAATCTCAGGTTCAAAAGTGTTTTCGAAGATCCATGAGCCATCGCCCATCGCCATAACGCTGTAATGGTTAGTGACAGTCTGCCTGTTGGCGAAATAATTATGATGTATGGTTGAGAATTTTCCCTTGAAACAGATGCATCCC
>Ga0208980_10001637_pt1 | contig 13629 bp, 11 predicted proteins | sample WetSurMetagenome_3_FD_187993 | JGI IMG/M metagenome (GOLD analysis project Ga0208980, IMG submission 187993) | Wetland microbial communities from Twitchell Island in the Sacramento Delta, sample from surface sediment Aug2011 Site A1 Bulk (version 2) | ecosystem: Environmental > Aquatic > Marine...
CTGCCATAATGCCGGTATGCGCCGCCCTCCGGCTTGCAATATTCAATCTGGATTCAACGCAGGCAACAACATTCAAAGGATTACCCACTCCGGCAAATGGACTTGCAGTGATCTCAGTTGTTATAGCGGGACATTATTCACAGTCGGCACTTATCAGTAATTTAACCGGATCAACAGTCATGCTGTTACTGATTACTTTAGTATTATCCCTGCTGATGGTTAGCAGGATACCATTATTATCTCTTAAAGTTACAAACCTGAAGTTAAAGGGAAACGAAGGAAGATATATCCTTATCATTCTGGTGCTGATCACTCTTGCAATTTTTGGGATAGCAGCAATACCTTTAATAATACCTCTTTACATTATTGCCTCTTTGGTATCCTTGCTCCTCTGAAAACTGGTTTCTGTCCATTCTTTGATTGTTCAGGACTGCCATCAGGATTGTGGCGGTGCAGATTGTACCATTTCAATGCCATAATAATGGTTTGTTCCAATTCTCTGCAGGCTGTTTATTCCTTCTCAGGAAACTTCTTTTCGTAAAAAGACAGGGCATATTTTATGGCAAACCAGCTCAGCAGTATAATTCCGGGCCAGATCAGGTATTCTAGAATTTCACTTATATACATGGCTTATTGTCTTTTTGTCCTAATATTTGTGCTCATCCGACTTCATTTCGTCTTCAGTCATTTTAGTATTATTTATTGCTTTCCATGCATACCATATATATGCTATAACAAATGGAATAATAAAAGAGACATACATCATTGTTTTCAAGGTGAAAAGACTGGATGATGCATTTAATATTGTAAGGGAACTCTGGAGGTCATAAACTGAAGGATAAAAAGAAGTTCCGTTAAAGCCGGCAACCAGAAATAAAGAGAAAACAACAAACACAGTTCCTGTTGCGGTAAACCAGATGCCTTTTACACTTTCTTTAAGAATAGTAGTCCCTATACCATACAGAACACTCAGCACTCCTGCAAGGAAGATTATAAGAACAGGTGGCATTTCAAGGAAATTTCTTAAGTATTTAAACTGTTCTGTTGCTACTATGCCTGTCCTGGGATCAGCTGCAAACCCTTTTGAAAGCAGCAGTGAGATTACAAAGAACAGGAAAAATATAAGGAAAGGGATTGTATTGATTGTCAACCGCTTTACTGATCTTTTTTTCAGGGAGGAGTTATCAATTGTGTTGATAATATACAACAGTCCATTAATTCTTGAAAGAAATAAAACGGCAAAACCAAGTGAGAGGTTACGTATACTGGCTAATGCTTCAAGCCCATACCACGAGTTTGCCCATTTAACCTGGTGCATGAGGTTCAGACGGAACATTGCTCCCGTAAAAAATGTTGCTACCGCAGTCCCGATCAGGAATGGACCCAATGAACCATTAATAAAAAGAAATATATCGAAAGTCTTCTGTCCTAATACATTATGGGGTTTAGACCTGAATTCATATGCCACAGCCTGTATAATAAAGCTGAAAAGAATAGCGATCCATACCCAGTAGGCTCCACCGAAGCTGGCTGAATAGAAAAGTGGAAAAGAGGCAAAAAATGCTCCGCCAAATGTAACAAGAGTTGTGAAAGTAAATTCCCATTTTCTTCCCATAGCATTAATTATCAGTGTTTTCTGAAGATTGTTCTCGGGAAGAGAGAAGATCAGTGACTGACCTCCCTGGACGAACATAAGGAAAACAAGTATACTTGCCAAAAGTGAGACAATAATCCACCAGTAATGTTGAAGAAAAAGATGTGAAATCATTAATATCATTGTTTTGTCCTCCTAGTGTTTGGGTCCTGTTTTAACCTGTTTAACCATTATTGAGATCTCAGAAATCAGTAATATTGTGAAGAGGGCAGCAAAAAGAACAAAAGTTACAATCACTGACCCTGAGTTTAACTGGGAGACACCGTCTGAGACTGTCATTGTATCCTGAATTATCCACGGCTGGCGCCCAACTTCCGTAAGTACCCAACCGAGTTCACTGGCTACATAGGGAAGAGGTATTGAGAGAAATGCAATCCATAAAAACCATCTGCTGGTGGCAATTGTTCCCTTAAACAGGAGGTGGATCGCGAGAGCAAAAATCAATATGAACAGGAATCCCAGTATCACCATGAGGTGGAAGGAATAAAATGAAGTTGTCACACTCGGGATTATATCATCTTCCTTTTTAATTGAGGAATAACCAAAATATCTAAAATAGTTTTCCCTGAAATCTTTGTCTTTAAAAACCATTCCGATATTATGAACCTGTCCTGTATCATTGACCATCCGTGCTCTCTGGTAATCCTTCAGAACTGATCTTGCTTCCGATCCTCTTTGCATTTTTTCAGCCACGGGAAGAATTCCCATTTGAGAATTACCTGATATGTGATCATTTAAACCCGGAACGTAGGCGTCCTTGTCCCCTGCAGTAAGAACCGACAGTAATCCCGGTATTTCTATTTTAAAACCAAATTCTTTGACACTCTTCCCTCCTATTTTTTTATCAGTATCCTTCAGCACACCAATAGCGATGAGACCGGCATTGGTTTTGCCATCATATAAAGCTTCCATTGAAGCGAATTTTACAGGCTGTACTTTTGCAACAGTTCTTGCTGATCCGTCGCCCGTGTATGCAACTGTCAATGCAGATATAAGTCCGAAAACTCCGGCAACCAGAATACTTCTTTTTGCCAGGAACTCCTCTCTCTTTCTAAGCAGAAACCAGGAACTGATACCAAGTACGAACATCGATCCCAGCAGGAAGCTGGAAGTTATTGTATGCAGAAATTTATCAACTGCAACCTGATTAAAAAGAATAGCCCAGAAGTTAACCATTTCATTTCTTGCTGTTTCAGGATTAAATGCCATCCCGACAGGATTCTGCATCCAGGCATTGGCAACGAGAATCCAGAGAGCTGAAAGGTTTGCGCCTATTGCAACAAGCCATGTTGATGTCAGGTGAAACCTCCTGTCCACCTTATTCCAGCCAAAAAACATTACAGCAACAAATGTAGATTCAAGAAAAAAAGCAAGAATACCTTCAATAGCCAGGGGAGCCCCGAAAATGTCACCAACAAACCATGAATAGTTCGACCAGTTTGTACCGAATTCAAATTCGAGGATTATACCTGTTGCAACACCAATCGCAAAATTTATCCCGAATAAAGTCATCCAGAACCTGGTAATCCTTTTCCATTCCTCCTTCCCGCTCCTGACATAAATGGTCTCCATTATTGCAATTATAAACGATAAACCAAGAGTCAGCGGAACAAAAAGCCAGTGGTAAATTGCTGTAAGGGCAAATTGGGCTCTCGACCAGTCCACAAGGCTCATATCAACATTTTCAATCATAGCTTAAGGTCAGTTAATTAATTGATCCAGTACATATTCACTTCTTTGTTTGTCATTATCATACTTCTTTTTAAGGAAATCCTGGAAAAAAAATATCTTCAGTATCGCAAACATAATAAAAAGCTTGATTATGATTATTATCCAGACTTTCCTGCCCCATTGTGACATATTCCTGAAGCCTTCATAATAAAAGAGGAACAACCTGTTTAATATGGGAACATGTTTTTTCACCTGTCAATCAATTCAGTGAAGTAAAACTGATGTAAGAAAATCAGTACAATAGTCATATAATCAGGTGTCTTTTTCAGGCTTAGACTTCTCATTTTCCTTTAAAGAAAAGGGATTTTTCACATTTATGTTATCAGTCGAGAGACCCGAAGTAATTTTTTGTATTGTTTTAAAATTATAAAAGAACTCTCTAGCAAAAACCCTTAAAACAGTATAAGCCGGTATTCCGAGTATCATCCCCGGTATCCCTGCCGCAAATCCTGCTGCAAGTACAACTATAAAAATTTCCAGAGGATGGGCCTTAACGCTATTTGAAAATATAACAGGCTGAAATACAATATTATCAATAAGGTGAGTAATTGCCTCGACAATAATCATGTAGGTGACTAAAGGAACTACGACAGTTGTAAAATCCTGATTCATATGCGAAGCCACTCCCATTATGATTGCAATGAATAAACCAAGCCATGGTCCAACGTAGGGGATTACATTCAGGATGCCAAGAATCAAACCCATTACCAGGGCCTGTTGAAAATCAATTCCTGCAATAGTCATTCCTATCGTTATCAATGTCATTATACATGTGCTCTGAATGAGAATACCGATGAAATACCTTGTAAGAAGTTTTTTTACTGAGTATAAAGCCCTGGTAACATGATCGGTATATTTATCGGGTACCCACATTAAAATTGATTCAAAAAATAACCGTTGGTCTTTCAGAAAGAAAAATGTAATAAATGTCACTGAGAATATGGCTACAATAACATTCCCGATGATCCCCGCAAGCGATCCGATAAATGACTGTATCATGTTAATACTCAGGACGCCGGAGACTTTTTTAACTATATAATCCTGGATAGAGATTTCATTTGTGATATCTTTGTTAAATGCCCTGAACAGATTTTCAACCTTATTAATCGGGCCTTCAATTATCTGAACGATTTTCTCACTGTCGATGGTTGAGAAATAGTTAATCTGGGTCGTGACAAGGGGAATAAAAATTGAAAAGAAGAGAATAATCATACCCCAAATAACAAGAAGGGTCAGCAACGCACCCAGTGAACGTGGAAATGTCCATCTCCTTATCCTGATCCTGCAAAAAAGGTCTACCAGGGGACGCCCCATAATTGAAAATACACCAGATACCAATATATAGACAACAATGTTGCGGAAATACCAGGCACAGGCCAGAAGCAGCAAGACTCCGATAAAGATCAGAATGTTTCTTAATGTGGTGGTCATGTAAATTGTATTTCTTTATACAAACCTAATCCAAATTTTTGTAATTCACTAAAAATAGGCTGTAAGGAACATGAACTTACCCATCATTAGACCGTCGAAAAAGTATATTTTTATTATTTTATCCTTAGTGTTACTTAGTGTAGTACTTTGTGATCCTTTGTGGTTCAATGAATTATATTTTACCACAAAGGGGCGCTAAGGTTAACACTAAGTTACACAAAGTGCTTTTTCAATACTCCAAGTTTGTGTGTCACGACATGTCATTATGTCTGTATTTATTAAATAGAATATGTCATAATGTCACTTTAACTGATTTGGAACAGAGTTTGAAAAGAAGTGAATATAGATAAAATTATGTTAAACTAAAATAATAGGAGGACAAAACCATGTTACCAACAATTAGCAGAAGAAGTTTCAGGCCGTTTTATGTGCCTAATGTTTTTGACGATGATTTTTTCCCGGTAATTTCAGACAGGACCAGTTCAATGCCTGCCGTTAATATAAGGGAGGATGAAAAGAGTTATGTTCTTGATCTGGCAATCCCCGGAATGGATAAAAAGGATCTGAAAATTGACATTAACGAGGATGTTTTGACGATCTCATCTGAGACTAAAAGTGAGACAGAAGAAAGCAAGGACGGATACAAAAGAAAAGAGTTCAGCTATTCATCTTTCTGCAGGAGTTTCTACATCCCGGAAAATGTTGAAAGGGATAAAATTGAAGCAAACTACAAAGATGGGGTTCTTTCGGTGGCACTTCCAAAACAGAAGGAAGAAAAGAATAAAATCACCAGGGAAATAAAAATCTCATAATAATCAAAAAATCCCGGCTAATTACCGGGATTTTTTGTTCTTCCACATTCTTCCATGAATGTCTGAGCATATTTTCTTCCTAATTCTCTTAAGATCTCCTCTTTTTCACCACCGGGAGAGAATTTAAATGATCCGGTCTGTTCAAATATTTTGAGTTTAAGAAGGCGGAGGTTTTCAAGAATTATTTTCGGAGACTCTCCGCTCCACCCGTATGATCCGAAGGCCCCGCCAAGTTTCCCTTTATCTCTAATAGGATTGATAAGAGCAAATAATTTGTAAACGGGGAGTAATGTATTCTGATTTATGGTAGGTGAGCCAACAAGTATTCCTTCTGCCGTTATCAGTTTAGATTCCAGATCATCGGTTGAAATGTTTTCAATATCAACGATTTCGACCTGAATTTCTTTGTTTTCACGAATTCCGGCTGCAATAATATTGGCAGCCTGTAAGGTATAGCCATATGCTGAGACGCAGGCAATCAGAATATTGTAATGATCCTTAACAGAGATAAGCTTGATATAATCATCGGAGTATTTTTCAGACAAATCTAAAGCCGTTTTAAAATTACTATGATGGATAGGGCCATGACCAGGACAGATGAAATCGATTTCCAGTGGTCTGATCCGTTCGACCGCCCTCTTCATGAAACGGCTGAACGGTTTCATAATCACATCAAAGTAGTATTTAAATGTTTCAGTATAGGCATCATCGAACTCACTGAACATACCCGATGAGCAGTAGTGTGCTCCGAATGAATCACATGTAAATAAGACTTTGTCCTCTACAAGCAGAGTATATATTGAATCAGGCCAGTGAAGATTCGGTGCAGATATAAATTTAAGTGTTTTATTACCCAGGTCAAGAGTATCGCCATCCTTAACAACTAAGGATTTAAAAGGCACATTTACAATATCTTCAAGATATCTGATTGCATTGCCACTACCTACAACTGTAGCATCAGGTGCCAGGTTAAGAAGAAGACCAAGGGTTCCCGAATGGTCGGGTTCAGTATGATCAAGTATTATGTATTGAATCTCCTCAGGTTTGGTAACAGCCCGGAGTTTACTCAGATATGTTTCACTGAATTTTTCTTTAGCCACCTCAATTATGGCCTTTTTTTCAGCATTAATAAAATAGGAATTGTATGTAGTGCCGTATTTGGTATGCATTACTATATCAAATGTCCTGATATCGTAATCAAGCACACCGATCCACTTTACATCCTGTGTAACATCTATGATTTTGTTGTCCGTTCTGTCCATTAAATAATAAGTTTTTCAGATTCTGGCAATAACTGTCTTGTTTGCCTTCACCTGTTGCAGTATCGGAATCTCTACTTCAGTCCCAACCGGTAAAAAAACATCGACTCTCGATCCGAATTTAATAAAACCAAGTTCACTTCCCTGATGAACATCCTGCAATTCTTTTGAATATGTGACAATTCTTCTGGCAACTGCTCCTGCGATCTGTCTTACCATTATTTCCGTTCCCTGTTTAGTCTCAATTACAATTGTACTTCTTTCATTCAGTTCCGACGATTTTGGATGCCATGCAACCATATTCTTCCCCGGATGATAACAAACATACTTGATCCGCCCTGAAACAGGATACCTGTTACTATGCATATTGAAGGGTGACATAAATATAGAAACCTGTAGTCTCATATCCTTAAAATATTCATTTTCCATAGTCTCTTCAATGACTACTACCTTGCCGTCGGCAGGGGCATAAATAAGTCCGTGATCAACTTCCAGTCTCCTTGCCGGCAGGCGGAAGAAAAACAGGAGAAAAACATATAACATCAAAGAACAGATAATAAAGGCCCATTTCAGAAGTTCCTTATCAGACCACATTAAATTTACGCCGATATTGACTATCAGCAGAATTATCAAACCGAATCCCAGTATTTTATACCCTTCTTTATGAATACTCATTCCTGTAAAATTTGCACAAAACTAATGAAGTCATGCCAATCAACCAAAAAGTGTAATAAAAAGATATACAATTGGAAAAGAAATTATTGCACTATCGAACCGGTCAAGAAATCCTCCATGACCGGGCATAATTGTTCCGGAATCCTTTACACCAAGACTTCTTTTCAGCATTGACTCGATGAGATCTCCGTATGTGCCTGCTATTGATATAATTAAAGAAATTATTACCCAGTGAGTTTTATCTACAACCCCAAGCCAGCCTGAAAGAAGCCATGCGACCAGTGCTGCGATTATGACGCCTCCAAAAAAACCTTCCCATGTTTTCTTTGGTGAGATCCGCTCCAACAGCTTATGCCTTCCAACTGACATACCTGTCAGATAGGCACCGGTATCATTTGCCCATATCAGAAGAAAGAATCCAATAATAATTCCGGGTGAAAATACCACGTTTTCATGAGGCAGCAATGATGAAAGACCGGTACGCATAAAGGCTGCGAAGGGGAACATTGAGAACGGAACCGCGGTATATAAGACAGAAAAAAAAGTATGTGCAAGTGAATCGAATGGCCTCTCCTGCTTCCGGTAAAGTTCCAGGACCATAATGACCAACATCATTGGTATCAGAATAAGGAAAAAGTCTTTTGGAATAACACCTGCTGCAATAAGGGTCGAAACAATATAAGCTACTGATCCTGTAATAATTCCAGGGACCATCTGTGGTCGGACACCTGTGTTCCTGATCATCAGGTAATACTCATACTGTGTCCCGATGAGTAATATCAATCCTGCCAGGAAAAATGATACAGGATGAAGCCAGAACCCTCCCATTATGAATATCACAATATAAGCTCCTGTAAGGGTTCGTCTGAAAAAATTGTTCAAATCTAGATCTTATTATTCTTAGAGTGTGTAATCTGCTTATTTATTCAATTATATCTGATGTTAATTTTATAATCAAAATCAGGTGTGCAATAGTTGATCAGAATATAATATCACTCACCCTTATCTTTAGTTTTTGACTTTTTCACAGGTTTACCGGGCAGCAAATCTTCTGAGTCATTTTCTTTTTTTCCAGATTTGGCTTTCACTTTTGATGTTGCTGCTTTGCCTGATTTCTTGCCCTTTTTATCTTCTTTAACAAGTTCCTCTGTTGCAGATGGACCTTTAGGTTTGGCTAATTCCTCCTTTTCCTCCTTCAGAAGGTCTGCCTTTCTTTTACCAAAAATTCTCTCCAGGTCTTCCCCAAATATAACCTCCTTATCGAGAAGGAGTTCAGCAAGTTCGGTGAGTCCTTTCATGTTGTTCTTAAGAACCTCTTTTGCCCTAAGGTATGACTCTGAAATTATCAGGTTGACCTCCTCGTCAATGAGCTCCGCAGTCTTCTCGCTATATGGTTTAGTGAAACCGAAATCAGATTGTCCTGATGAATCATAAAAACTTATGTTACCAACCTTTTCACTCATGCCGAAATATGAAACCATTGCGTAAGCCTGTTTGGTAATTTTCTCAAGATCGCTTAGAGCTCCCGTGGATATTTTTCCGAAGACCAGCTCTTCTGAAGCTCTGCCGCCCAGTGCGTATGCCATCTCATCGAGGATCTGTTCACGGGTAGTAAGCTGCCTTTCCTCAGGCAGATACCATGCAGCACCGAGCGCCCTGCCGCGGGGAATTATTGTTACTTTAAGAAGCGGACTGGCATGCTCGAGCAGCCAGCTTACTGTGGCATGTCCTGCTTCATGATATGCAATAGTCTTTTTCTCGACAGCTGATATGATCTTGGTTTTTCTTTCCAACCCACCTACAATACGGTCAACAGCATCGAGGAAATCCTGTTTTTCAACAACAGTTTTATTTTTCCTTGCGGCAATAAGTGCTGCTTCGTTGCAAACATTGGCAATATCGGCACCAGAGAACCCCGGTGTCTGCTTTGCCATGAAGGCTATATCAAAATTCTTTTCAAGTTTTATCGGGCGCAGGTGAACCTTAAAAATAGCTTCTCTTTCGATAATATCAGGAAGTTCTACATGAATCTGCCTGTCAAAACGGCCTGCACGCATAAGAGCCCTGTCAAGAATATCAGCCCTGTTGGTTGCGGCAAGGATTATTACACCCATATTTGTTCCGAAACCGTCCATTTCAGTAAGAAGCTGGTTAAGAGTGTTTTCCCTCTCATCGTTAGAGCCGAAATTTGCATTTCGTCCCCTGGCACGTCCTACGGCATCTATTTCGTCAATGAAGACGATACATGGTGCTTTTTCTTTAGCCTGTTTGAAAAGGTCTCTTACTCTCGAAGCACCAACACCAACAAACATTTCGACAAAATCGGAACCTGATATTGAAAAGAAAGGTACGTTTGCTTCTCCGGCAACTGCCTTGGCAAGCATAGTTTTTCCTGTTCCGGGAGGTCCGATCAAAAGAGCTCCTTTTGGAATCTTGCCTCCAAGATTTGTATATTTCTTTGGATTCTTAAGGAAATCTACAATCTCCATTACCTCTGTCTTGGCCTCTTCAAGACCGGCAACATCACTAAAATTAAGTTTGACATTTGTATCCTTATCAAAGATCTGTGCACGGGATTTTCCTACACTGAATATACCTCCGGCACCTCCGGCACCGCCACCTGACATCCGCTTCATGAGGAAAAGCCACAAGCCAATCAGCAATGCAGGAAACAGCAGCCAGGATAATATGTCAGTTAAATAATTTTTCTCTGTGATATAATCGGGATAAATCAATTCGCTTTCATTATAACCGGCAGTCTTTTGAGCCTCAATAAGGAAGGGCTCGAAACTACTCATATCACCAATATTATAGGTATAGTTTGCTTTTGGAACTGACATCCCAAAACCTGTTCCCGGTTTTGGCAGATTTGGATACCTGCCTGATTCCAGAGCTTCTTTTTTAAGGTAGAACCTTGCCTGCTCCTTATTGACTACAATTATTTTCTCAATGTCGCGGTTAGCGATCATATTCTTGATTTCACTCGTAGTGGTCTTAGGAATAGGTTTCCCTCCGTAGAAAATCTGAAAAAGAATTGCAGATCCTGCAAGTATTGCAAAAATCCAGTTTGTATTAAAACGGGGTTTTATATTTTTATCAGGCTTCTTTTCACTACCCTGACTATTATTTGTATTTTCTGCCATAAATATTAAACTTACTGTATTTTATCTTCCATTTTTTCTATAGTTGCATCGGACCAAAGCGACTCCAGACTATAAAAATTTCTGTATTCCTCTAAAAAAACATGAACTACAACACTGCCATAATCAAGAAGCACCCAGAAACAGTTATCGAGTCCTTCAATATGTAACGGCTTTTCACCCGCGTCTTTCCTTACTGTTTCTTCCACCGAGTCACAGATAGCACTTACCTGTGTTGTGGAAGCAGCATGACATATAACAAAATAATCAGTAATTCTTATGTCAAGTTTTCTCAGATCAATTTTCAAAACATTCTGTCCTTTCTTCTCAAATACTCCCTTTTCTATGCTCCTTAAAAGGACTTCATCTCCATCAGATCTTTTCTTCATCAATATTTTATCAGTTTGATATCAAGTCGCAAAAGTACCACTTTTATCTGTATTTTTGTAATTATAAACCACTTTTGCAATTTCAATGCCAAGTTTAACCGCTTTGAATAAACCTGTCAAAAATATAAATATTTATCTGTTATATTTCTGATAATCATGATAATAGGATCAAAACTAATTTTCAGAGAGAATCTGCCATCAACAAATTCATATACTGGTCAGCTTTTAAGAGATGGAAACCTCCCTGAAGGCACAATTGTATATACAAATTATCAATCGGAAGGACGGGGACAGCCGGGCAACAAATGGGAAAGCGAGGATGGCAAAAACCTGCTAATCAGCATTCTGATATACCCTTCCATGATAAGCCCGGTAAATCAGTTTATTATTTCAATGGCAATATCGCTTGGAATCTGTGATTTTATTGGCCGGGAAATTCCATGGTGCACTATAAAATGGCCGAATGACATTTATGTTAACAATGACAAAATAGCAGGTATATTAATTGAGAATTCAGTTATGGGTGATAATATTGAATATTCAATTTCTGGCATAGGTCTGAATGTCAATCAGGAGCTATTCTTAAGCAATGCACCAAATCCGGTTTCAATGAAACAGTTAACAGGAAAAGAATTTGACCTTGCAAAATGTCTCCGGCAGCTTGCTGCAGATCTGGATAAGAGATACAAACAGCTTGTATCAGAGAATTATGACCTGATCAGAAATGAGTATACTGCAAAACTTTACAGGCGAAATGAATGGATCAATTTCAGGGATCAGGAGGGAATTTTTTACGGACGAATATTATCTGTCGCCGAAAACGGAAGGTTGCAGATTGAAAAAAAATCCGGTATCAGAGGGGAATATTACTTCAAAGAGATAGAATTTATTCTTTAATATCTTTCCAGCCATCGAAATTTTCCATTTCATTAATAAGCATTTCGAGGAATTGTCCGATAGGCTTAGTCGCGATCATCTTCATCATGGGATTCAGATCTGCATTCAGTTCAACCATTACCTCGGCGAGTTTATTTATGTTAGCTGCAATGTGCAAAACCAGTTCAAAGTCATTCTTTTTCAGTGCATCCCCGTTAAAGACAACCCGTCGATACTCTTCTTTCCGGGCAATACGCACGGTTACCGTTCCAAGCATAGATACACTGAAGCTGCAAGATTCCCTCTCTGACTGCCAGTTACTTATAGTATCCTTCGGGATAAACCTTTCGAAGTTTCTTATATCAGTTACAAAGGCAAAACACTCCTTATCACTGCTGGTCAGGTACCCGGTCCTGCTTTTAAATTGCGATAGATCACTCATGAAAATAGAATTAATTAACTTAAGTTGCTAGTTATGAATTTCAAGGTATAAACTGATCTAAGAACAAGGAACAACGAATTATGAATTTTGAAGATAAAAATTAAAGTAATGATTATCAGCATTTTTAAAATTAAGGATTTTACTTCCTAAATCAAAAATCGATAATCCTTGTTCAATATTCCTTTTCACATTAGTATCTTGCTTTCACAAACATCAATAAGTTATGAAGAAGCAGCTTCTCCTCCTTATTCTAGTACTCTGTCTGATCCCGGCAACAGCTCAGAAGCAGACTGGTAATTTTCAGTTTGCACTGGTGTCTGACACTCATATAGGCGGGATCGGCGCTGATGATGATCTCCGGCACACTGTGAAAGACATCAACACCAATGATTCGCTGGCTTTCGTCATAATATCAGGCGATGTGACCGAGTTCGGCTCTGATAAAGAGCTGTTGCTGGCAAAAGAGATTCTTGACAGCCTCGACATTCCATGGTATATCATTCCCGGCAACCATGACACGAAATGGTCGGAGAGCGGCGCTGAAAGCTTTCGCAGGGTCTTCGGAGCAGAATCTTTTGCCTTTAAATACGACGGATACCTGTTCATTGGCACCAATTCAGGTCCCAATATGCGAATGGGGCCGGGACAGATACCACGGGAAAACATCGTCTGGCTTGATTCCGTTCTTGATGCGCCTGAGAACAGAGCGATGAAGATCATCTCCGTCAATCATTATCCTCTTGACAACAGCCTAAACAACTGGTATGAGCTTATAGACAGACTGAAAAAGAAAGACGTGCGCCTGGCACTGTGCGGCCATGGTCACTCAAACAAAGTTATGGATTTTGAAGGTATACCGGCTCTTATGGGCCGCTCGAACCTGCGAGACAAGAGCGATGGCGTTGCCGGTTATAATATCATTCGGATAAAAGGTGACTCAATTCTGACAGCTTCTGTGAGAAAGCCGGGCGTCACGACACTGCCTTCATGGGATTCGCTGAAGATGATAAATCATTACTTCAGCTCTGACACAATCGCCTATCCCCGTCCCGATTTCTCAGTGAACATCAAATATCCGGAAGTGAAAGAGGTATGGCGAGTACAGGAGAAGAGTGACATAGGCGCAGGAACAGCACTGGCCGGAAAGATCCTTATAACCACCGGCACCGACGGATATATCAGGGCCATGGATATTGAAACAGGTCAGCAGAGGTGGCTCT
>Ga0208980_10001638_pt1 | contig 13628 bp, 8 predicted proteins | sample WetSurMetagenome_3_FD_187993 | JGI IMG/M metagenome (GOLD analysis project Ga0208980, IMG submission 187993) | Wetland microbial communities from Twitchell Island in the Sacramento Delta, sample from surface sediment Aug2011 Site A1 Bulk (version 2) | ecosystem: Environmental > Aquatic > Marine...
CTCTGGAATGGAGAGGTGATTTGTTACATGGGGTGATGACAATTAAGGGAAAATGGGACGATGGAACACCACTTACTGCAATACCCAATTATGCACGCAATAACCGGAATTCAGTTCATTCTACTGATAAACCAGGTCCTGCAAACAAAGATGAGGGATCAATTGTGTGGATTAAGAAACAAAAATTGGGTGAATAATATATGTAGAGACAGGTCTCAGACCTGTCTCTACTGAAATTAATCCATGGTTTCTGTTATATTTGCGGCGAAACATATTAGCATGATATGATTAATAAATATTTGATAATTCAGCCGAAGGTAGAGGGAAGTGTTGCGGAGGAGTGGAGACAGTGTCTTGACCAGATTAAAAATGTGAGGCTGGCAAATGAAATACCCATAAAACTTAATGTATTTGCCGACATACCTGACTATTCTGAATATATGAAGGTTAGTAAAGATATCAGGAATTCCTTATTAAAACATTTTGGCGATCTTTGTCCGGTTATAAACGTTACTGTTCATCCTCCTGAAAAACCCTGGAAAGTTGCTGTTGAAGCAGGTTTTATGCATTCCGTATCCTGTCAGATTATAAGTAAGTTATGGCATTCCACACCATACATTGTCAGGATATCAGATACCACCAAGGAGGTATGGGCAGGAGGTCTTGCCGAGGGCCTTTTTCCGGATAGTACTCGTAAGGCAGCAAATGCTGCCTTTGATCAGATGAGAGCGATTCTCGAAGCTGAACAGATGTCATTTGATAATATTGTTCGTCAATGGAATTTCATAGGGAACATTCTGGAAGTAAAAAATGAAATCCAGAATTACCAGACATTCAATGAGGTACGAAGTGAAAATTATCATAAATACAGGAAGATTCACAGTTACCCGGCAGCCACAGGCGTTGGGATGAAATATGGTGGTGTCAAACTTGATTTCTGTGCAGTCAAAGCCTATGGCAACCTTAAGATCATTGCTATTGACAATCCTGATCAGATAAGACCATATGACTATGGCCAGCAGGTGTTGAAAGGTAAGCCTGTTGGAAGTAAAGTGATAAATCAGCCACCACAGTTTGAAAGGGCGGTTTTTCTTGCTGACGGCCAGGAATCGACCCTGTTTGTTTCAGGTACGGCTTCAATCATAGGGCAGGATACAATTGGGATTGATGATGTGGAGAAACAGACTGTCGTAACTTTAGAAAATATTAGTAAGCTTACGGATGCTACAAGAATAGGACATCTGACCGGAAATTCAGATTTTTATACTGAAAGTCTTATACTTCTCAGAGTATATATTAAAAAGCAGGAGGATTTTGCAAAAGTAAAAGCAATATGCAATCAACGTTTTCCTGATATACCGGCAGTTTACATTGAAGCTGATATATGCCGTGATAATCTTCTGGTTGAAATCGAAGCAGAGTATTCAGATTCTCATTAATGATTTTTAACTCTTACGATGGATTCATGATACAATTATATCTTAACTTTATAATTGATTAGAGATTCCAAACTATTCTAACTAACTAATATCCAATATGAAAAATTTCAGTTTAAGTGTTGTTGGTACCCTAGCTATGTTTCTGACTTCACTTTCAGGCTACTCCCAGTACACATCACCCAAAGACTCTCTTGGAGGCGCACCCGTGCCACCCGAAATCGAAAATCCCGAAATTCTGGGAATAAATAAAGAACCGGCACACGCAACATTGATGCCTTATGCATCTCTGAATGAAGCTCTTGCCGCAAACAGGCACGCATCAACATTTTGCCGGAGCCTGAACGGAATGTGGAAGTTCAACTGGGTTGCATGGCCGCAAATGCGTCCGGTTGACTTTTATAAACCTGAATTCAATGTTGCATCATGGAAGGAAATACCAGTTCCTTCGAACTGGCAGGTGCTCGGATATGGTACTCCTTATTACCGGAATCTTGGTTATATTATCAGGAAGGACTTCCCTCATGTTATGAGCATGCCTCCGAAAACATATACTGCTTACGAGGAACGAAATCCTGTTGGAAGTTATCGCCGTGATTTTGATCTGCCTGCAGATTGGAAAGGGCGACAGGTATTTATGACTTTTGATGGAGTTGATGCCGGATTCTTTTTGTGGATAAACGGTGTTAAGGTAGGATTCAGTGTGAACAGCCGTAATGCTGCCGAGTTTGATGTAACAAAATATTTGAAACCCGGTAAAAACATGGTTGCAGTAGAGGTCTACAGATTTACCTCGGGTACATGGCTCGAAGATCAGGATATGTGGAGACTTAGTGGTATATTTCGTAATGTAACTATCTGGAGTACACCCCAGCAGCATATTCGCGACTTCTTTATTAAAACTGACCTTGATGACCAATACAGGAACGCTACCGTCGAGGTGTCGGCAAAGATTAAGAACTATGGAACCAAAGCCGAAAAGGCATCAAAAATATCAGCTGTTTTATATAATGGAAATGTTCCTGTCGCGGAAGCACAGGCCGAAGGAGAGGTTCCTGCATTACAACCAGGAGCTGAATCAGTTGTAAAACTGACATTTAAGGTTACAGGTCCTGAGAAATGGACTGCTGAAACGCCAAAACTGTATACAACGGTTCTGACATTAACCAGCGGAAAAAAGGTCACAGAGACAATATCAGCACGTACGGGTTTCAGGGAGGTTGAGATAAAAGGCAGGATATTCCTTGTAAACGGAACACCGGTAAAACTGAAGGGTGTAAACCGACATGAAAACTGGCCCGATGTTGGTCATGCAGTTACAGAGGCACAGATGATACGCGACCTTGAACTTATTAAGCAGGGTAACTGTAATCTTGTACGTACTTCGCACTATTCCGATGATCCACGCTGGTATGAACTATGTGACGAATACGGAATATTTCTTGTTGCCGAGGCAAATGTCGAATGCCATGGTTATTCGGGAAGATTTGATGAGGAACCAACTATGAAGGCAGCAATCATCGACAGGAATATTGCAAACACGGAAAACTTCAAGAATCATCCTTCGATCATTTTCTGGTCGTTAGGAAATGAGAACGGAAGAGGCGGTTCAAATTTCAGGGCTGCTATGGCTGCGATCAAGGCTATTGACAATACACGTCCCGTACATTATCAGGGATTTGGCATTGGCAAGAATAACCCTTCTGATTTTGATAGCCAGATGTATACAGCTGTTGCTGAAGTTGAACGCATAGCTAAAGACACCACTTTTAAGAAACCATTCTTCCTTTGTGAATATGCACATGCGATGTTTAATTCGATGGGTGCAATAGGAGAATACAATGATTTGTTTGATAAGTACGAGTCTCTGCTGGGTGGTGCAATCTGGGAATGGCAGGACCAGGGTATTTATAACCGTCGCGATCCCAATCACCAGATTATTGCCTATGGTGGTGGTTTTGGAGAGTTTCCCAATGACAAGTATTTCATTCATAAAGGTGTTGTTGCATCCGACCGTTCACTTAAACCTCACTATCCTGAAATGAAAAAAGCCTATCAGTGGATAAAAATCACCGCTGAAGATCTGGCAAAAGGGCAATTGCTGATCCAGAATAAATATCAGTTTATAAATCTTAATGGTTTTACCGCCACATGGACATTATCAGAAAACGGAACGGAAATTTCACGAGGGGACATCAAACTTCCTGTGATCGCTCCCGGGAAAGATGGTGTAATAACAATTCCTTATAAGATTGCAAAAACAACTCCTGGCGCTGAGTATTTTCTACGTGTTTCATTCGCGCTTGCAAATGACCAGGTTTGGGCGAAGAAAGGTTTTGAAATGGCTTCACAACAGTTCCAGCTTCCTGTTGAGGCGTTAGCTGTAACTGCAGCTCCGGCAATTAATCCGGTCACACTTATTCCCGGACAGACAGACATAACAGTAAAAGGTACAGGGTTCTCAGTAGTTTTTGATAAGGTATCAGGAACATTTACGAGTCTTGAAAAAAATGGTGTTAATATGCTACTCAAAGATGGCGGCCCAAGACTTCACCTGTGGCGTGCGCCTCACAGGAACGATGATATGTGGGCTGACAGAAGCTGGGTAACTTCAGGGTTGAGGGAACTTAAATGGACAACACAATCTGTTAATGTTGAGCAGAAATCTCCTGCATCAGTTACTATAACTGTTAAACTTACTGCTGAGGGCAAAAACAATTTCACGGTAAACCACGATGTTGTTTATACAATTTCAGGCGATGGTTCAATAAAGGCAGAAAACAGTATTAATTCAAGTAATCCGCAACAGGTTGTGGCTCGTATAGGTGTCAGATTGTTTCTAGATAAGAAATATGATCAGGCTTCCTATTTTGGACGTGGTCCTATGGAAAACTATGCTGACAGGAAACGTGGCTTTGATGTAGGTGTCTATACCAGTACTGTGAAAGACTTGTTTACACCCTACGAGAAACCAATGGATTGCGGAAACCATGAGGATGTTCGCTGGGCGAAAGTAACCACTGCATCTGGCAGCGGACTGATGGCACAGGCGGACAATACGCTGATGCAGGTTTCTATGTTGCCATACAGCGATGAGGAGATGGACAAAGTAGAATATCGTGTTGATCTTCCACCGAGCAGTGCAACAGTTTTCTGTATAAGTCATCTGACTCTTGGAGTAGGAACAGCAGGTTGCGGTCCAAGACCTCTTCCGCAATATATTGTATATGCTGCACCGACAACATTTACTTACATTTTGAAGTTGCTTTAATATCTGCCTTGCTCCAACTCTTTGGAGTGATTGGCCTCACCCCAGCCCCCTCTCCTTCAGGAGAAAGGGGCAGGGAAAGAGGTCATAATCGTTTTAGTCTTAAAAAAGCTGTTTGACCTTCATATTTAATAACATCAAATTATTAATTTAGCAAAAACTAAACCTGACAATATGAAAAGAGTTCTATTATTATCACTAACCCTGATTGCAGTCTTATTAACTGCCTGCAATCAATCGGCAAAAAACAAAGAAATGGTTAAAAAAGATGTTTTCGGCACGCTGAATGGTAAAGAGGTTTATCTTCTTACACTCACAAATAAAGCCGGCAATGTCATCAGGCTTACCAATTTCGGAGCAAAAGTAACATGGATTGAAGTTCCGGATAAGAACGGGAAGAAGGATAATGTCACTTTCGGTTATGACACTTTTGATGAAACAATCAAAGGAGATATGTCATTCGGATCTGTTGTTGGCAGATATGCAAATAGAATTGCAAAAGGAAAATTCACACTCGATGGTGTTGAATATAACACTCCATTGAATAACGGGCCAAATACTCTTCATGGCGGCCCAAAAGGATGGCACAGTGTTGTTTGGGACACAGAAGTTCTTAAAGATAAAAAAGTACCTGCTGTTAAATTTTCATATGTTAGTCCCGATATGGAAGAAGGCTTTCCGGGAACTGTTAAAGTTGAAGTGGTTTATACCTGGACAGACAACAACGAGATAATCATGGACTATACCTATACCACTGACAAGAAGACAGTTGTTAATGTTACGAACCATGCTTATTTTAATCTTCATGGTGCAGGAAACGGAGATATTCTAGATCATGTACTTACATTGAGAGCCTCCGCTTTCACCCCTGTCGATTCAGTAATGATACCTACAGGCGAAATCCGTCCTGTTGCCGGAACACCATTTGATTTCACAACACCTCACACAATAGGTGAAAGGATAGGTGAGAAGTATGACCAGCTTATTCTCGGTAAGGGCTACGATCATAACTTTATCCTTGACAATAAGGAAGAAGTGGATGTTACTGTTTATGAGCCTGTAAGTGGTCGTATGCTGGAAGTAATAACCGATCAGCCCGGGATGCAACTTTATACAGGAAACTTCCTCGATGGAACTAAAATAGGCCATGGAGGAAAACCATTCAACTTCAGATCGGGTATGTGCCTTGAATCAGGTCATTATCCTGATAGCCCAAATCATCCTGATTTCCCGACCACCGTAATTCTCCCTGGTGAAACTTTTAAATCAACAACAATCTACAGATTTTCAGTTAAGTAGAAATTTCATATAAGCTATAATAATAATGGGAACAAGACGTATATTTTTGAAAAACACTGCAATAACAGCTGCCGGATTAGGTCTGGCTCCATCATTGTCAGGTTCAATGTTTGGTTCTGCTCCGAGTGACAGGATCAATGTCGGTCTTATCGGGTGCAATGGTATGGGCTTCAGTGACCTGTCTGCTTTCCTTGGAAATCCCCAGGTGGATTGTCTGGCTTTATGCGACATTGATGATGAGGTGCTTAACCGCAGGGCAGCAGATGTTGAAAAAATAAGGGGGAAAAAGCCAGCAAACCTTTATAAAGACTGGCGCAAACTGATTGATAATAAAGATATCAATCTTGTAATCGTTGGAACTCCTGACCATTGGCATTGTCTTCAGATGGTCGCAGCTTGTGAAGCCGGGAAAGACGTGTATTGCGAAAAACCGCTTGGCAGGACCATCGAAGAATGTAACCTGATGGTGAAAGCGGCTCAGAAAAACAAAACTATTGTACAGGTTGGTCAGTGGCAGAGAAGCGATCCTCACTGGCTCGATGCAGTCAGTTTCATCCGTTCAGGTAAACTTGGAAAAATTCGGCTTGTCAGAGTTTACTCATACCAGGGTTGGAATACATCGATACCTGTATTACCTGATCAGCCCACTCCTCCAGGAGTTGATTATGATATGTGGCTTGGCCCTGCACCAAAACGGCCATTCAACAAAAACCGTTATCATTTTACCTTTAGATGGTTCTGGGATTATGCAGGTGGACTGATGACAGACTGGGGTGTTCATCTTCTTGATTTTGCACTGTTTGGTATGGATGTTACCACTCCGAAATCTGTAATGGCCATGGGTGGAAAATATGGTTACCCAAATGATGCATGTGAGACTCCTGACAGTCTTCAGACAATCTATGAGTTCGACGGTTTCAACGTTATGTGGGATCACGCTATTGGGATCAATGATGGCGGTTATGGACGGAATGCGGTATTGGGATTTGTGGGGGAAAACGGAACTCTGGTTGTTGATCGTGGTGGATGGGAGGTAATTCCTGAAGTCGTTAATGGAAAAACCCGTATGGAAGCAGTACCCTGGACAAAGGGATTAAATCAGGGTTTGAAAAACAATGTAAAAAATCACCTCGATTGTATTGCCAGCCGCAATCCAAAAACAAATGTCACAGTAGAAACGGCTGCTCATATAGCAAAATTCTCTGCCGTTGGAAATATTGCCTATCGTACCGGCAAAAAGCTTGTTTGGGATGGCACTAAATTTACCAATGACGTGGATGCCAACAAATATCTTATTCCCGAGTACCGTGCTCCATGGAAATTGCCAAAGGTTTAATTCTTCATAACCAGGAATTTTAAATCGCCGGATATGAAACAATTAAATCTTTTCATATCCGGTATTTTTATCTCTTATGACTCTTTAGATTGACAGTGAAATACAACAATTTCAATTTTTTATCAGTTGATATTTAGTATAAGCGATTTCTGTAAACCGTAAATAAGATAAATCATGAAAAAAGTTGATAGTCGATATAGAAGTGACCGGCGGAACTTCATGAAAACCATGGCTCTTGGTTCAGCGAGTGGAATTATAGGATTCTCCGGTCTGGTTCCCGGTGAGTCTCACAGCAGCCTGAAAGGCCAATCATATATGTCTGATACGGCACCTGCCAGGATAAAAATAACAGATCTTAAATGCGCTGTAATTGGTAATAGTCCTGTGGTTCGTATTACGACTGATGCCGGTATTAGTGGTTATGGACAGGTTGAATCAGCGAAACCTTATCTGAAGCCTCATATATTATTTTATAAGGACTACATCGTGGGAGAGGATCCTACCAATGTAGAACGGGTTATGATGAAAATACGCCGGATGGGAAGTTTCAAACCATGGGGAAGTGCAGTAAGTGCTATTGAGATAGCCCTCTGGGATATTGCCGGTAAAGCTGCCAACCTACCTGTTTATAAGCTACTTGGAGGGAAGGTCCGTGACAAGGTTCGATGTTATAATGGCGGAGTACGTTTTCCAAGAACGGGATCTGAGCCAAAAGATTATGCTGACTGGGCAGAAAAGGCGAAGGCTTCTGAACAGGGGTTTACAATCATGAAGACAGCAATTGGTTTTCATGCAGGGATGGCAAGTATTCCGAATTTCTACCTTGGAAATGTTACTCCATCAGCGAGTCCAAAAGATGTGGGTCGTCGTGGTCCTTTGACAGAGTACGGTTTAAAATACATCTTGGAACGTGTGGAAGCTATCAAGAAAGTTTTTGGTGATCGTATTGGCCTTGCTCTGGATTGTGGCCCGGGTTATATGTTATCAGATGCCATCAGGCTGGCTAAGGCAATGGAACCCTTTAATCTGATGTGGCTTGAAGATCTTCTTACCGGTGATTATACTCCCTATGTAATGGCAGATGATTATCACGAACTTACACAAAGTACATCAACCCCAATTCATACCGGCGAACAGATATATCTGAGGCAGAATTTCCGCGAACTTATCGACAAACAGGCAGTTCGGATTATTGGCCCTGATCCTGAAGACATCGGGGGGATCGCTGAGCTGAAATGGGTTGCTGAGTATGCTGACCTTCATGGAATCCAAATGGCTCCTCATGGTGTTTTCGACGGACTGATTGGTCTGGCTGCCCATGTACATGCAGGCGCAACCATGCCGGAGAACTATATTGCATTCGAGTATCCCGTAGCAAGTCCCGACTGGTGGTATAACATTGTCGAGGGATTGCCAAATCCGATTGTTAAAGATGGACTCATAGAAGTTTGGGACAAGCCAGGACTTGGAATCGAGATTAATGTTAAGGCAGCACGACCTTATCTACTTGAAGAAGACAAGAGTTTTTTCGATTGAGAGGTCACTATGTGGACTTGCCAATAGAGTTCTTCCAGATAAATAATACTACTGGTTAAAATTAAAAACATATACCTTTAGCCAGGGATTCAAATGAAAAAAATGAATTAAACCAAAATATTATGAAAGATAACCGCAGGGAGTTTATTAAGAAAAGTGCTACCATGGCAGCCGGATTGTCTATTGGCAGTATAGCCTCACCACTGCCAGAGTTGGCTGATAAGAAAAAAAAGTCCGGTTCAATGAAACCATATGTAAAAGATGCAGGTATAAAATTTGCATTCTTAATGGGTCCAACTTCACCCAAGGTACCTTTTGCCAGACAGTTGGGTGTCCTTCATGCGGTTTCAGGCGTGGAAAGAGCCGGCGATTTAAAACCATGGGATCCAAAGGCTATTACTGCTACAAAGGAGATATGGGCTAAAGAAGGAATCAAATGGACTGTTGTGGAAGGACCTCCCTCACTGGGTACTCAGACAAAACTAGGACTGCCCGGGCGAGACGAAGAGATTTCGAATTTCATAACCTTCATGAAAAATCTGAAGCAATATGGTGATGTGGATATTATCTGCTACAACTGGATGCCGGTAATAAGCTGGGCTCGAACGCAAACAGACAGACCAGGAAGGGGTGGAGCATTAATGACTGCTTTTGACTATGAAGATATGAAAAGCAAACCGGTAACCCAGTATGGTGAAGTCTCAAAAGAGAGCTTGTGGAAAAACCTTGAATACTTCCTGAAGGCAGTAGTTCCTGAAGCGGAGAAAGTTGAAATGAACCTTTCTTTGCACCCGGATGATCCTCAGGTAGATAGTATCCAGGGCATTTCACGCATTATGAATACAGTTGAAAATTTTGACAGGATGCTTAAGATTGTGCCAAGTAAGTTTAGCGGTGTCACAATGTGCCAGGGTAATTTTTCTTTGATGGGAGCAGATATTCCCGCTCTTGTAAGGAGATGGGGAAAAGACGTAATAAGTTTTGTTCATTTCAGAAGCGTACAGGACCTTAGCGGAGTTTTACCGAGCACAAAATTCACCGAATGTTTCCACGATGAAGGTCAGATTGATATGTACGAAGCCATGAAAGCCTATTATGATATCGGTTTTACAGGTCCGTTAAGACCTGATCATGTACCAACCATGTTTGGAGAAACGAATGAGAGGCCAGGATATATGACCCTTGGTAACCTGTTTGCTACAGGCTACATCCGCGGACTTGCAGAATCAGTAGCAAAGGGCGGGAGTAAGGTGTAAAAAGTATTAAACAGTTTGAACAAGTTATTTGACCATTCCAATAATTAAAAAAAAATGAATAGAAAAATTAGATTTGACATTCTTAATCTGAAAGGGAAATTGAGCAAAATAAGAGACTGGATGAAAGATCATCATTTCCCGCCGCGAATGGTATTTATTCTCATGGGAATAATATCAACAATCTGGTTTTTGATAAGGGTTATTCCAAAACCTTCCCGTGCAACTTATCCATGTATGCAGGTCGCAGCTCCGATTATGTCAGGATTTATTGTTTATCTGATCTCTCTTGGCGGAATAACTTTCGCTCTGAGGAGAGCCAGACAGAACTTCTTACGGGCAAGATATATAGCTGCCGGCTCCTTTATTCTGGTTGCCTTGACAGGTTTGATCATTTCTCTGACTCATGGCATTCAGAATTCCTTTGCAGAGAGCCTGGCCTCTGCCGGCCCTGACGATGGTCCAAATCAACCCATTGGCAAGGCCCTTGGTGTAAATCCTGGCCGCGTTGTATGGATATGGAACCCTGAAGCTACAAATGAGAATTGTACAACTAATTTTGAAACACAGGACTGGTACTGGAAACCACAAAATACAAATGGGAAGGTAGTTGGAGATATGTTTCATAATGCTTTGATCAAACTTTGCGGTAAGGCAACAATTCCTGAAGCGTGGGATGTGTTGTTTCGTTACCACAACCTGAAAAAGTATCAGAAAAGCAATGGATACAAGAAAGGTGAAAAGATCTTCATCAAGATAAATCAGGGGACATCAAGATGGTTATTGACACAGGAAGATAAAGATAAAGGATACTACTATCCTACCACACTTAACCCTGATGAAACAAGAAGAAGAACAAGTTTTGGGCCAACTGAGACTGGTCCATATATAGTTCTTGAGATATTAAGAGAACTTGTGAACGAACTGGGTGTTAATCAGTCAGATATAGCTATTGGCGATCCAATGACAGACATATATGGGCACAATTATGATATATGGTTTGCTGAATTTCCTGGTGTTATATACATTGACAAATTTTCATCAATGCATGGCAGGACTCTCATACATCCTACCGCAAATGATCTTCTGTTTTATTCAGATAAGACTCAAAAGGATAAACTATATGATATAGTTGAAAAGGCTGATTATCTTATCAATGCTGCCAACTTTAAACCTCATGCCTCAGCAGGTGTATCATTCACTGCCAAAAATCATTTTGGTTCCCAGGCAAGTCCGACAGCGGCTCATCTGCACTATTCACTGATGATGCCAAGAGCTGGTATTCCGGGTAATGGAGGGTATCATAAGTACCGTGTACTGGTTGATCTGATGGGTAGTAAATACCTTGGACAAAATACACTTCTGTATATTGTAGACGGATTATTTGGTGGAGGAGGAAGCGAGACAAAAGGGCCGGTGAAGTATTTCATGCCTCCTTTTAACAATGACTGGAGTAACTCAATCTTCCTTTCACAGGATCAGGTTGCACTTGAATCAGTCTGTTTTGATTTTTTGAGAACAGAATGGAATGGCATTAATAAGCATAATTCATCAAATAACTCCCCCGAGAACGGGCCAAACTGGAATGGTGTGGATGATTACCTCCATCAGGCAGCTGATAAATCCAATTGGCCTGAAGGAATTTCATATGATCCGGATAACAGTGGGAACCCATTGCCAAGTCTGGGTATTCATGAACACTGGAATAATGCCATCAACAAACAATACTCCTTTAACCTGGGTAAATCCAGGGGGATTGAACTTGTTTCTGTTCCTGATACTCTAGTGGGAACAAAATAACAGGTTGAACACCTGGCTTACTGAATAAGACCAATATAAAAGACGATACTATAAAGCTCTGCTAACAGAAAACAGGTATGGAAAAAAGCTCAGATAACCAGAGTTCTTCAATAGGAGAAAGGATGATTTCTATTGATTTTTTTCGGGGTTTTACAATGTTTCTGCTGATTGGCGAAAGTACCAGACTTTACAGTCATATCAGAAAAATTGATACCGGATTTACACAATTCTTGGGAACCCAGCTTAGCCATCATGAGTGGCATGGTCTGTATTTCTGGGATCTTATCCAGCCATTTTTTATGTTCATTGTGGGTGTAGCTATTCCTTTTGCTGTTGCCAACAGGCAAAAGAAAGGAGACAGCGAGAGGTCAATTAAGATCCATGCCTTTAAAAGAGCCTTTTTACTCCTGTTTCTCGGGTGGGCGCTTTACTGTATCGGTCCGGGTAGAATTGTCTTCAGACTTCAGGACGTTCTTGCTCAGATGTCTGTTACATATCTTGTAGCTTTCCTGATACGAAACAGAAGCTTCTGGTTCCAGGTAATGACAACTCTGGTTATCCTGCTGATCATGGATCTTGCATACCGTTTTTTCCCGGTAGAAGGATTTAATCAGCCATGGGTGGCATTTCAAAACCTTGGCGCCTGGGCAAATAATAAGATTGAGGGAGTTGAAAAAGCAAGTATATGGGCTTCAATAAATGCTTTTTCGACTATTGCCCATACGGTATGGGGAGTTCTTTGCGGTAAACTTCTGATGAGCGATAAGCCAGTAAATGAGAAAATAAAACTTCTGATTATTGCCGGAATTTCGGGTCTTGTCATAGGATATTCTCTCGACCTCCTTAATATAACTCCGATTATTAAAAAAATTGCCACATCATCATTTGTATTTACCAGCGGAGGATATGCAATTCTTGCGCTTACATTTTCATACTGGCTCATTGATGTAAAGAAAATATTTGTAAAGGGATCAAAAATGTTCAGGATTGTAGGGATGAATTGCATCTTCATCTACCTCTTCTTTGAATCAGGAGGGGCAGGTCTGGTATATAAAATATTAACTCCGTTTCCTGTCTCATTGCTTTCATGGGCTGGTGAAATTACGGTAGGAATAGTAACAAGCTTAATGGTCTGGGCCTCATTGTGGTATATTTGTTACTGGTTGTATAAGAATAGATTGTTTATAAAGATCTGATCTCTTTGATTCGAATTAATAATGGCTATTGGAAATAATAATTAATCCAGTCACAATTTAGTTCTTAGATCAGGCTTTAATAGAAATTAGTCAGTTAATATTTCATTAAATTCTTATAGTATCAGGAGGTTCCTGACGGTCACTAATAATAACTACATATGTGAATTTCTTTGTGAACCCTTGGTGTCTTAGCGTCTTAGTGGCTATTACTTTTTTGCCACGAAGGCCAAAGGCACAAAGTTTCACCAAGAATTATTAATAAACAAAATCAAAATTTAGATAATCAATTCTTTATATATCGAACTCACGTTAATTAGGAGAAAAGATATGGGAACTGTTATGATGCCGAGTATATTTAATGATGTTATAGGCCCCGTAATGAGAGGGCCCTCCAGTTCTCATACAGCAGCATCTCATCGTATCGGAACATTGATCAGGCAACTCTGTTCCCCGGAAAATGGAAGAATTCTGGTTGAATTTGACAGACATGGATCACTGGCAACC
>Ga0208980_10001639_pt1 | contig 13619 bp, 7 predicted proteins | sample WetSurMetagenome_3_FD_187993 | JGI IMG/M metagenome (GOLD analysis project Ga0208980, IMG submission 187993) | Wetland microbial communities from Twitchell Island in the Sacramento Delta, sample from surface sediment Aug2011 Site A1 Bulk (version 2) | ecosystem: Environmental > Aquatic > Marine...
TGTACGGGGTGAACATTAAATATTTAATAATATTCTATTGTGTCGGATTTGCGTATTCAGATGCCCATTCAGTGACGATTTGGTTTTTCAAATCATCCCATTTCAAGTTTCCCTGAGCGTATTTAAGTAACGCACCGCCAAAATCATTTTTCCAAGTCTGGCTTGGGATTTTAGCAAAAACCCAGGGGACATTGTAGAGATTAGTATCAGCGACATAACGAAGGACTTCTTTTTGAAGGGGATTTGATGGTTTCTCATTTGCCCCAAATGTATCGAAAGGTGCAACAAACTTTAGATCATTAACCACAAAACTCTTTCCAGTTGGGCTACTGAATAACCAATAGATGAAATCTGCAGCAAGTTTTTGTTTTTCAGGGGAAGCCTGCTTGTTTATTGAGAAGAAATTCTCTGTACCAACATTTACAGATTGTTTTTCTTCCCCAGGCATACCAGTATAGATCGGCAGGTATTTTACATCTTCAGGTTTAACAGTATTGCCCTGAACTCCATTTATCTGATCCCAAGCCCAAGTTCCATTCTGTACCATGGCACATTGACCCAGAGCGAACTCAGCCATTGAATCATCGACGCTTTTACTGCCTAGCAATTTAGATGAAGTTGTCGAGTTATTTATGTAGAGGTCAAAAATATTCTTGTAGTTATCTGAATACTGGAATGTGAAATTCTTGGTAGCATCCGTGTTGGGATCTATTTTGTTATCCCTCCACTCATAAAATAATGGGACATCAAAAAGATGCGTCTGCCAGCGCCAGTCATCACCAGGTTTCAAAGATGTTGAGCAGAACACACCCTTGATTCCCAATTGATCTTTTTTCGCAGTCATATCTTCAGCAACCGCTTTAAGAGTGGCAAAGTTGTTGATTTCATCCATGGATTTTGCTTTTGCACCATCAAGTGCAAAGTACTTATTCATGATGGCGGTGTTGACAATAATGCTGTAACCTTCCACAACATATGGGATGCCGTAAACGCCGCCCGCATCGGTAACAGCCAGGTTTTTGTCTGAGAGATGTTTGTAGAGCTCAGTGTCTTTGAGGTCAGCGGTGTAATCTTTCCAGTTCTGATAACCGATTGGTCCATTGATTTGAAATAGAACAGGCGGGTCTGACTTTGCTATTTCCGATTTTAAAGTCTGTTCATATGTATTCGCTGCAGCAGTGACTACTTTTAACTTATTACCCGTTTCTTTTTCCCATGCAGCACCGATTTTTGCGTAGATATCTGCAACTTCGGGTTTGAAATTCAAGTAATAAACTTCACCGGTGGCAGGTGCTGCAGGTGGGACTTCTGTTGCCGCCATAGCGGGAGCAGTAGTGGCAGCGGGTGCGGCTTCAGTCGCAACCGCGGTCGGAGTGGCGCAAGCCGCCAGGACAAAAGCGGCTATCATTAAAATACTAAATACTGGTAACAACTTCTTATGCATTTCGAATTCTCCTCTAGATTTATTCTCAATCAGCTAACGCAATGAAATCACGATGAAGGTGAATACCAAGATATTCTAGTTGACCACCTCATCCTTCTCCCCCAAATATTCTCTAGAAGAAACATTGGAATTTCCCTTTTCGTTCGAAATTCCAAGCATGATGTATATCATATTTTTATTATAACAAATGTAACATGTTATTTCTAGGATTAGTATGTGAGTTGTATAAGGATTTGATCATCTTCATCGAATTTAGTCGGATTTTCAAAATATTGCAAGCTATAATTTGTCCGATGGCGGATACAAAAAATAATTATACGGAAATGGGTCATAGCTGGCGTCTGATTTTCTCGCCACCTGGCCCAGGCAACCTGAATATGGCAGCGGACGAAGCCTTGATGGAGTCTGCCGTCGAGAACATGTCTACCCCAACGCTGCGTCTTTTTTCCTGGGAGCCCGCTTGTTTAAGCCTTGGATATGCTCAAAGCTATTCCGAGGTGGATGAAGTCTCGCTTCAGAATCACGGCTGGACGCTCGTTCGGCGCCCCACCGGTGGCCGAGCCATCCTTCATACGGATGAGATCACGTATTCAATTACCGGTCGTCTGGATGATCCCTTTTTCAGCGGGTCGATCCTGGATAGTTACCGGCGCCTTGCCACTGGTCTGGTGGCTGCACTCGCCATTCTTGGTGTCCAGGCAGATATGAAAGAATTGAAAGAAGGCCCCCTTCAAAAAAGCAGTTCCGATGCAGTATGCTTTGAGGTCGCGTCAAACTATGAGATCACCTACGATGGGAAGAAATTGATCGGCAGTGCGCAGTCCCGACGGCGAGGGGGTTTTCTGCAGCACGGTTCGCTGCCGTTATTTGGCAGGCTGGATCGGATCAATGATGCAATCCGCTACAACTCGGAATCGGAAAAACAGGATGCAAAATTTAGGCTGCTCGAACATGCCACCACCCTGGAAACCGTTCTCGGGCACTCGGTCCCCTGGCCGCAGGCTGCCGCTGCGTTTGTGGATGGATTTCGGACCGCCTTGGGCATAGAATTTTCGGAGGCCAACCTATCGGAATTAGAATTGGCAAAAGTTGACCGCTTGATCTCTGAAAAATACGGTAACCCGGACTGGAACAAACGCAGGTAAATTCTCCCTGGAAAACCCCTATATGCGAAAACACCTGCCTGTAATTTGTGGAAACTCTTTGAAATTAATTTTCATTTTCTCTTGCCTGCAAATTTTCATTTTATCTGGGTGCGGCTTGCAAGAGAAATTGGTCAAGCCGACTCCAACCATCCCTGTCCCTGTTTTTTCCACACCTACCCCCGGTCCGCTCGGCACCACTGACAACCCGCTTATCCTGGGGATTGTGAACCCCGCGAACGATCCGTCCATCGAATCCGCTGCCCAGGGTATGAGGGAAAAACTCGCAGGTTATACGCTGCTATCAACAAATGTGGTTTATTATCCCGATTATTCGGCAATGATGGACGATCTTGCCCTGGGAAAAGTTCATATCCTCTGGCTGCCGCCCGCCACTTATTTGGGAGCTCACGATAGAGGTCTGGCTTCTATCAGCCTGCTTTCCAATCATTTTGGAGTCTATTATTACGGATCCCAATTCCTGGCAAATCAGGCCAGTGAATTTACGCGCGCTTTCGATCCTGTAAGCGGGAAGAACAACATAACCGCTGAGCAATCCCTGGCGCAGTTCAAGGATAAGCGACCCTGTTGGGTGGGAACTGATTCGTTATCGGGGTACTATGTTCCCCTGGGATTGCTCAATGAGAACAAGATACCTGTTCTGCCAGGCGCTTTTTTGCAGAACCACCCTGCGGTTGTAAGAGCGCTCTATATTCGCGGGATCTGCGATTTTGGGGTAACCTTTGCCCTGCTGGGCGACCCCCGTACCGCTTCGACTGTTCAAAATGATCTAACCGACGCGCTGGATCAGATACCCGTGATCTACAGGACGGATGGCGTCATCCCCAACCTGGGGCTGGCATATTCTTACAATGTTCCTACGGAATTGCGCCAGAGCCTGGATGGATTTTTCCTCGCAGACATTCGCAGCGACCAGGACCGTGAGACACTTTCCACCGCCCTTGATTACGAGATCCAGGATCTCCAAAAGGTCGATGATTCTGTCTATGACCGCCTGCGTGAATTGCTTAAAGCTTCCGGTGCCAATCTTCAATCCCTGGTTGGCTGGTGAAATTCCTGCGTACTTAAAGGCGATTTTTGCGTAAAATATTGCGAATGTTCTTCTTAATTCTGCTCATTCTACTTGTGCTGGGAGTGCTATTGCTTGCTATCCCACGTTTTATCACTGGCATTTATTCCAATCCCAGGATCACTTCGGTTTCAAATGCCAGCCCTGAAAGGGTTGCGATTGTATTCGGGGCCGGTCTTCGCAGGGATGGCACACCGACCACAATCCTGCGTGACCGGGTGGAAACTGCTGCTGCCCTCTATAAACAGGGCAAAGTGGAAAAACTGCTCTTCAGCGGAGATAACAGTTTTCTGGATTACAACGAACCCGGCTCCATGAAGGAATATGCCCTCCAGCTCGGAGTCCCCGAGCAGGATATCGTCCTGGATTTTGCCGGCAGACGCACTTACGATACCTGCTACCGGGCAAAGGCGATTTTTGGACTAGAGCGCGCGCTGCTGGTCACCCAGCCCTATCATCTGCCACGCGCGGTTTTCACCTGCAACATGCTGGGGCTGAAAAGCACTGGCGTTTACGCCGATAATTACCCCTACCGTAAGGTATCTCTGGGTTACTGGAACCTGCGCGAGCTGCCTGCGACCCTGGTCGCTTTTTGGGAGCTTTATATCAGCAAACCACAGCCCATCCTGGGAAACGCGGAACCTATTTTCAAATAAAGGATACAAAATGAATCGGACTGAAGCACTCGCCACGGTGAATGAATTTGTCAAGAATCAGAATCTGGTCAACCATATGCTGTCCGTGGAGGCTGGGCTGGCTTACTATGCCAGGGAACTCGGTCAGGATGAGGAGAAATGGCGGGTCACGGGGTTGCTGCACGATTTCGACTGGGAAATCCACCCCACCCTGCCCGATCACCCGCTCAAAGGCGCACCCATCCTGCGAGAAAGAGGCGTTCCAGAGGAGGTCGTGCGGGCGATCCTTAGCCATTCCGACTTAGCCGAATATCCACGTCAGTCTCTGCTGGAGAAAGCTCTGTTTGCTTGCGACGAAATCACCGGACTGATTACCGCCGTGTCGCTCGTCCGTCCATCCAGGTCCTTGTACGATCTGGAGGCTTCATCCGTTAAAAAGAAGTGGAAGGATAAAGCCTTCGCTGCCGGTGCCAACCGGCAGGAGATGGAACTTGGCGCACAGGAATTTGGCGTGGAGCTATGGTCCCACGTGGATAAAATGATAAGAGCGATGCGCCCCATCGCCTCTGAACTCGGGTTGGCGGGTAATCTCAACCCGGATGGATCACCCATTTAGGAAAGTTCTGCCAGAATGTTCAGGAGGTTTTCTCCTTCTCGATCTAACTCTATATATCAGATACGGAAGGTTTTCTATTGGATCTGGTCTTTGTGACAACCTTCTTCTGGCGTGAAGGTTTCTGAAGTTTTTCGGTTGCAGGTTTTGCCTTTTTGCTGCCAGCCCTGGGTTTTACCAATTTCTTACCCTTATTTTTGGGACCTGCGCTGGTGCCGCTGGCAAGTTTCCGATCGGTAGCAAGGGTGATTATCCTTTCAACTTCGTCCCCGGGCTTCAATCTTATAATTTCCAAACCAATCCGGGTTCGTTTCCCCAGTTCGATCTCATCCATTCGGAAGGATTGCAATACAGATTTCCGCAGCATAACCATAACCGAACGGTTGTGATGATCGCTGAAACTGTTAATGATTTTTGCCTCTCCAGTCACCTTCACTGCGGATACCCCCCTCCCATAACGGCCCTGCCGCGGATACTCTTCGGCTGGCAGCCGCCAACCCTTACCAGTGGAATCCAATATGATCACCTGGCTGCCAGGGCGAATTACCCCAGACCCCGCGACGTAATCCTCCCCTTGCAGTTTGATCCCATTCACGCCAGCGGACACCAGGCCCATCGAGCGGACTTCATTTTCAGAAAAACGGATCGCTGCCGCATCTCGCGTGATCAGGATCAAATCATCCTCGCCCGTGGTGAAAAAAGCAGACTGCAATTCATCACCAGGATTTATTTTCACCAGGGGGAACATTTGAGAGGAAGGACCTGGCAGGTCGCTCACGAGGCTTTTCTTGACCAACCCTTGGCGAGTAACGGTGATCAGGTACTGGGGAGGAAGACCGGCTTCCTCCCTTGGAATTACAAACCCAGTCGTCAATTTTCCAGGATCGCTGAAAGGCGTGGCTTTTTCCAGAAGCGTACCCCCCCCTGGCTGATCCGCCTCCGGGAGAGTATGGATGGCGAACGCTGCAGCCATTCCGTCCTTGCCAACCAGGTACAGGGTTTGGTGCGTATCGGCCTTCAAAACAAGTGAAGGCGCCAGCTTTCCAGAAAACTTTGGCGTTGTAGAAATATTTTTCCGGGATATCAACCCATCACCAGTTATCTGCACCCATGTCTCCGCTGCCTCGGTAAGGTCCGCCAGGGTCAGTCTTTGGTGATTCGTCTCGCCTTTTTTCAGCGATACGATCTGGGTGCGCCGGCGGTCGTTGAATTGATTCTTGACCTCCAGTAATTCCTCCGCCACAACATCGCGGAGTTTCCGGGCGGAGCGCAGCAGCCCTTCCAGTTCTTTGATCTTCGCCGCCAGCGCTTTGAACTCATCCTCGATCTTTTTACGTTCCAACGCAGCGAGACGTTTAAGCGGCATATCCAGGATGGCATTCGCCTGGATCTCGCTTAGCTTATATTTCTTCATCAACTTCAAGCGTGCCTGTTCTGTATCCGCAGACCCGCGGATGAGCGCGATGATCTCATCCAGATATTTGAGCGCGATTCGCAGCCCTTCCAGGATGTGCAGCCGCGCCTGGGCTTGTTTGAGGTCAAATTCACTGCGCCGGCGCACCACCTGCAAGCGGTGCTCCAGAAACACCCGCAACGCCTGTTTGAGGGCCAGCAGCCTGGGCTCGCCGTTGACCAAAGCAAGCAGATTTATCCCGATCGTGATCTGCATGGGGGTGTGCTTGTAAAGGTCACGTAGAATTTTTTCAAAATCCGCGCCGAGTTTCAGTTCTATCACCACCCGCATGCCGTGCCTGTCGGATTCATCCCGAAGATCCGCAATGCCCTCCAGTCTCCCTTCCCGCACAAGCTCGGCGATCCTTTCGATCAATGTGGATTTATTGACCGTGTAGGGCAGCTCGGTGATGATCACCCGGAAGCGTCCGCGGGTCATCTCTTCCTTGTGGACGCTGCCTCGCAGCACCACCCGGCCCTTTCCTGTGGCATAGGCAGCCTGGAGCTGGTTTTCCTCTCCCTCCAGGATGATAATACCGCCGGTCGGAAAATCCGGCCCCTTGATGTACTTCATCAGGGTTTCGATATGCACGTTATCCAGGGAATCCCACGAGTGCAGCATGTGTATCAGGGCATCCACCACCTCGCCCAGGTTGTGGGGTGGAATATTGGTGGCCATACCCACTGCGATGCCGCTGGCCCCATTTACCAGCAGGTTCGGTGCTGCGGCTGGTAAAACAGTGGGCTCATCCAATGTATCGTCAAAATTACGGCTGAAATCCACAGTGTCTCGGTCGAGTTGTGCCAGGAGTTCGATCGCGAGAGGACTCAAACGCGCTTCTGTATAGCGCATCGCCGCGGGTGGGTCGCCATCCACGCTGCCAAAGTTGCCCTGGCCGTCCACAAGTATCGCCCGCATGGTGAAATCCTGCGCCAGCCTGGCCATGGCTTCATACACTGCCATATCCCCGTGGGGATGATATTTCCCGAGCACTTCGCCTACAATGCGGGCGGATTTCTTGAATCCGGTATCCGCCCGGATGCCCATATCGTACATGGAATAGAGGATCCTGCGTTGGACTGGTTTCAACCCGTCACGGGCATCCGGCAGCGCCCTGGAAACAATCACGCTCATGGCGTAATCCAGGTAGGATTGCTGCATCTCCTTATCGATATCCACTTTGCGGATCATACCCATGTCCATTTATTTCTCCTGATCTTCTTCTGACAACCTTTCAATCTTACGGATAAATCCAAACCCCGTCAACTTAAAAAATAGGAGGGCTTTTTTCAAAGCCCTCCTGAACTATCTTGAGGATCGTTATTCAGCCGCCATATCGGGCTTGGGTTCGGTTGCCCCTTCCGCTGCCGGTTCCACGGCTTCCACTGCTTCCACTGGTTCCGCTGCTTCCACGGCTTCGGTGGCAACTGCTTCCGGCTCGGAGAATCGACCGTGAACAAAACCTGTACCCGCCGGGATCAACTTGCCAATAATGACGTTCTCCTTAAGACCGTATAGCGGATCCTGATTGGAGGCAATGGCTGCCCCCGCCAGCACCTTAATCGTGTGCTGGAAGGAGGAGGCAGAGAGGAATGAGTCGGTGCTCAAAGAGGCTTTGGTGACACCCAGAAGCAGTTCTGCGAAACGCGCCGGTTGTTTGCCTTCTGCGGTTAATTGTTCATTCACTCTTCTGATCTCAAGCCGGTCCAGAACGTCGCTGGGGAGGTATTTTGAATCCCCCGGCCGAATGACCTGAACTTTGCCGAGCATCTTGCGGATGATAACCTCAAAGTGCTTGTCATTGATATTTTGACCCTGGGCGCGGTATACCTTCTGGATCTCAGTCATCAGGTATTTCTGACATTCCTCGCGACCTTTGATCTTGAGGATTTGGTGGGGATTGATCGATCCTTCGGTGATCTGCTGACCGGCTTCCAATTCCTGCCCGTCGCGGATGATAAGGCGGGATGTGGTGGGAATTACGTATTCTTCCGACTCCTTGAGTTCGTAGGAAACGATGACCTTGCGTCCTTCAATACGAACACGGCCAGAGTGCTGTGAAGTGATGGTGGCTTCACCCATCTCCGCTAATTTCTCACCTACATTCACTGCGGTTTCATCGCCAGCTAGAATAGTCCACTCATCAGGAACTTCGTACTCATCGCTGACCATCTGACTGTGCTCCACAAGCACTGAGCGCATTTCGTTGCCGCGTTCTGAAGTAATGATCTTGGCAGTTCCATTGATCTCACTGATGACTGACTCGCCCTTCGGCATCCTGCGGGCTTCAAAAAGCTCTTCCACGCGTGGAAGACCGGTGGTGATATCTCCCCCAGCCGCCACACCGCCGGTGTGGAATGTGCGCAGCGTGAGCTGCGTGCCAGGTTCGCCGATGGACTCTGCCGCCACAGTGCCGACTGCCGCACCTAACTCCACCAATTTTCCGCGTCCCAGATCCATGCCATAGCACATAGCGCAGACACCATGGATCAACTCACAAGCGAGGGTTGAACGCACCTTAACGATGTTGACCTTGGCTTCTTCTATCTTGCGGATGTGGTAATTATCCAGAAGTTCATCAGCCTCAACCAGAATCTCGCCAGTGCCCGGATCCACCGCACGTTCGCACAGCGTGCGTCCGTAGAGTCGCTCGCGGAAGGATTGCCCGGCCACATCGTCCTCACGCCGGAGATACACACCTTCTTTCGTTCCACAATCCAGCTCGTTGATGATCAAGTCCTGGGCAATATCCACCAGGCGGCGCGTGAGGTAACCCGCGTCCGCAGTACGAAGCGCTGTATCGGCCAAACCCTTCCGGGCTCCGTGCGTGGAGATGAAGTACTCGAGCGCGGTCAGACCTTCGCGGAAGTTGGATTGGATCGGCAGGCGGATGATACGCCCAGCCGGGTCAGCCATCAGGCCGCGCATACCAGCCAGCTGCGAGATGGGTCCGAAACCACCTTTGGTGGCGCCAGAATTTGCCATCACGGCTAGGTTCCCATCCGGATCCATGGATCTTTTGACCGCGTCCGAAACCACCTTGGTGGTATTTTGCCAGATCTCGATGATCCGCTCATTGCGTTCCTGTTCGGTCAGCAGCCCGCGGCGGTAATCTTTTTGAAGGACTTCCACCTCAGACTGGGCATCTGCTAGAATTTTTTCCTTTTCTGCCGGAACGGTGATATCGTCTACCGCGATGGTCGCGCCGGATTTCATAGCGTACTCGAAGCCAATATCCTTAATTCGGTCGGCAATATCGGTGGTCACATCGGGTCCGCAGATTTCATACACCTGCGCGATAAGGTCCTTCACCCCGCCTTTATCCAGCTCTTCGTTCACAAACTGAACTTCCGGAGGCAGGATGCGATTAAAGATCACACGCCCGACGGTGGTATCCACCAGGCGGGTGTCCGCTTCAGGCAGCCGGTCGTTCTGCGCGTCCACCCAAGTGTTCACCCGTATTTTGACTGCGGTTTGAATATCAACCATGTCGAGCTGCAGGGCGAGCTCGACTTCGTCCATATCGGAGAAGATCTGGCCATCCCCGCGGTGCTTGCGATTATCCATGTGGGTCAAGTAATAGACCCCCAACACCATATCTTTGGAGGGGCTGATGATCGGCTCACCATCAGCTGGTTTCAGCAAATTCCGGGAGGCCAGCATCAATTTACGGGCTTCCAGAACCGCCTTCTCGGAGAGCGGCACGTGCACGGCCATCTGGTCACCGTCGAAGTCTGCGTTGAAGGCGGTGGTCACCAGAGGATGTAATTGAATGGCGCTGCCCTCGATCAAGATTGGCTCAAAAGCCTGGATACCCAGGCGGTGCAGCGTGGGAGCACGGTTGAGCAGAACCGGGCGTTCCTTGATGACCTCATCCAGGACTTCCCAGATTTCGGGTTTGTTGCGTTCAATCAACCGGCGGGCACCTTTGACATTACCTGTGTAGTTATGATTGACCAACCTTGAGATGACGAACGGCCGGAAAAGTTCCAGAGCCATAGTCTTGGGCAGACCGCACTGGTTCAATTTGAGGTTTGGTCCGACCACGATCACAGACCGGCCGGAGTAGTCCACGCGTTTGCCAAGCAGGTTGCGGCGGAAGCGCCCCTTCTTGCCCTTGAGCATGTCACTCAGCGATTTCAACTCGCGCCGACCGCGACGTGAAAGCGCCTTGCCGCGCTGGGAATTATCCACCAGGGAATCGACTGCTTCCTGGAGCATGCGTTTCTCGTTGCGCACGATCACATCCGGGGCGCCCAACTCCAGTAGTCTTTTCAGACGGTTGTTGCGGTTGATCACCCTGCGGTAAAGATCGTTGAGATCTGAGGTTGCAAAGCGTCCCCCGTCCAATTGCACCATCGGGCGCAGGTCAGGTGGGATGACTGGCAGCATGGTCAGGATCATCCATTCAGGTTTATTCCCCGAACGCCGGAAGGCTTCCACTACCTTCAACCGGGTGGTGGCTTTCTTGCGTTTCTGCTTGCTCTTGGATGTACGTACCTCTTTCCAGAGATCCTCGGAAAGTCGCTCGAGGTCCAGGCGATGCAGGATATCGTAGAAAGCTTCCGCGCCCATATCAGCCCGGAACACCTGCCCATACTTGGACTTCAACTCGCGGTATTTGGATTCGCTCAGGAAACTGAACGGTTTCAGGGTCAGAATTTCATCCTTCTGATGCACAGTCTGGTCACTGGAAGCATTGGCCTGATCCTCCAGCTCATTGCGTAAAGACTGCATTTTCTCGTCAGCTTCAGCTTTTACCTTGGCCATATCCATCTTGATCTGTTCAAGGTCGCGGTTGAGCCGTTCATTCTCCATTTTTTCGATATCATCCAGGTGGGCTTTTACGATCTGCTGCACCTTGGAGATATGTTTCTGATCAATCGTTTCGCCAGCCTCGACAACCACTTCCTTGGTCGATTCAAAGAGAAGCGCTTTTCGGCTGACCGTACCCATCTTTTCTTGCAGTGTTTTCTCCAGCGATTGACCGGCCTGAATCTCCGGCTCAAGCTTCTTGGCGATCAGCTCTTCCGAGTTGGTTTCCAGCTCTTTCTTGTTCTGGTTCAACTCAGCCAGTTTGTGATCCCGGTTTTTCTTCACCTCCAGGATTTGGGTGTTGATCTTTCCTGCTTTTTCATCGTTGATACTGGAGAGCTCATCGTCAATGCGTTTAATTGCCTTGGTGCGTGCTTCTTCATCCACAAAAGTGACGATATATTGTGCAAAATAAAGAACACGGTCGAGGTTTCGCCGGGAGATATCCAGCAGAAGGCCAAGATAGGAAGGGATGCGGCGGGTGTACCAAATATGTGCAACGGGAGTAGCCAGCTCAATATGCCCCATTCGTTCGCGGCGCACAGAGGAACGGGTCACTTCCACGCCGCATTTATCGCAGATGATACCCTTATAGCGTGGATTCTTATACTTGCCGCAATAGCATTGGTAATCGCGGGTGGGTCCGAAAATCGCTTCGCAGAAGAGGCCATCTTTTTCCGGACGCAGCCGGCGATAATTAATCGTCTCTGGCTTCAGCACCTCACCATAAGACCAGCTTTTAATCGTTTCGGGCGATGCCAGACTGATTCGCAACGCAACAAGGCTTTTAGTTTCCACGAGGATGCCTCCTTAATTGAACCTGGTTAAAAAAAGACTTTACGCAAAATCATTCACTTTTGCGCATTGGAGTTAGGGAATTTATTGGGAAATGCACATGCAAACTGTAATTATATCACAGTTTGTCAATAGGGAAGGTTTTATCCCTGCGGTTGGCTTGCGAAAACGTTGGGAATTTCCAGGTAAAAAGTGCTTCCCTTCCCAAGAACGCTTTCCACACGTACGGTTCCGTGATGTTTTTCCGCAATCGTCTTCACAATTTTCAATCCAAGTTTAACCGCTCCGCCGCTCCCGTTTGCTCGCACTCGCTCCACTAATGTGGGAGGCTGGGGATTAAATATCCCTGGCAGGTCGATGGGGGAAATCCCGATGCCGGTATCCTTTACAAAGTAAGTGATTTTTTCACCACTCGTGAGATAGCCCACATCCACCCTGCCACCGACATTCGTGAAATGGATTGCGTTTTCCACCAGGTTAAAGAGCGCCTGCTGCAGCAAAGCTGGGTCGGCAGTTATTTTATCACCGCCAGGCTCCGGCAGTACCGTCTCCAGGATGATCGATTTATGATTTGCTTCCGGCAGCAACGCTTTTACCACCCGCTCGACAATAACTGTCGCTGGAATTATTTCCTGCTTGATCCCTTCCCCGGATTCCAACCTGCCCAGGTCCAGAAGATTGCTCACCAGGTGGGTCATCCCGTCGATCCCGGAATTAATTTTCTTCAAATAGTCCTGCTGCTGCTCATTGAGCTCACCCACCATGGGCAGCATGGTCGTGTAACCCTTCAGGATCGAAAGCGGGGATCGCAGGTCGTGGCTGACCGTCTCGACAAATTCAGTTTTTTCCTTATCCAGCTTTTTAAAGGCTGTGATCTCACGCAGGGTACATATTTTGCCGATCATGCTTCCCTGGGCATAGACTGGCGAGATATCTGCCATGAAAATACGTTTGTTCCGTAGCGTGATTTCCCGCTGCGCAGGTGAAAAACCTTCCTGGCTGCGTAGAAGTTGGATGAGCTCACGGTCCGCAAGAGTCTCTTCCAGGCTGCTCCCTTTGGAAGTATCCGTCACCAGCTCATGCAGATCCTGGGCTGCCGGATTCAACATGAGCAATTGATTCCGCTCATCAAATACAAGGATGGGTTCCGGGGAGGAAGCCAGCACCGCCTCCAGCCGTTGCCGGGAGATCTCGGTGGAACTATACAGCGCCGCGTTGGAGGCTGCCAGGGAGGCTTGATCGCCCAGCATATTGATGAATTGAACTTCTTCTTCGGTGAACTCCCGGCTCTGTTCATACCCCACCCAAAGGACGCCGTAATATTTATCCTCATAGTGGAGCGAACGCGCTATCAACGCCGTGGGAGTGGGGCGGTCCTCCGGGATCTCCAGCCGGCGCATCCGGGAGGGTTTGGGAAGGACCAGCAATTCCTGGTGTTTCATGAATTCAAAGAGCGGCCGGTCGAAATAACCATATACATCGGTGAGCGTGCCGGTCTTCATGATAAAGAAACCGTCAGGGTAAGTTTTGAGGGTTACCTCCGGCACAAGGATGATTCTTGCCGAAGAACCCCTGGTTCCCAGGGCTGCTGTCAGAACCCCTTTCATTGATGTTTCGATATCCAGGCTGGAG
>Ga0208980_10001640_pt1 | contig 13619 bp, 13 predicted proteins | sample WetSurMetagenome_3_FD_187993 | JGI IMG/M metagenome (GOLD analysis project Ga0208980, IMG submission 187993) | Wetland microbial communities from Twitchell Island in the Sacramento Delta, sample from surface sediment Aug2011 Site A1 Bulk (version 2) | ecosystem: Environmental > Aquatic > Marine...
CCCCTCCTCGGCGACGGCAAGGTCGCAGGCCGCCACGAGCTGGCAGCCCGCCGCCGTGGCGATCCCCTGGACCTGGGCGATCACGGGCTGGGGCAGGCGCTGCAGGCGCAGCATCATCTCCGAGCACGTCGAGAACATGGTATTGCAGACGGTGATATCCTTGCCCGCCAGATCGGCCAGGTCGTGCCCCGCGCAGAAATTCTTGCCGGCGGCCCTGACGACGAGCACCTTCACCTCACGGCTTGCCGCGATGCCGGCAAGAAAGCGGTTCATCTCCCCGATCAGGGCGATGGACAGGGCGTTATTTTTCCCCGGGCGGTTCAGCGTGACGATACCGACGGTATCGACCTTTTCGAAGGTGATGTTCTGAAATTCCATGACAGTCCCTCCTGTGATGAAATTAGGGTGTCGATGCTGCTTTCCTTGACGGGCGTCCTTCTATGGGATAGAAAATGAAAGGCCCAGGCAGGACCCCTGTTCCACATATCGGGCGCCGGCAGCCTTGTCAACAGGATATCCGCGATACCGACCACACAGGAGGAGGCATGAGCGATTCCATTCTTTTCCAATCCGCAAAGATCGGGTCCCTGAATGTGCCCAACCGTTTCATCCGCTCCGCAACCTGGGAGGGTCTCGCAGCACCCGACGGCGGCTGCACCGAGGAGCTCATCCGGCTCATGGAAGGTCTCGCCGAAGGCGGTGTGGGGCTCATCATCTCGAGCCATGCCTTTGTCAGGCCTGAGGGGGTTGCGGTGCGGGGCCAGCTCGGCATTCACCGCGACGATCTCATCGCCGGGCTTGCCCGAATGGCGGATGCCGTCCATGGCAAGGGCGGCCGGATCGTCCTGCAGCTTGCCCACGGCGGCCTTCTGGCCGGCACGCAGCTCACGGGGCAGCCGGCCCTGGCCCCGTCGTTTGCAGGCGGCCCCGAGAAGACGCGGCGTCGCGAGATGACGGAGGCAGACATCGCAGACACGATCAAGGCCTACGGAGAGGCGGCCCTTCGGGCAAAGAAGGCCGGCTTCGACGGGGTCCAGATCCATGCCGCCCACGGCTACCTGCTCAACCAGTTTCTCTCACCCTGGTTTAACCGTCGCTCCGACCGTTGGGGCGGCACGATCGAAAACAGGACCCGGATCGTCCTGGACATTCTCGCCTCGGCCAGGAATGCCACGGGCGGAGATTATCCCATCCTGGCAAAGATGAATTCCGAGGATTTCCTGGAAGGGGGCCTGGCGAGGGAAGATTCGCTGCAGGCGGCGCTCATGATCGCCTCGGCCGGTGCCGACGCCATCGAGCTTTCCGGCGGAACCCTCCTTTCGGGCAAGCTCAGCCCGTCTCGCTCGAAGATCGATTCCGTCGAACAGGAAGCCTACTTCCGGGATGCCGCGCGGGCCATCAAGGCGAAGCTGAACATCCCCCTGGCTCTCGTTGGCGGCATCCGCTCCTTCGGGGTGGCCGAGGGCCTCGTGAGGGAGGGCATCGCCGATTTTGTGTCCATGAGCCGCCCCTTCATCCGTGAGCCTGGCCTCGTCAACCGGTGGAGAAGCGGCGACCGCAGCAGGGCGACCTGCCTGTCCGACAACCGCTGCTTCGGGCCCCCCATGCGCGGGACGGGCTTTTACTGCGTCGTGGACAGGGAGGAAAAAGAGGGAAAGTAGGAAGAGCAGAAGCGAGGAAGAGCGGAAACCGTGCAGAAGGGTTTCTTTTACTGCACATCTTAACTTCCGATCTTCCCGGCTTCGTTCTCTTTGCAGGCTCAGTCCAGGTCGTATTCGAACTTCGCCACGATGTGCAGCGTAGAGAGGTTGAAGGTGTCCGGGAAAGGGGCGTAGGGGGCCGCGGCCTGCACGACGGCAAGCGCTCCGCGGTCGAGAGATTCGAACCCGGATGACGAGACGATGCCGGTTGCCGCAAGGGTGCCGTCGTTCTGGATGGAAAAGCGAACGACTGCCGTTCCCGTCTCGCTCCGCGAGTAGGCGTCTTGGGGATAGGCCCACAGGGACTCGATCCTGCGCCGCAGGTCACGAAGGTAGGAGCGATACTTCCCGGAGGGGTTTGCGAGATCGACCGTTTCCTCGGGCCCGGCGGCCGGCTCCTTGCGGGGCTTGTCGAGGGAGAGGTCCTTTTTGGGTTCCGTCTTCCTGCTGTCGTCGGCTTCTTTCTTCGGCAGGTCGAACATCTGGACCGTGAAGGTCTCGAAGGGAAGCGGGGAGCCGCCGGAGATCAGCATTCCCGCCAGGGACAGGAAGGCCACGTGGAAGGCGCAGGAGGCCAGGATGAATCGGATCAGGACTTTTTTCGTAATCATTTGGCCTCACCCCGGTAGAGGACCCTTTATAGTCAACAGTTTGGAATAAAGCAAGTTTGCTGCCAATCCGGCAGCCGGCACAGGATGCGTCCATGGATCGCGATGAAGAATTCATGAGGCTTGCCCTCGCCGAGGCCGAAAAAGCCCTCCTGGCGGGCGAGGTGCCTGTGGGTGCCGTCGTTGTCCGGGGCGGCGAGGTCATCGCCTCGGCCCACAACGGGCCCGTCGGCCTCAGGGACCCCTCGGCCCACGCCGAGATCCTCGCCCTGCGCAGGGCCGCCGCCGCGCAGGGGAACTACCGCCTTGCGGGCACGACGCTCTACGTGACGATCGAGCCCTGCCTCATGTGCGCAGGCGCCCTCGTCCACGCCCGTGTTTCACGGCTCGTATTCGGGGCGCCGGACCCCAAGGGCGGCGCCGTCGTTTCCCTTTACGGGGTGCTGCAGGACGGCCGCCTCAATCACCGGGTAGAGGTTACCGGTGGGGTCCTCCGGGAGGCATGTAGTGAAATTTTGAGTAGATTTTTCCGCGAAAAACGATTATGAAACGGTCAGTAAGCGGAGAGATACCGAAGTGGTCGTAACGGGACCGACTCGAAATCGGTTTGAGGGCTTAACGGCTCTCACGGGGGTTCGAATCCCCCTCTCTCCGCCATTTCTTTGTCTGCCGTGCCTTTCTTTGTTTGCGCTCAGCTGATCTTCTTCTCCTCCGATGCCCTTCCGATCGTCAACGATGGGGAGCGGGCCATTTTTCGCAGGCGTCTCGGCGGGATGCAACTCGGTCAGCCGCCCGCAATCCCCCAAGAAGGAGATGGACAGATGGGTATGGACAAAGATCAGGGAAACTGGTAAGAGACGCCCTAATGAAAAGAGGGCTCCCGCCGGGGGCCCCTCTTCGCTGATACGGGAAATTGCGGAGAGATGCCAGAGCGGCCGAATGGGCACGACTGGAAATCGTGTGTGCGCCCCTTAAAGGTGCACCGGGGGTTCGAATCCCCCTCTCTCCGCCAGAAAATAAAGAAACGGCGGCGATCGGGTGTTGCCAGCCGTTTTTCTTTCCCGGGGCCCGGGGTACGGTACCAGTCGTGAAAAGGCTCCAGTCCACCATCTCCGGCCAGGTCTTCTCCTTCGAACGCATCGAGGAGTTCGCCGACAACGGCGAATCCCTGGAGGTCGGGATCGAGGGGCTGGCCCGTGCCCGCGTGAAGCCGGGCCGGTACCTCTGGGAGCGCTTCGCCGACTTTCTTCCCGTCGCAATCGACGGGGATCTGACGCTCGGCGAAGGCGACACGCCGCTTTTGCCCGCGGGGAAAGCCCTCTCGGAGTTTACCGGGATCGGCCGGCTGCTCTTGAAAAACGAGACCATGAACCCCACCTGGAGCTTCAAGGACCGAGGGTCGCTCACCACGATCGCCATGGCCCGGCAGATGGGGGAGCCCGTTACGGCCACCATCTCGACGGGCAACATGGGCCATTCCATGGCCGCCTACGGGGCGCGCGCGGGAATCCGGGCCGTTGTCTTTGTGCCGCACTATGCGCCCCTGGAGAAGATCCGCGCCATGGCCATCCACGGGGCCACGGTCGTCAAGGTCAGCGCCCCCGATTACTCCCTGATGAAAAGGGAGGTCCTGGGGCTTGCCGCCGAATTCAACCTCCGGATCGTTTCCGGAAACGGGCCGATCCGGGTCGAGGGCTACAAGCTTGCGGCCTTCGAGATGGTCGAGCAGCTCGAGGGAAGGGTTCCCGGCTTCATCGCCGTGCCCACGTCGGCCTGCGGGCACCTCCGGGGAATCTTCAAGGGATACCGGGAGCTGAAGGAGGCGGGGATTACCGACAGGCTTCCCGGGATGATCGTCGTTCAGGCAAAGAACGTAAACCCCGTCGTCTCGGCCATCCGGGAGGGCCGGGACCGGATCATCGCCGTATCGGGCGGGGATACGATCGCCGAGGCCATCACCTCGGGGGATCCGCCGGGCGGCGACGAGATCGTCCTCAAGGCAAGGCAGTACGGCTGGCTTGCCGAGGATGTGACGGAAGAGGAAATTCTTGATGCCCAGCGAAGGCTTGCCGGCGCCGGGTTTTTCGTCGAGCCCGCAGCGGCAACGTCGCTTGCGGCCGTGAAGAAGCTCAGGGCGGCAGGCAAGATCGGGGAAGAGGATTCCGTTGTCCTGATGCTCACGGGTTCGGGCCTCAAGGACATGAGCGTCTTTGCCCGTCAGGGCGTTGACGTCATTGAAAGCGACCTCCGGAGAATCCGGGGGGATGTGGAAAAGATACTTGCTCGACGCGGGGAAGTCTTTTAAAGTTCATACAAGGCCCCCTCGCCCTGGCCCTCTTCCTCGGAGGGGAGAGGGAAATCAGGAACAGGGGCTATTAAAGGAAAGATAGCCGGGCCCCGTGCAACGCCGACTTGTGAACCCCGTCAGGTCCGGAAGGAAGCAGCGGTAGCAGGAACCGGCGTGTGCTACGGCAAGCCTGGCTATCCTTATTTATCATACCGGGTCCATGGTAGAATATCTCGTCCTAGCCAGAAAGTGGAGACCTCAGGTCTTTGAGGACGTGGTCGGACAGGATCACGTGGTCACGACCCTGCGCAACGCGATCCGCCTGGGCCGGGTGGCCCACGCCTTCATCTTCAGCGGTCCCCGCGGCGTGGGAAAGACCTCGGTGGCCCGGATCCTGGCCAAGGCCCTCAACTGCGAGAAGGGCCCCTCCGAGATCCCCTGCAACGCCTGCGCGAACTGCAGGGAGATCACGGAAGGCATCTCCATGGACGTCCGCGAGATCGACGGGGCGTCCAACCGCGGCATCGACGAGATCCGCGAGCTGAGGGAGAACGTGAAGTTCTCCCCCTCTTCGTCGCGCTACAAGATCTACATCATCGACGAAGTGCACATGCTCACCAAGGAGGCCTTCAACGCGCTTCTGAAGACGCTCGAGGAGCCCCCGCCCCACGTCATCTTCGTCTTTGCCACCACGGAGACCCACAAGATCCCCGCCACGATCCTGTCTCGCTGCCAGCGCTACGAGTTCAAGCGCATCTCCCTGAAGGAAATCACGGCGACCCTGCGCAAGATTGCCGTTGGGGAGAGCATCCAGGCAAGCGACCAGGCCCTGACCTGGATCGCCCAGGGCGGCGAGGGCAGCCTCCGGGACTCCCAGAGCATCCTCGATCAGGCCATCTCCTTTGCCGGCACCGACATCGGCGATGCCGATGTGGAGGCCCTCTTGGGGATGGGCGACCGTAAATACCTCTTCGATCTCTCCCGTGCCATCCTGGGCCGCGACGCAGGCGCCTGCCTCAAGATCATCGACGAGGCCTTCTATGCCGGGGCCGACCTCAAGGTCTTCTACGAGAGGATGCTTGCCCACTTCCGCAACCTGCTGCTCGTCAAGATCACTGCGGGGGAAGGGGACCTTCTGGAGCTGTCGGATCACGAGATCGCCGAGCTCACGCGGCAGGCCGCGCCCGTCTCACGGGAAACGCTGCAGCGCTTGTTCGACGTGCTCATGGGCGGCGAGGAGGAGATGCGAAAGAGCCTCAGCCCCAGGCTCGTCCTGGAGTTTACGGCCGTCAAGATGGCCTGGCAGGAGCCCCTGATCCCCGTCGACGAAATCCTCTTGCGCATGGAGGGGATCGAGAAGCGACTCGGGCAGCATGCCCCGGCCGAGCCCTCCTCGCCGGTGAAGACCTACCCGCCGACCCCCGAGCGGACGCTGCTCGACGAGGGGACAAACGAGCCCGTCGTCAGGGAACCGGCGCCGCAGGGTGCCGAGGAGCGCTGGAGCGATTTCAGGCAGTTCGTGAAAAGAAAAAACCAGCCCCTCTGGGCGAAGATCGAACCGGGGAAACTCCTCGCGTTCGGCAGCGGGGTGCTGACGATCGGTTTCCCGAAGGGCTACCTCTTCCTCGATTTCTTCGAAGAGAAACCCCAGCGGGAAAAACTCGAGGAAATGGCGCGGGAATTCTTCGGCCAGACAGTTACCCTGTCCGTGGAGACGATCGACAACGGGCCCGGAGAGGCCAGCGGCCCGGCGCGAAACGGCCCGAACCAGACCCGGGCGAACCAGATCCGCCGCGAGGCCCTGAACCACCCGCTCCTGCAGAAAGTCATGGATGTCTTCGAGGGGGCCGAGGTGCAGGAGGTTATCGTCAAGGAAAAGTAAGAAGGTGAGAAGTTAAGAAGGAGGGAAGGTAAGAAAAGGAACAGAGGGGGAACGCCCCCACCTTCCCTTGCTGCCGCCCAGGCGGCAGCGACGAAATAGACCAAAAAGACCAGACAGACGAGATTGGGAGGATACGGTTTTGAACTTTCAAAATCTGATGAAACAGGCACAGAAGCTTCAAGAGAAAATGGCGAAGGTCCAGGAGGAGCTAGCCGCAAAGACGGTGGAGGCCACGTCGGGGGGCGGCATGGTGACGGCCGTTGTCAACGGCAAGTTCGAACTGATGGCCATCCGGATCGAAAAAGACGTCGTCAACCCCGACGACATCGACATGCTGCAGGACCTCATCATCGCGGCGGTGAACGAAGGGGTCCGCAAGGCCCAGGAAATGGCCTCGGCGGAAATGGCGAAGGTCACCGGCGGGATGAAGCTTCCCGGCATGATGTGAGAGGGCGCGTGCAATGACGGGATATGCAGCGCCCATTCAGCGACTCATCCAGGAGCTGGGCCGCCTGCCGGGGATCGGCGAGAAGACGGCCACGCGCCTGGCCATGTTCATCCTGCGATGGTCCCCCGAAGAGGCAAAAAGGCTTGCCGAAAGCATCGTCGACGTGAAGGAGAAGATCCGGTTCTGCTCGGTTTGCTTCAACCTGGCCGAGGGCGAGCTGTGCGCCGTCTGTGCCGATCCGTCCCGGGACCGCGAGCGGATCTGCGTTGTCGAGAACCCCGACTCGCTTACTGCCATCGAGGAGAGCGGGAGCTTCCGCGGCACCTACCACGTTCTTCACGGGGCCCTTGCCCCCCTGGACGGGATCGGCCCCGATCAGATACGGGTCCGCGAGCTTGCCGAGCGCCTGGAGCGGGGCGGTATCCGGGAAATTATCCTGGCCACCAACCCCAGCGTCCAGGGGGAGGCGACGGCGCTTCTCATCACGAGGCTTTTGAAAGACAAAGGAATCGAAGTCACCCGGATCGCCCTCGGCGTGCCCGTGGGGGGGGATCTGCGGTACACGGACAAGATGACGCTGGCGAAGGCGATGGAATTCCGCCGGGGCATGTAACCGGGCGGGCTGACGTCCTGCCCGTCAGGGCTGAGGGTCCAGGGGTGAGGGTCGAGGAAACTCGAATCCCCCGGTCACAAAGATGACCGGGGTTTATTTTATCTGCGGATCGAAATCCATGTTCATGAGCTTGCTCATCGGGTTTCTTGCCGGGGTCTTCGGGGGCATTGCCGGGGTCGGCGGCGGTGCCGTCATGATCCCGATGATGGTAGGCATCCTGAAGCTCTCCCAGCACCGGGCAAGCGGCACGAGCCTGGTGACGCTCGTATTCACGGGGATCGCAGGGACCATCGCCTATGCCGCACAAGGCTACGTGGACTTCTTTGCGGCCCTTCTCCTGGCCGCGACGGCCATCTTCTCAGCCAGGGCCGGTGCCCGCTTTTCCCACAGCATCCCCGAGGCAAAGCTGCGCCAGTACTACGGTGCCTTCCTCATATTCATCGCACTTTCCATGGTCCTGAAACCCTGGCTTCCCCACGTGTCCATCCCGCTTGCGGGCTGGGAAAAGGTACTCGTTCTGCTGGCCGCAGGAATCTTCACCGGGTTTCAGTCGGGGATCATGGGCGGCGGAGGAGGGGCCGTCTCCATCCCGGCCATGGTACTGCTTGCCGGCTTCAGCCAGCATGTGGCGCAGGGAACGTCCCTTCTCGTCATGGTCCCGACGGGGGCCACGGCTGCCTGGACCTACTGGCGCAGGGGAAACGTCGACATGGGTCTTCTCAGGGGGATGATCCCGGGGATTCTCATCGGTACCTGGGCAGGCGCCACAATCGCCGGCTATCTGCCCGATGCGAACCTCCGGTATCTCTTTGCACTCATGCTCTTCTGGATAGGAAGCCGTTACTTGCGGACTCCGCCGCCATCGACGGGAGATGACCTGGAAGGCGCCTGAAAGAGACAGCACCCTTTACTCTTCCAGATCGCAGAGTTCCGCATCCAATGGTTGGCTGCGCCGGATCATTTCGATTGCCAGCCCTACGAGAACCGTGGCGAAGAAAATCCTCAGAATGTTCTCCGGCAGGAGATTGGCAAAAATTCCCCCCACAAAAGCCCCGACGATGATTCCGCCGACAAGACCCGGCAAAATACGGATGGCGATATTCTTGTGTCTCCAGTGGGTGTAAGCCCCGACGGCCCCCGCCGGCACAAGGGCCAGGAGCGAGCACCCCTGGGCGATATACTGGTTCGTCCCCACGATGAAAACCATCGCGAGGACCGTGAAGGCGCCGCCCCCAATTCCCAGGAGCCCCGCGATGAATCCCGTGGCAAGACCGATAACCGCCAGGAAGAGGTCCTTTTCCCACCCTGTCAGGGGATGGGCGGACATTGTGCCGAAGAAGGGCTTTCCGATGAGGAGCAGCGACATAAGGATCAAAAAGAATCCGAAGTATCGTCTCAGCTTCCAGCCAGGCAGTCTGACGCAGTATCGTGCCCCCACCCGGGCCATCAGGGAAGCCGTTACGGCGAGAATCAGGGCGGCCCGGTAGTCCACGGAGCCGTTGACGGCATAGGCGGCGGCGCCCGAAAGTCCGGCGAACACCACGGCAACAAGGCTCGTCCCGTGAATGCTCTGCTGGGACAGCCTGAGGAAACGGCTAAGCAGAGGCACCATGACCACCGCGCCGCCCACCCCCACGAGGCCGCCGAAAATCCCCGAAATCAGCCCGATCAGAAAGCTCACCGTCTCATTTCCCCCGCTCGCTAAAGAAAAACCTAACACGAAACAGGTGTTTATATCCACCCCGGAGTACTGTCGCAATGTCCTTTCGCGCCCGGAAAAGGGACTAAAACATCTGAAAAGTTACCACTTTGGTATTGACAGGGAAACCCGATTCGGATAAGTGAAATCGTCTGTAATCCGATTTTCAACAATCCGTCGTTTATTCAGTACGCAAATATTTCCGGGGGAGAATCACCGATGATCGAGATCAGATGGCATGGAAGAGGCGGCCAGGGGGCTGTTACGTCCGTCGAGATGATGGCCCTGGCGGCCATCGAGGCAGGGAAATACGCCCAGGGCTTTCCGGCATTCGGGCCGGAGCGGCGCGGCGCGCCCGTCATGGCCTTCAACCGCGTATCCGACAAGCCGATCAAGATCCGTTCGGGCATCTACCAGCCCGATGTGGTCGTCGTTCTGGACCCGAGCCTCGTGGGCCTCGTTCCCGTCACCGATGGGCTCAAGCCCGGAGGGATCCTCATCGTCAACACGGCCAAGCCCGCCGATGAGCTGCGCAAGAAGTTGAATTACAAAGGGATACTGTTCACTGTCGATGCCACGCACATCGCCCGGGAAGAACTCGGGGTCCCCATTGCGAACACGACCATGCTGGGGGCCGTTCTCAAGGCCACGGGCGTTCTCGGCCTTGCCTCCATGAAGCCCCCCCTCGAGCACCGTTTCGGCCGCGTGGCCGCAAAGAACATGTCCGCCATGAAGCGGGCCTTCAGTGAAATGAAAGCAGCAAAAGCCGCCTGATCGACATGAGGTTCTGATATGGCAACGAAAAAGACAGAGCAGAAAAAGTGGCCCGAGAAGTGGCATGAAGTCAACCCCGGCTGCATGGTCTTTGCCGCGGGAAACGCCGCAAATTACAAGACCGGAAGCTGGAAGTCCCAGCGCCCCTTGACGGACAACGCCAAATGCATCAAGTGCGGGATCTGCTACATCTACTGCCCCGAGGGATGCATTCAGGAAGTAAAGGACGGCTTCTTTGAGGCCAACCTGGACTACTGCAAGGGCTGCGGGATCTGTGCCCACGAGTGCTGGCCCGGGGCCATCGTGATGCGCGAGGAGGAGGAGTAAGATGGGAAAACGCATTGGAATGGAAGTGGCCATCGCGGCGGTCGAGGCCGTCGCACTCTGTAATATCGATGTGGCGGCCGTCTACCCGATCACGCCGCAGTCCCACATCGCCGAGCACATGGCGGACGTCATCCACGACGGCAGGATCGACTCCGAGTTCATCACCGTCGAGAGCGAGCACTCCGCGATCAGCGCCTGCGCCGGCGCCTCGGCGGCCGGGGCCCGCGCCTACACGGCGACAAGCTCCCAGGGGCTCATGCTGATGCACGAGATCCTGCCCATTGTCTCCGCGATGAGGCTTCCCATCTGCATGGCCAACGCCAACCGCGCCGTATCGGGGCCGCTCAACATCTGGAACGACCATGGCGACATCATGCCCCAGCGAGACAGCGGCTGGATCTGCCTCTTCACGGAAAACGGCCAGGAGGCCATCGATCTCTCGATCATGTCCTTCAAGATCGCCGAGGACCCCGAGGTGATGCTGCCCTGTGTCGTCAACATCGACGGCTTCCAGCTCACCCACATGATCGAGCCCCTCGAGCTCCCCAGCAAGGCCGAGGTTGCGAAATTCCTGCCGCCGAGAAAACCCTTCGCCTCGCTGCACCCGGACAACCCGATTTCCATGGGCTGCTTCGCCATGCCCGACACCTACGCGGAGACCGTGAAGGCGAAGGAGACGGCGCTGGTAAACTCCAAAAAGATCGTCACGAAGGTCTTCAACGAATGGGCCAAGCGTTTCGGCCGGAAGTACAGCGTCGTCGAGACCTACAAGAGCAAGGGCGCCGACACCCTCATGCTCACCATGGGCTCCATGGGCGAGACGGCCGCAACCGCCGTCGACGAGATGAGGAAGGCGGGCAAGAAGGTGGGCCTCGTGAAGCTTCGCCTCTGGAGGCCCTTCCCCGTCGAGGAGCTGAAGGAGGCCATCAAGGAGTGCAAGACGCTCATCGTCATGGACCGTGCGATCTCCACGGGAGGAGCCGGCGGCCCGGTGGCCACGGACGTCAAATCGATCCTGTACGGGGAGAAGAAAAAGCCCCGGGTCCTGAACGTCATCGCCGGCCTCGGCGGGCGAGACCTGACGGTGAGTGATTTTGTGGCCATGTTCGAAATGGCGAAAAAGAAAAAAGACGAAACCTTCGAACTATACGGAGTGAGGGAATAATGAACCCGGTACAGAATTTCGAGATCTTTGCACCGAAGCTCGTTGACAAGAAGGAATATCTCAGCCCGGGCCACCGGGCCTGCCAGGGATGCGGAGAAGTGCTTGCGCTTCGTCACATCCTCAAGGCCCTGGGCGACGACATTGTCGTGGCCAATGCGACGGGCTGCATGGAGATCATCTCCTCGGGCTACCCCCAGACGGCCTGGGAGGTGCCCTATGTCCATGTCGCCTTCGAGAACGCCGCCGCCGTGGGATCCGGTGTCGAAGCGGCCCTTAAGGCCCTGCGGCGCAAGGGACGGATCGCCGACCGCGACGTGAAGACCATTGCCGTGGCGGGCGACGGCGGCACCGCCGACATCGGCCTGCAGGCCCTCTCCGGCGCGATGGAGCGCGGCCATGACATGATCTTCTTCTGCCTCGATAACGAGGCCTACATGAACACGGGCATCCAGCGCTCGAGCGCCACCCCGTTCATGGCGGCCACGACGACCTCGCCTGCCGGGCAAGCCATCCCGGGCCAGAGGACGCAGAAGAAGAACGTCCCCGAGATCATGGTGGCCCACAAGGTGCCCTATGTGGCCACGGCCTGCCCGAGCTACCCGCTGGACCTGATCAACAAGGTGAAAAAAGCCAAGGCGGTGAAGGGCCCCTCTTACATCCACGTCTTCTCCATGTGCCCCACGGGCTGGCGCTGCGCCTCGGAGATCACCATCAAGATGGGGCGCCTCGCCGTCGAGACGGGCATCTTCCCCCTCTACGAGGTGGAGAACGGCAAGTACAGGCTCACGATGGAAGTCCCCGAGAAGCTTCGCCCCGTGAAGGACTACTTGGCGCCCCAGGGACGGTACCGTCACCTGGGCCCCTCGGACATCGAAAAGGTCCAGGAATATGTCCAGCGTGAGTGGGAGATCCTTCTCAATAAAGTCGAGTGCATGCAGCCCTGGTAATGTTTCACGTCATGCGGCGAAAACAGAAAACGGAAAGATAGGGTGACAGGGAATGAGCGCAGTATCCTTCAGCAGCTGGAACGGAAAAATTGTAGACAACCGCACCGGAAAAGCGGCGAAAGCCGTTGATGCCGGCGTCCCGAAGATGCTGGGTGACAAGTCTTTCACGGCCCTGATGGGCTGGAACGGCATGGTCATCGCAGATGCCGGTGCCAATGTCCCGTCGCTGGCCCTCGCCTACCTGAAGGAGGCAAGGAAGCTGTCCTGCGGTGAGTGCTCCGTCTGCAGCATCGGTATCGACAAGCTGACGGCACTCCTGGAGGGGCTCATCGCCGGGAAAGGCAAGAAGCAGGACATCGCCGAGATCGAGCGGATCGTCAAGGGTGTCATGGAGCTCTCCAAGTGCAATTTTGGTCGCGCCTCGGCCGTTACCCCCGTCTTCGATGCCATCCGGTACTACAAGGACGATTTCCTCGCCTTGACCGGGGGGAAGAAAGGCGCCACGAGGCCCTACAAGGTGGCCGTTACGGCTCCCTGCCTCGAGGCCTGCCCGGCAAAGCTCGACATCCCGGGATACATCGAACTGATCCGCAACAACAAGTTCGGCGAATCCCTCAACCTCATCCGCAAGCGCTGCATCCTGCCCGGCGTCATCGGGCGCGCCTGCACGCACCCCTGCGAGGAGGCCTGCGTGCGCAACGGCATCGACAAGACCCTGGCCATCCGGCTCCTGAAGCGCTCGGCGGCGGACAACGACCTGGCCGCAGGGGCAAGCGCCCTGAAAAAGCCCGCGGCCGAGAGGCCGGAAAAGGTGGCCATCGTTGGCGCGGGGCCCGCAGGTCTTGCCGCGGCCTACCACCTCCGGAGGATGGGCTATCAGGTCACGATCTTTGAAACCTTCCCGAAGGGAGGCGGCATGGCCGCCGTGGGCATCCCCGACTACCGGCTGCCCAAGAATATCCTCGAACACGAGATCAAGCTCATCGGCGAGCTCGGCGCCGACATCCAGTACAACAAGAAGATCACGAAGCTTGACATGGACGATCTCACGGCCCAGGGCTTCAAGGCCATCTTCCTGAGCGTGGGCGCCCATGAGGGCACCAAGATCGGCTGCAAGGGCGAGGATGCCGGCTATGACGGATTCGTAGACGGCGCCGTGTTCCTCCGGG
>Ga0208980_10001641_pt1 | contig 13613 bp, 12 predicted proteins | sample WetSurMetagenome_3_FD_187993 | JGI IMG/M metagenome (GOLD analysis project Ga0208980, IMG submission 187993) | Wetland microbial communities from Twitchell Island in the Sacramento Delta, sample from surface sediment Aug2011 Site A1 Bulk (version 2) | ecosystem: Environmental > Aquatic > Marine...
AGCGAGTTGCGATTGCTTGACAGACGCGTTGCAGATGGTCGTGGTGCCCCGGCGAGCCTCTGGGCGAGTCGCGGCAGCCAGGTGCGATGGATGGACCCGGAGACGGGCCCTCGCGCCGCTCTCCCGCCTCGTGCTGGCGGGAGGGCGGCGCCGGCCTCAGGCGGTAAGGCTTACTTCATGGCAGGCAGGGCGCCACCGGCGATACCGATGTAGCCGATCGCTGCCTTGGTTCGGTTATTCCATTTCTTGTTCAGCCGCTTGAGCACCTCGGTCTTGTCCGACCCCGTGTAGTTCTTGATGTTGTCCTCGCCCGGGTGCTGGAAGTTGCTGGTGATGTAGGCGAAGCCGTTCTGGTTCGGCACGATGGTAAGCCCTGTCGCCTCGGCTGCCATGGGCACCGAGAGGATGCGCGAGAGCTCCTTGGTGTCGATGTTGTACGCCCAGACGTAGTTGTTGTTGCGCCGGCTGGTGTCCTCGCCGATGAACAGCGTGCGGATGGAGTCGACGTAGCGCAGGTTGTCCGGGCCGCAGGGCCTGTCCTGGCTGCACTGATTGCCCTCGGCATCCTTGATGGCGTTTCCTTGTCGGCGACGAACATGAACAGCGCGGTGTTCTTGCCGTCGTCGCCGCCGATGTGGGTGCGGTCGTCCGACGCGAACTCGATCATCTCGCGCGCTTAGCGGCCAGGCGCGTAGTGCTTGACCACCGTCCCCTTGCCGTCCCTGTCCACCGTCACCTCGGGCACGAGGCCGTAGTGGTACGGGTTCGCAGTAGTCGAACGGGCCAGCGTACCCTTGGTCGGGTCTGCCGGAGACGCCAGGTCGGGCACGTGCGCGGTGCCGTCGCCGAAGTAGTAATGGCTGAAGCTGTCGATGTCGGTCGCGTCGTCCGACCCTGGTGCCTTGATCTTGTTGATATCGCCGTTCGAAACGATCTGAGGGTTACCAGAAAGCAAGTCCTCGACGCGGATCGCGCGCACACGCGCATCCGGCTCGTACTCTTCCGAGCTGATGTGAGTATTCTAGGACGACGGCGTCGAGCCGCAGTGGATCCAGCCGCCGCCGACCTCGCTGAAGTCGACGTGGTTGTAGTCGACCGGGATGGAGCGGCGTGGATAGACGAAGCGCCGGGACGCGCGCCGCGTGCTCTCCGGGGTCAAGAGCCTACCGGGCGGGCGTTACGGGATTGCGACGGCGGCGACCCGCCGCCTCAGAGGTCGTACCAGCCGAAGCCCAGCATCCCGCGCGTGAAGCCGGCGACCATCCCGCCGAGCCAGCCCGCCAGAAGAGCTACCGGCACCTGATCGACGGCGGCTCGGATCGTCACCGCGGCGCCTCCCGCCATGTCCGGCTGAAGCATGCCGGCCGTCGCCCAGAAGCCGAGGGCGACGAGACCGGAGACGGCCGCACCGACGAGGGCCGCGTCGAGCGTCGGGGCCAGACGGTCCCCCCAGGCCCGCACCAGCACCCCGGCCAGCCACACGTACGACCAGCCGACGAGCGGGCAGATGACGGCGATGCTCAGCGGCAGGGGGACCTCGCCGACAACCCGCCGCAGGAGCCACCAGACGGCGCCCACCAGCAGGCCGGCGAACAGGCCGGCCAGGGCCTTGGGGAGCGCGCGGTAGATGCGCGACTGCCGGTAGCTGTGGCCGTAGTAGGCCCCGGCAAGCCCACCGATAAGGACGGCCCCGCCGAGCAGCAGCTCGGGGACCCAGAATTCGCCGACCCTGGCCCGGACGGCCACGCTGGCCAGCTCCACGAGCGCGAACATCAGGGCGCAGGCCCCCGCGGCGAGCAACGTCAGGCGCATGCTGCTGTAGACCACGGCGCCGACCGCACCCGCGGTCGCGGCGGCGAGCAACAGCGGGTCGAGGAAAGGCAGCCTCGGGGCCATCGCATCGTGGGCCACGACGAACAGCAGGCCGAACAGACCGCCGACGAAGCCCCACACGACAGACCGCAGCATGGCGTCGCCCAGCCTGCTGCCGGAGGTCTGAACACTCACGCCGGAGTCCCTCTGTCGTCACAACGCCTGGAGGAGGCGTCTGCCAGCCCGCCTGATACCAACGCGGCCCGCCGCCAGGCCATGACAAATCCCATGGACGCCGCGTCCGCGGCGGCGCAGGTCAGCGCAGCTCGGACACCGACAGCCGCCGCAGCATCGCCATGCGCTTGTCCAGATGCTGGTCCATGCGCGAGAGGATGCCGCTCAGAAACCGCACGGTCTCGACGATGTAGGGGCCCTTGTTCAGCATGGCGCACTCCGCGCGACTGCTCATCACCGCGTCCGAGATCTCGGCGCGCGACGGCGCCCCCTTCTTGGCCATGCCCTCGAGGATCTGGGTGGCCCAGACGACCGGCACGTGCGCCGCCTCGCACAGCCACAGGATCTCTTCCTGGACCTCCGACAACCGCTCGAAGCCCACCTCGACGGCGAGGTCGCCGCGCGCGACCATCACGCCGACGGGCGGTGAGCGCAGACTGGTCAGCAGGATGCGCGGCAGGTTCTCGAAGGCCTGACGGTTCTCGATCTTCAGCACGACACCCAGGTGCCGGGCACCGAGGCGGTGAAGATGATCCTGGAGCACCAGGATGTCGTCGGGGCCGCGCAGGAAGGACAGCGCCACCATGTCGACGAAGCCGACCACCTGCTCCAGATCGGCGCGATCTTTCGCGGTGAGCGCGGACATCGCGAACTGCGTGTCGGGAAAGTTGATTCCCTTCCCCGCGCGCAGCCTGCCGCCGTTCGGCCCGGTCTGGGTGATCTTGACCCGGATCGTCGAGCCGTCGTTGGCGGTGACGATGCCGCCGATCTTGCCGTCGTCCAGCCACAGGCTCTCGCCCTGCCTGACGGACGCGAAGGCCGCATCGAGCGTGCAGTGGATGAAGGCCGGCTCGACCACCGCGCCCGACTCGTCGCGCACGGCGTCGCTACCCGGCACGTCGGCGCGCACCAGCAGCAGCTCGTCGTTCGGCAGCAGGCTGATGGGCGGAACCACCTCCGGCAGCGACCCCACGATGCCGGTCGCCAGCACCGCGCCGCCGCGCAGCAGCTCGACCACCGACAGATCCCGGACGTAGCTGACCCGGTCCGCCTGGGCCAGGAGCGACTCGCCGCGGCGGCTGACGATGGCCAGGAAGCGCTCGCGCTCGCGTCCGTCCAGCAGGTGCAGCTCGTCGCCCGGATGCGCGGCATCGAGCAGGCTACGCGGCAAGGGAAGCACCAGCCTCACCTTGGGCGGCGGCTCTGTCGGCGCGTCGGCCGGGGTCAGCCAGACGGGCGCCGCTTCCACCAGCCGGCCGAGACAGTCGCGCCTGGGCTGGATCTTCAACACGCGGCCTGCGGCCCCGAGGCGGCCGGTGCGCAGCTTGGGACCCGCCAGATCGGCCTGGACCCGGCAGCTGCGTCCGACCTCGCGCTCCGCTCTGCGCAGGTTGTCCACCATCGCGCGCCAGGCCGCGGCGTCGTCGTGGGCGCAGTTGATGCGCATCACGTCCATGCCTGCGAGCAGGAGCTTGCGGACGAGCCCGGGATTGGTCGCCGCCTCGCTTGGCATCGTCACCATGATGCGGACGTGGCGGCCGGCCGGCTCTGGCCCGAGCAGGGCCCGCGTGTGGTCGCGCAGCAGCAGCGGGCCCGTGTTGAAATCCACGGGCGGCTCCAGCGAGACGTCCACGGCCTGGCCCGTGAGCCTACCGAGCACCTCCAGCACGGTGTTCAGGCTCGCCATCGTGTGGGCCTCGAGGACGCCCAGCGAGGACAGCCCCATCGCGTGCAGATCCCGCTGCAGGCTCCGAATGTCGTGGCGCCGCAAACCGAGGTAGTGGAGCAGGTTGCGAGCGCTGGGCCGATAGGCCGGCTCGACCTCGGAGAGCTCTCCCGCGAAGTCGCGCTCGATCCGCAGGCCGTCCTCGCGCAGCAGGTCGAGTGACGGGACCAGGCGTTCGAACAGCCGGCTGTTGCTCTCGAGGGTCATGGCACAGCACCGAATTGGGGCCAACGCCACAGGCTAGACGGCGCATGTGTCACCTGTGTGACGGCGCAGTGGGTAAAGGCCGCTATTCCGAGCTGCCCTGGCTCACCCAGAGGCGCAGCGCATTGCGCAGCCCGACTCGCTCGTATTCACGGCGAGTCACCCGCAACCTGCGCATGCTGGTCAGCAGCGCATCGACGGCGGCGGCCGCCTCGTACCAGTCCTCCATCTCGCGACCGGGAGAGAAGCCGCGGCGCTCGGCGCGCAGGTAGGCCGCGACGGCCACCATCTCGTGCCGCTGCTCTCGCGATAGCACGATCTCGCCATCGTGATCCGGATCGTCGCCAGATTCTGTCTTCATTTCCGGCCTCGCCTGAGGTCGCATGACTCGTCGATTCGCAAGCGGCCTGTCCCGCGTCGGCAGGCGATCATCGCATGTCTGACCGCTGCTGCAACGCTGCCGCCGCGCGCGGCACGCCGCCCGGGCGGCGGGTTCGGAACTCGCCGCCTCGTGCTAGCATCGGGCCTCGCTCGATCGCGACGCATCACGCGCTCGCCGTTTCAGCCATACCTCGAGGAGCCCTGCCCATGGCCGAGTCCACGCCACCGGCGTCGAACCGTTTGTCTCTTGCCCTTGCCACGTGCTGGCGCATTCTCTCCGACCCTGCGTTCGCCGGGGCGGTCGCGAGGCTTAGGTCGGGTGAGACCCTCCCTGGTACCCCGGCGCCGAGCCGGCTCCACGCGGCTGCGCCGGACGCCGCCCTGCAGCTGCTCGGCCTCCTCCAGCAGGAGGGACGCTTCATCGACTTCCTCGAGGAGGACGTCGCCGCCTACTCGGACGCCGAGGTCGGCGCAGCGACACGCGTCGTGCACGAAGGCTGCAGGAAGGCACTCCGACAGCACTTCGCGATCGAGGCGGTCCGCAGCGAGCCGGAAGGAACGCGGGTCACCCTGGCAGAGGGATTCGACGCATCGGCGGTGCGACTGACCGGCAACGTCGTGGGCCGGGCGCCCTTCACGGGCAGCCTGACGCACCGCGGCTGGCGGGTCACCGAGACCAGGCTGCCGAAGGTCGCGGCGGGTCACGACCTGTCGATACTGGCGCCGGCGGAGGTGGAGCTGTGAGCGAGGCGCGTTATGCGGTGGGCGTAGATCTCGGAACCACCCACTGCGCCCTGTCCTATGTCGACCTCGCCAGCGGCAAGGACGACGAGATCGCCCAGGCCATGCTGCGACTGCCCCAGCTGACGGCGCCGGGCGCGGTGGAAGAGCTCTTCCTCCTGCCCTCGTTCCTCTACCTGCCCCACCCCGACGAGTTTGCCGCCGGGGACCTCGTGCTTCCCTGGGGCAGCCAGCCGGGGATGATCGTCGGCGAGATGGCCCGGAGCGTCGGGGCGCAGACGCCGATCCGGCTGGTCTCCAGCGCCAAGAGCTGGCTCTGCCATCCGGGTGTCGATCGGCGTGCAGCGATCCTGCCGGCAGCCGCGCCGGAAGACGAGGTTGCCCGGCTCTCGCCGTACGACGCCTCGGTGTGCTACCTGAGGCACCTGCGCGACGCCTGGAACCACGCGCACCCGAACGACGATCTCGCAGCCCAGGAGGTCGTCGTCACGGTCCCGGCCTCGTTCGATCCGGCCGCGCGGGAGCTGACGGCCGAGGCGGCGAAGGCCGTCGGTTTCGATCGACTCGTGCTGCTCGAAGAGCCCCAGGCGGCGCTCTACAGCTGGATTCACGAGAGCCGCGGGGACTGGCGCAACCACGTGCGCGTCGGCGACGTCATACTCGTCATCGACGTCGGCGGCGGCACGACCGACCTCTCCCTCATCGCAGTCACCGAGCGCGAGGGCTCACTGGAGCTCACCCGCGTGGCCGTCGGCGACCACATCCTGCTCGGCGGCGACAACATGGACCTCGCACTGGCCCACGTGGTCAAGAACAAGCTGACGGCAGAAGGCAAGGCCCTCGACCACTGGCAGGTCCAGGCGCTCACGCACGGTTGCCGTCACGCAAAGGAAGTGCTGCTCGCGGACGGCACGGTCGAAGCGGTTCCCATCGTCGTGCCCAGTCGCGGCAGTCGCCTCATCGGCGGCAGCATCCGCACCGAGCTCACGCACGACGAGGTCGCCCGCACGTTGATCGACGGCTTCTTCCCCGAGGTTGCCGCGGACGCGCGCCCCGCGGCCCGCTCGCGCGGGGCTCTCACCCGGCTCGGTCTCCCCTACGCCCAGGACCCGGCGGTCACCCGACACCTGGCCGCCTTCCTCGGCGCGCAGGCGGGCGCGATCGACGACCTGCCCGGGTTCGAGCCGCGCCGCGGCGGCAGCTTCCTGCAGCCGACCGCCGTGCTGTTCAACGGCGGTGTCTTCAAGGCCGGCGTGCTCGCTGAGCGCGTGCTGAAGGTCCTCAACGACTGGCTCGCCACCGACGGCGCGCCGCCTGTCCGTGTCCTCGCCGGCGCCGACCTCGACCTCGCGGTGGCGCGCGGCGCGGCCTATTACGGCCACGTCCGCCGTGGTGGCGGTGTCCGGATCCGCGGCGGAACCGCCCGCGCATACTACGTCGGCGTGGAGAGTGCCATGCCCGCCGTGCCGGGCCTCGAGCCGCCGATCCAGGCGCTCTGCCTCGCGCCTTTCGGCATGGAGGAAGGGACCGAGGCGGGCGTGCCGCCGCAGGAGTTCGGCCTGGTCGTCGGGGAGCCGGTGCGGTTTCGCTTCTTCGGCTCGGCCGTGCGCCGGGACGACCCGGTCGGCGTACTGCTGGACGACTGGTCCCCGGGCGAGCTCGACGAGCTCGAGGAGATCGAGGCGACGCTGCCCGCCGATGCGCGGATGCCGGGCGACGTCGTCCCGGTGCGCCTGCGCGCCTCGGTCACCGAGGTCGGAACCCTGCGCCTGGAGGCCATCCCGCGCAGCGGCTCGGAGCACTGGAAGGTCGAGCTCAACGTGCGCAGTACCGCCGCCCAGTGAGCCTCCCCGCGGCTCCCCGGGGTGCGCGGTCGCGCTACCTCGTCGGCATCGATCTCGGCACCACCCACACAGTCGTCGCCTATGCCGACGGTGAAGCGCCAGGACGGCCCGTCGCGGTCTTTCCCATTCCCCAGCTGGTGGCCCCGGGGGCCGTCGCCACGCGGCCGCTGCTGCCGTCCACGCGGTATCACCCGGTGGCCGGCGAGATCGCGGAGGGGGACGGCGAGTTGCCCTGGCGGCCAGCGCCGTCCGATGACCCCGTCCCGGAGGCCGTCGTCGGCGTCCTGGCGCAGGAGCTGGGCTCCAAGGTCCCCGGCCGTCTCGTCACCAGCGCCAAGAGCTGGCTCTCGCATTCCGGCGTGGACCGCACGGCAGCCGTTCTGCCGTGGGGCGCAGCGCCGGACGTGCCGCGCATCTCGCCGGTGGACGCGAGCGCGAGCTATCTGCGCCACGTCCGCCACGCCTGGAACACGCAGTTCCCGGCCGACCCGCTCGAGGACCAGGACGTCGTCCTCACGGTCCCCGCCTCCTTCGACGAGACGGCGCGCCAGCTCACGGTCGCAGCCGCACGGCTCGCCGGCCTGCCGCAGGTCCGCCTGGTCGAGGAACCGCAGGCCGCGTGCTACGACTGGCTGGCACGCCATGCCGAGGACCTCGAACGCCCGCTGACGGGCGTGCAGACGGTGCTCGTCTGCGACGTCGGCGGCGGGACCACCGACTTCACCCTGATCCGCGTGGACCGGGACCAGGGTCAGCCGAGGCTGATGCGCATCGGGGTCGGCGACCACCTGATGCTGGGCGGCGACAACATGGACCTCGCACTGGCCCACCTCGGCGAGAAACGCCTGCTCGGCAGCGGGAGCCCGCTCAGCGCGGCGCAGCTGTCGCAGCTGGTTCAGCAGTGCCGCAGCGCAAAGGAGCGGCTGCTGGCGCATGACGCGCCCGAGACCGCGTCCGTCACGGTTCTCGGCGCTGGCGCGCGGCTGATCGGGCAGGCCCGCTGCGTCGAGCTGACCCGCGAGGAGGTCGAGCAGCTGGTCGTCGACGGGTTCTTCCCTGAGACCGGCATCGACGACGTCCCGCTGCGCCGGCGCGGAGGCATCGTGGAGTTCGGCCTCCCCTACGCCGCCGACCCTGCAGTGACGCGTCACCTGTCCGCCTTCCTCGCGAGCCACGCCCAGGTACTTCGGGGAGCGGCGGAAGGGACGGCCTCGCCGGGTGGCCCTGCTCAGGTACCCGATGCGGTGCTGCTGAATGGCGGCGTGTTTCACAGCGAGGCCATCTCGCGCAGGCTCCTCGGGGTACTGCAGACCTGGCGGGGCCACCCCCCCGTCGTACTCAGCAACGACGACCCCGACCTCGCGGTCGCCCGCGGCGCGGTGGCCTATGCACTGGCCAGGCGCGGGCACGGGGCACGCATCGGCGGCGGCTCCGCGCGCAGCATTCTGCTGCCGATCGAAGAGTCGGAAGGGCGGGCGCGGCGCGCGGTCTGCCTGCTGCCCCGCGGATCCGACGAAGGCCACGAGCTGCGACTCGAGGACCGCGTGTTTTCGCTCAGGCTCGGGCAGCCGGTCCGCATCAATCTCCTGACCACCACCAGCGACCTCGGCTACGCCGTCGGCCAGATCGTCGACGTCGATCCGGAGCACGTCCGGGCGCTGCCGCCGCTGGTGACGGTACTCTCCGCGGCGGCTGACGTTGATGCGAAGGGGCACGAGGTCCCGGTTCAGCTCGCGGCGATGCTCACGGACGTCGGCACACTGGAGATCGACTGCGTGGCGACGGACGCGGCCCCCGCCGACCGGCAGCGCCGGTGGCGCATGGAGTTCCAGCTCCGTGGCGCCGGCCTCGAGACAGCAGCGGTCGCGCCGGCCGCTCTGCCGGCGACCTTCGCCAAGGCAGCGGAGCGGATCGACCGTGTCTACGGGGCTCGCGACGCCGGCGTGGATCCGAAGGAGACCAGGCTGCTGCAGCGGGACCTCGAGAAGCTGCTCGGCAGTCGCAGCACCTGGGACATCCATCTCCTGCGCGAGCTGTTCGGCGTCCTCTGGGCAGGTGCCAGGCGCCGGCGCCGCTCGGCCGACCACGAGCGGCTGTGGCTCAACCTGATCGGGTTCTGCCTGCGCCCCGGCTACGGCCATCCGCTGGACGAGTGGCGCGTCCAGCAGCTCTGGTCAATCTACGGGCAGGGAGTCCAATACCGCGACGACGCGCGGACCTGGGCAGAGTGGTGGACCACGTGGCGGCGCGTCGCCGGTGGCCTCGATCGCGACCAGCAGCTGCGCATCCTGAACGATGTCGAGGACCCGCTGAGGCGGCTCGGCCAGCGAAGCGCAGCGAGTGAGAAGACGGCCGCCGACGACGACATGCTGCGCCTGGCGGCGGCGCTGGAGCGACTGCCCGCCGGGCACAAGACCCGTATCGGTGAGCTGCTGCTCACGGCCAGACGAAGGCCCACCGATGCACCGCAGCGCTGGTGGGCGCTCGGGCGCCTGGGGGCAAGAGTGCCGTTCCACGGCAGCGTACACGACGTCGTCCCCCGCGACGTCGCGAGGTCGTGGCTCGAGCACATTCTCGCGCTCGACTGGCAGGCTGTGGGGCCGGCGGCCTTTGCGGCCACGCAATTGGCACGGCTGAGCGGAGATCGCGAACGCGATCTGACGCCGGACCTGCGCGAGCGCGTCGTCGAGCGCCTTCGCAAGGACAAGGCCCCGCCGAAATGGATGGCGATGGTGGACGCCGTCACTGAGCTGGACAGCGCCGACGAGTCGCTCGTCTTTGGCGAGTCCCTGCCTCCGGGTCTGCGCCTCGTCAGCTGAGGGCGGCCAGTACGGGCACCGCGGTGCCTGGTCCGCGAGATCGATTCGTCCCTCGGGTGGCCCTCTCAGGCCGCGGTCCCGAACCAGAAGCCGGCGTTCTTGCCGAGGAACTCGTCGTAGCGCAGGTAGTGCGAGCCGTCGCAGGAGAACGTCAGGCTCACCATGCCGTTGAAGAGATTGATCGAGGACGTGCGCAGGTAGATGTTCTCGTCGGCGAGACGCAGTGCCCGCAGGCGCTCGAGGATGCGCGCGACGTCCTCCGGCGGAATCACGGCGTCCTCGGGATAGAGGCGCGGCGGATACACGAGGCAGATGTCCGGGTCGCCGAGCGCCTCGTGATCGAGGATGCGGTAGCGCAGCGGGTCGTCGAGCGTCCAGATCGTCGCCTGGCTGCTCGAGAAGTGGATCTGGCACTGGAACACGCCGCGCTGGGTCAGCAGCTCCTCGAGGATGGACAGCGCCTTCTCGATGTTGCGATCCATCGGGCTCTCGGCACGGCACTGCTGGAACAGTACGCCCCGGATCGCCGGGTCGCCCTTGATCTGCCGCCACCCTTCGGGCTCCACGTAGAGCTCCGAGGTCACCGGCAGGTCGCGCAGGTCGAAATCCGCACCGAGGTAGCCGAGTTGGCCCGACTCGTTGCCCACGATCTGCAGCGCGGTCAGCGACGGCCGGTGATTCGACTGGCTGATGTACGCGTCGGACAACAGGAAGCCCCAGATCGGGACCGACTCCCTCATGTACGGCCGCCGCGAGCGGTCGCGGCCGAAGTGCTCGGGCGCGAGGCCGGCGGCGCCGACGTTGTCGCAGATCTGCACGCCGTCGTTGCCGACACAGTACAGGTAGGTGCAGTAGGGAATGGTCGGAAAGCCGGCGAGCAGCACCGCGTCGAGCTGCGCCCGGTCGCCCCAGGCCGGGGCACATTGCTCCGCGAGACGCGCGAGCGGCTCGTGCAGGAGGCCGGCTAGCTCCGTGCGCTGCTGATGGATGCTGTCCTTCCAGGACGGATTCAAGCGAACGGTTCCTCCCGGCAACCCCGCTCAGGCCAGGTCGGCGGCGAGCGAATCGCGCACCGCCGGCTGCACCGGCTCGATGCCGTACCGGTAGTTCTCGTGGTCGATGCCGATGCTGATCGCTGCGCCGGCCTTCACGGCCGCGACCATCGCCGGCGTCAGCTCGAAGCGCACGAAGTGCACCGCGGAGGTCTTCTCCGCGTTCTCGCGCTCCAGGTCCTCGTCGGCGATGGCGAAGACGCGATCGTGACCGCTGACCTGCACCCACACCCTGTCCTCGATGCCGATCAGCCGCGCGAGCGCGACGCGGCGTTCCTCGACGTCAGGAAACTCCACCATGAAGGTGGCCTTCCAGTTGCTGCCATCCGGGATCATGGGGTTGTAGGCCCCGAGCTCGTCCGCTATGCCCTCCGCCTCGAAGATCCGCTCGATGCGAAGCATCTCCTGGATCTGGTACTGCACGGTGAGCGCGTCCTCGAAGTACAGCGTCGCGTTCGGGCCGACCGGCACCTGCCGGTTCTTCTTGTGCGCAAGCACGCGCTTGCGGAATTCCGGCCGCGCCTGGGCGTACTTCTCAAGGGAATAGAGGTCGTCGCGGGTGAGCTTGTTCATGGCGTCGATCATGGTTCACTCGTGGGCTATGGGCTCGTCCGTGAACATGTAGTCGCGAAGCTCCTTTTCAACGGTCTGACATCACTCCTCTGCCGATCAGATTCCGTAAGCCATGCGCAGCAGGGTCAGCGGGTGCTTGGGCTCGCTGCCGTCCGCCAGACCGTTGGCGATCTGGTGACCGGCCATCGCGCAGTCCGCGCAGTAGTGGTCGGCGCCGAACTGCTTGACGCGGTTCGCCACGGGCTTGCCGATCTTCATCGAGATCTCGTGGTACTCCTTCTTCACGGCGTAGGTGCCGTCGTGGCCGGAACAGCGTTCGATCAGGTCGACCTCGGTGCCCGGGACCAGCTGCAGGGCGTCGCGCGTCTTGTTGCCGATGCGCTGCACGCGCTGATGACACGAGGCCTGATAGGAAACCTTGCCGAGGGGGTTCTTGAAGTCGGTCTTCAGCTTGCCGTGCTTGTGGCGCAGCATCAGGTACTCGAATGGGTCGAAGATCGCGTCGCGCACCTTGGCGACGTCGGGATCGTCCGGAAACATGAGTGGCAGCTCCTGCTTGAACATCAGCACGCAGGAGGGGATCACGCCGACGATGTCCCAGCCCTCGTCGACGAGCTTGGCGAGCACCGGGATGTTCACGTCCTTAGCGGCCGCAACGGCCTCGAGGTCGCCGAGCTCGAGCTTGGGCATGCCGCAGCAGCGCTCCTTCTCGGCGATCGTCACCGGGATCCCGTTGTGCTCGAACACGGCAACGAGGTCCTCCCCGATGTGCGGCTCGTTGCGGTTGCCGTAGCAGGTCGCGAACAGGGCCACCCGGCCCCTCGTGGGGCCCGCCGGCTCGGCACCCGCGCCTGACGTCGGCTTCACCCGGCTGCGCATCGGCCTGCTGTGGAATTCTGGGAGCTTCGCGTTGGCGTGAACGCCGAAGACCTTCTCCAGCTGCTTCCGGAACACGCCGTTCTTGTTCATCGTGTTGACGATCGGCGCGATCACCGGAATCCCGGCGAAGGTGCCGACCATGTCCGTGCTGCTCAGCACGCGATCGCGCAGGCGCGCGCCGTGCTTCTTGAGGTGCACCGCCTTCGCCTGGAGCATCAGGTGCGGGAAGTCGAGGCTCCACTCGTGCGGCGGGACGTACGGGCACTTGGTGAGGAAGCAGAGGTCGCAGAGATAGCAGTGCTCCACGACCTTCCAGTAGTCCTCCTTCTTGACCCCGTCCATCTCCATCGACGGGGACTCGTCGATGAGGTCGAACAGGGTCGGGAACGAGTTGCACAGACTCACGCAGCGTCGACAGCCGTGACAGATCTCGAAGACCCGCTCCATCTCGGCGAAGACCTTCTCCTCGTCGTAGTAGGCGGGATTCTTCCAGTCGATCGGGTGGCGTGTGGGCGGCTCCAGGCTGCCCTCACGAGTCGTCGTACCGGCCATGGCGCACCTCTGCGGTATTTTTTGGGAGACAGATCGACGGCGGCCTCGCGGCACGCCGTCCGTCCAGCACTGCGGTGCGGGGCGGCCTGCGCCGCCCCGCGAGTCGATCAGCCCTCGAGCGAGTCGAGCGCCTTCTGGAAGCGGTTGGCGTGCGAGCGCTCGGCCTTGGCCAGGGTCTCGAACCAGTCCGCGATCTCGTCGAAGCCCTCGTCGCGAGCGGTCTTCGCCATGCCCGGGTACATGTCGGTGTACTCGTGGGTCTCACCGGCGATCGATGCACGCAGGTTGTCTGCAGTGCCGCCGATCGGCATGCCGGTGGCCGGATCGCCGACCTGCTCGAGGTACTCGAGGTGGCCGTGCGCGTGGCCGGTCTCGCCTTCCGCCGTCGAACGGAACACCGCCGCGACGTCGTTGTAGCCCTCGACGTCGGCCTTGGCGGCGAAGTACAGGTAGCGACGGTTGGCCTGGGACTCGCCCGCGAAGGCCTCCTTCAGGCTGTGCTCGGTCTTGCTTCCCTTAAGTGCCATGTCAATCCTCCGTTGGTTCGGAAAGTGCGCGCCGGACGACCCGGCGCGGTGCGTGGGAACCTTAGGCCTCCCGTCTGACTGGGAGAAATCGTTTTCGTCAATCCGAAAGATAGAAAAAAACTAACTGGCTGTCTGCACACCCCGGGTTACTCCAATCGGCCGCACGCAGCTCAATTGGGTGGCCTGGATGCCCAGACGCAGCGCGTCCACGGCGCGGGGCCGGGGGAAGCTCTTGCGCCAGGCGAGGGCGACACGGCGCGTCGGCGCCT
>Ga0208980_10001642_pt1 | contig 13609 bp, 7 predicted proteins | sample WetSurMetagenome_3_FD_187993 | JGI IMG/M metagenome (GOLD analysis project Ga0208980, IMG submission 187993) | Wetland microbial communities from Twitchell Island in the Sacramento Delta, sample from surface sediment Aug2011 Site A1 Bulk (version 2) | ecosystem: Environmental > Aquatic > Marine...
GCAGAAGAGAGGCGGGGAAAGTACGGCAAGATTAGGGTGATTTCCAAGTATCTATTTTGAGCGTTGGTTCCTGTCTGTAAGTTTGGCTGGTTGGGCAATTCGATGAGCCACGGAGGAGCAATGCATAAAAAACGTACGGTTATTTGGATCAGCGTCGTCCTTGTAGTCGTTTTGATTGGCATCTTGATTGCGTTCCTCACCCGAATTCCCTCGACCTCCGCCCAGCTGCCGCCCAACACCGCCCCCATCTCCGCTCTGATCTCCCAGCCCTCTGATGGCAGCACCTGGCCATCCGATACGCCCATCCCGGTACTTTCCATGGTCACCGCAGGGACAACCCTGAAAAGCGTGGAGCTCTGGGCGGATGGCAACCTGGTGGATACCAAAACCCCACCCGCCGGTAAAAACAGCGCTTTCGACGTCTGGTCCTGGATACCCCTCACAGAAGGCACGCATGCGCTCTTCGTACGGGCGACGGATGAAAATGGGCGCACGGCCGAATCCAATGCTGTCCATATCACAGCCTCTGCTGAAGCAGGATTGATCGGCGGTACCACGGCCAAGGCGGGCGACACCCTCCAGAGCCTGGCGGAACAGAATGGCGTTCCCCTGGAGCAGGCGGAGGCCATCAACCCCGGGCTGGACCCGGCCGCAGCGCTTGACCCAGGCACGGAAGTGTTATTGCCGCTGCAGCCCTTCTCCATGACGGATATCGGCGAACCGCCTTCCTCCCCTCCCCCCGCCGACCCGGTCACCCCAGCCGTGGAAGGAGTTAAACCCGGAGCCGCTTTTTACCTTGAAGGGGCTTTGAACCTGACGAAAAACACGCCTGCCGCGCCAGCGCTCCAGGCTGCCGTGGATGGTTGCAGCGTTACACTTTCCTTCGAGGATGCCGCGGACACGGAGGACGGTTTCTTCGTATATGCACTGCCTGAGACCACGGCTGGATTCCAGCGCATCGCCAACCTGCAGGCGCACCCGGGTCCTGGCTCCATCCAATACACGCTCCCGGATCAGTACGGGCACGCCGAGTTCTATGTCTCCGCTTATAACTCCGCTGGCGAATCACCCAGCGCGCCGGTGGCTGTGAATATCAGCAGCGTGCAATGCGCTCCCGCGCAGGCAGTCCCGGGCGGCCTGGATTTCAACGACGGTATCCTCACCCTGCCGCCCGGGGTGGACCTTGCCTATGCTTATGGTTCCACCGATGGGGGCACCTGGCGGCGGATTCCAACGGGTCACGAGTTCCTGGAGCCAGCCTCCGGAACGATCGACCTTAAGGCCAACCTCCAGCCGCTGCTCGGGGATCAATCCTCGGGTGAGGCGGATATGGACCTCTGGGGCTGGAGCGGAGGCGCACTCGTTCATTTGGGGCAAATGCACGTCAACGCTAAATACTCGTCTCTCGCAATCTGCAACCTCTCAGCCGGCTGCAGTGGTGATGCAAGCGCTACGCATTGGGTCACTGAAGCTGTGGTGAGCTCGGATTCAGGCCAGGCATCCCGTAAATTTCAATGGAAAGCCCCTGGCGCCGATATTAACTATGCCATCTGGCAGGTGAGCACCCAGCCCTTCCCCGCAGAATATTCAGTTGGCGCTCCGCCAGGGTTGCTGATCAGCGGTATTTCAGATGCCTCGGTCAACACCCAGTCAGGATCCGCCAGGGGAGATTTCACCATCGACTTCAATACCGATCTGCAGATCCCATCGCAGGATGCGCAACCCGCGGAGCCAAAAAGAGTTTCCGGTTTTCTCGGGCAGACGAATTCGATTGATCCCGCCCTTCTTTCTGCTTTTGTGGGCGGGATGAACACTCCGCTGGCTTTGATGTCCTACCAGCCCTGGGTCCCCCAAAAACTTTACATCCGAGTCACTCCCATGGCGGGCGGGCACCCGGCTGCGGAGCCATCCAATACCGTGCTGGTCAATTACACGCCCACCGGCGATCCTCCATCCATTAATATCTCCAAAGTACCTTCCTACAAGTTGGAGGTCATCCCGGATTCCTACGTGAACGAGGTTAAGGTGGTGCAGCAGATGGGCATCCTGGGATGTGCTTACATCACCGGCGTGGATCACGATACCTTTGTAGAATGGTTCAAACAGGCTTACCAGTTAAAGGGGATGGATCCGAGCGTAGTAAGCGGTCAGGCAGAGGATACCTATCAATGGTGGTATGACCGGATCGGCTGGAAGGCCTGCCCGGGTGTTGTGGAGGAGGATGACCCCAGCATCTTTGAGCAATTCGGCGCAGCGTTCGTGGAGATGATCAACGCGCTCTCCACCACCCTGGAACAGATCAAGGGCACCCTGGTGGAGGCGCTGGCACAGATCATCCCAGGTTGCGACGCGAGCTGCAAATCGATGTTGATGACCGGCTTGAATTTTGCGATCACCTACTTCACCGGGCTGCCCCCCAGCATTCCAAACTTTGATGAAGCCGTCAATATGGGCATCGATTACGCGGTCCAGATGGCCATCTCGCAAGCTGGCATACCCTACTGCGATCAGACCTGCCAGGACCTCATCGAGGATGAGGTCAAGGAGGCTGGCAAAGCGGTCTTAAATTCGGGCAAATCCCAACCGGGTTGCAAGGACCAAAACTTCACCTTCTGGGTGTATGAAGGCAACCAGCTGTATCACCTCAAACCGCTGTGTTTCCCGCCGGGGGTCTCGTTCGAGCCGATCAAGGGCAGCATGTATGAACGCGCCATGGTGCAGGTGCGTGTGACCCGCATCGACGGCTCACCGGAACCAGCGCCAATGCAGCAGTTGATTGTGGATACCCAGGCTCTCAATGCTGCTTATGGGGATGGGCACACGACCACGGAATACTATACCATTACTACTCAGGGCGGCTGCAAGAAGATTTCTGGGTCGCAGAGCTGTTCCACGTTCACGCAACAATATCCATATACGATGCACTACGACGCCCCGTTGGTAGGCACTCCCTATCCCGAGAAAATGGTCACCGTTCCCGCCCTCGCGGCAGGTCAATCGGTGGTGGTTCCCGTGGTTTTTGAGGGGAATTACGCCAAGGAGTACAAACCACCTGATGTTTATTCCCCCCGCGCGCTTGCCATCCTGCTTGCCGACCCGACCGTGGACCTCAACTCGATTCCGGTTGATTGGAACCGTGATTTTCAAAACTTGACCAACGGCGGTGCGAAGATTACGATCAATGCCCGCATGCTCTGTCAGGATAAAACGATTCCCTTGTGGAACTCTCCATGTTCAGATATAGCTACCCGGGATTTCATCGTCCCCTAGGAGGCGCATTGTGAACCGCAAACTCGTCTTGATCCTTTTGGCAATTACCCTGATGCTGACGGCATGCAACCTACCGCAGCGCGCGAAGGAAGTCCCCCAGGCGTGGATCGATGACCCTCTTGATGGAATGCGCCTGCCCATGCAACCCTATACCTTCACTCTGCACAGCAGCGACCCGGCTGGCATTGCCCAGATGGAGGTCAGTGTCAACGGCCAGGTGCTCGCCACGGTGAAGAACCCCAACCGTGCTGAGCTCCTGGTCAACCTCACCCAGACCTGGAACCCGCCTTCCCCGGGGCGCTACGTCATCCGAGCCCGCGCCCAAAACGTTTCCGGATCCTGGAGCGGGGAGGACCTGGTCACGGTGGAGGTTGTGGAAGTGCCCACCCCCACCCCGACGGATGTGGCATCGCTCACTCCCACAGTCATCCCAACGGTGACCTCCTCGCCCACGCTGGTGCCCTCCGAAACGCCCACCCTTTCCCCAACCCCGGTTCTGGAGAAAGGCTTTGCCGGACGGCCAGTTTTCAGCCCATACCAGATCAACCTGCCCTATGACTGCGCCTCCTCCAACCTGACCGCGGAGATCAAAGTGAACCCGGGGCAGAAGATCAAGGTGGTTGTGCTTTTCTATCGACCCTCAAACAATGACTTCACCCAGCGTGCCGAATGGGCGGATATCGCCATGACCCCGGTCGGGTCGGATACCTATCGGATCACCTTTAACCCGATCAAAGCTGGCGGATTCAAGCCCTGGTTTGGCTCGGTGGGCGCATCCGCCGGCTGGGAAGGCTGGCTGCAGACCCAGTTTGTCATCCAGGATATGGACGGAGTGCTCACCCGCTCGGATCTATTCAGCCAGGTGAAGATCGCCGGTTGTCATTGATATTTTGATATTTTTTACTGGAAGACGGGTTCCAGTTTATTTGTCAACTAAAAATATATGGCTATGCGCATTATAATTCTTTCCTGGTAATATCTTGTTCAGGCTGTCACCTAAAAACAGGATATTAATTTCCAGCCAACGTTTGCGCAGGGTTCTTTCTGCATTTCCCTCTCCTTGACCATTCCCCACATTCGCATACAATAAACCGCCAGACCCAAACTTCCTTCAGGGATTCCCTTAAAATTCCACGGAATTCTCCCATTATTTAATCGTTGAAAGGACCGCCATTCCATGAAAAAAGAGAAGCAACGCAGCCCCCGGGCCTCCAAAGTCAGACGTATCATAGGCTGGAGCCTGCTCGGCTTGGTCGTTTTCGCCGCCATCTACGGCGTTATCCACTTCGTTCCTTTTGGCACTTACGATTTTTCAGCAGCACCAACCACGCCGCTCTCGGCGGATGGCAAATTCAGCTACAGTACCCCGCTCGACCCCCTAAGCCCCTGGCCGAAATTCCGGGCCAACGAGCTGCAGAATGGGCGCAGCCCGGTGAAGCCGGTTGCGAACAGCCTCACCCCCTGGAGCTACCGCACCGGCAAGGGCATTTTCTCCACGCCCGTGGTGGATGGCGAAGGCAACGCGTATATCGGCTCGGCGGATACATATTTTTATAAATTTGCTCCCGATGGCTCCGTGTTGTGGAAATTCAAGACCGGCGGCATCATCGATTCATCCGCCTTGCTGGATGATGCGGGGCGGGTCTGTTTCGGAGCCGGGGATAGCTACGTGTACTGCCTGGACCGCGAGACCGGCACCGTCCTTTGGAAAACCGCCGCACACTCGGTGGCCGAAGTGGAGCAGCTCTTCGGGATTAAGGCTTACAACGTCAACTGGTTTGAGGGCAACATTGGCATCCTCCCGGATGGCACCCTGCTGGCGCCAAATGACAACTACCTGCTCTATTCGCTCGACCGGAACACCGGTGCAATGGGAACGATCTACCCCGCTGACGAGATGATCTGGTCCCTGCCGGCAGTGAACCTCGAGACGAACCGCATTTTCTTCGCCTCCGATAATCAGATCCTCAAGAATGTCTATGCTTATAATCTCAACGGCAAGCGGCAATGGCTGACAGGCAGCTTTGGCTCCATGGCCGCCACGCCTCTGCTCACCAACACATCCGCACGCGGCGCTGTGGTCGTCGGCGGCTTCGATGGTTACCTGCGTGCCTTCGCCCAGGATTCGGGAAAGCTGTTATGGAAGTTCGGCACGCGGGATCACATTTATGCCAGCCCGGCGCAGCTTTCTGATGGCACCCTCATCCAGCCCAGCACTGACGGAACGCTGTATGCCATCGACCCGGCCAGCGGAAAACTGAAATGGCAATTCGATACCCTCGAGCCCACCCGCTCCTCCCCGGCTGTGGATGGATCGGATAATACGTATTTCGGCGGGGGCGATGGGCGGCTCTACAGCGTCAACCCGGATGGCACCCTGCGCTGGAGCTACCAGCTCATTACGGATGACCGCAATGACCTCAACGGCTCTCCCGCCCTCGGTTTGGAGGGCATCTACATTGGGGGGGAAAGCGGCGAGGTGTTTTTCGTTCCCTACGATTACCCGCTCAGCGCAGCCGGCAAGACCGATCCGCGCTCTTATACTGGCGGCGAGAACATGCCCTCAGATGGCGCGAACCTCATCTACACCAATTCGTTTGGCGCCATGAAGCCTGAGCCGGATACGGCCATCGATGCGAATGCCCCGCTTACTTTCACCCTGCTTGTTCGGGAAAACGGGGATACCCAGTTGAGCGCTTTCGACCGCAATTCTGTGAAGGTGACCATCCCCGGCAATGAAGGTTACCGGGTGGAGGTTGGTGCCACCGACCGCTTTGTAAACATCGTACCGGTGGAGACCTGGCAGACCGATGAAACCGGCAGCATCGAAGTACATGTCACAGCCGATTACAAAACGCACCTTAAACGCTTCGGGCTGAAGTTTTTCGGTGGCACTGAAGCCGGCAGCATTGATGAGACCTTCACCTTCAAGATCAATCCCGTCACCGGGGTGCCTGATCCTTTCGTGAACGCTCTAGCGGATGGCAAGCAGAGCATTCTGGAATTCTCGCGGCTCTCCGCCCCCATCCCCTCCATTTTGCCTTCATACAACCAGATCGGTTTTGATTCACTGCACTACCTCGGCGGTTCCGTAGCTCCCACCAGCAATGGCCAGCAGGTGCTATGGGTGGTCGGCGGCAAGCTGGATGAAAATAACCAGACCGTGGTCGACCCAGAGGCCATCACCCGCTACCCGCTGATGTTGGAATACAAGGACGGGCTGGTGACCGTGACCAATTACGATGGCTTCAAGACCAAGTTCATCGGCTCCTGGGATATGCCGTTCGCCTCTTACCGGATAAGTGACATCCTGAAGAAGGATGGCCGGTTCGCGCACGATGCCGACCTGGTGGCGGTTGCCAACTGCGATGAGATCGAGTTCTACGGCATCGGACTGAAACTGATCGGCATGAGCGAGTTCAAGACCGGGCAGATGTTCGTCCGCGGAGCAACCAAGATATCCTCCCGGCCGGATGCGGTCGCTCCAGCCGGGGTTGGAAACGTGAAAGTGACGAACGACGGGAAAGTGATCACCGCCGAGTTTTTGGATACTTCGCCGAAGGCCGATGAGCACGTTTTCAGCCTTCTGCTGACCGACGCCCAGGGGAATCCCCTGCCGTTGTATTACACCAAGAACACATCCGCAGAGGCAAATGCGGATGGTACGATCCGTTCGGTAACCTACACAGTTGGCAAAGATGAAAGTATCGCCTCCGCCGCGAATATTTACGTTGTGGTGGATACGTATCCAGTGTATGTAGAGAAATGATCCTCAATGGGGCAAGATTGGATCTTGCCCCATTGAAAATGCAGAATTATTGTAAAGTTTGCTGGATATATCCCCGCAGGGTATATATTCGGACTGTGTTACCCTAATCAGTAAACTGAACGGTAATGATCGCATGCCCTGCGATAGTAATTTGAATTTCCCCGTCCGCGTTTGCCTCCAGAGAGGACATTTCCAACTCCGCCAAATTAACAAGTTTGGCGGCTCCAAACCGCTGTAAGGGTTTCAAATTGAGATTAATAAATTCAGGTGTATTGTTATAGCCACGCACAAGCCAGCCCTTGCCATCCTCGGTTTCTTTGATCGCGCTGATGACAAACTCCTCCGGGGTGTGGGTGATGAATGAACCTTCCGCCGCGATTTCCCCCGGGTGCAGGGCTGTGGTGACCGCCCGCAGGGGTGCTTCAAAGGCATATGCGTGCTGGCAGGCTGTGCGCCAATCCCCCGGGTGCGGGATGATGGCGTAATCATAAGCCCACTTCCCCATCACCTGCCCGCCGGGGGTCTCATATGCGGGTCCCGCGTGACCCTGGCGGACGGGCATATCATCCCGCGAAAGCCAGCCAACGCTACGCAAGAGTGTCAGAGCGATCTCGGTTTGGGAGCCATCTCGGAGCACTTCCACTTCAGGCAAACCGCGATTGGCAATCATCAATCCCACCGTTCCATTTGATACATCCGTAAAGGCGCGCTGGTGCGTTTCGGGACGTGGATCCTCCACCCAGTCTTCTTTTTTTTCAGGCACCCCTAGCGCACGGCGCACCACTTCGAAGTGCCCATCGTAATCCGCGAACTGCACGCTGAAAGGCGCGGGGAAATGCACCCGCAGGCGATGATCTTTGGCTGTGTTCTCTATTTCGGTGTGGATATCCACCCGCTCGCCGCCGGGGATCAGGGATACACGGCTGCGGATCGGGATGGCAACCAGTTTTTGTGAGCGGCGCTTGCGCTCCGGGGATAGCTGCTCGGGAACCTGGACCGTCTGCTCTATCTCGAGTGTTTGTTCCAGTTTGTGGCGAAACACCTTGATCGAAATCAGCTTTGGGGTAAGCAAAGAATCGCCAGCCGGTGGCGAGTAGTTGTATTCGTCGCCTGCATCCCCGCCATCCACAATACGGTTTAGACCCCGGAATACCGCCTTTGTACGCTTGTCGGTAACAATCAGTGTCCCGTCCGATCGGCTGGCTTCCACAGTGAAATTCTCATTTTGGATGAGGAAGGGCGGTTTGGTTTCGTCCCCAGCACTGAGTTTGGCAAGGAGTTTTTCGCCTGTTCCGGATTGCGCGAAACGCATCGCGAGCGGTAGGAAAGGCTTGACCAGCAGGTTAATTTCGACAGGTTGAGATGAAGGGGTTCCCGGCACGGCACGCGCCTGGAGCGTGCTCCATCCCATTGCTGGGACCAGCGGACTGACCAGGCGGATGCGCGAGGCGCGCGGGGGGTGTGCCAGCAGGTGGTAATGGGTCACACCAGGATCAGCATCATAGCGGGAGATTTCTTCTTCCGCCTGCCGCCAGGCGGCGATATTTGGCTGCCCGTCACCATCCAGTGTGGCTTCTATCGTGACGATCGCGCCTTTTCGGGATACGGATACATTGGTAATCGCCAGTCCTGCAGCGCGACCTTCGTGAATCGTACCGATCGTGTCACGCAGGTTGTTTTTACTTAACAAAACGTTGGCGAGTTCCTGGTTGCTCGCGCCAAGGAATTCATACGGGATAACTCTATTATCAGAGCTGAGGAGCTCGAAATGGGAGATCTCTTCCGGGACTTGCAGGTCCGCTTCAACAAGGTCGCGGCGCGGCGTACTATTCGGATTGAAAATTACAACAGCTGTGAATGCGCTCTGCGCGCGCGTATCGGTCGCCAGTGCGATCGCCTGTAAGGCTTGCAGGGTGATCTCTTCGCCTATTTGATCAACCTGGTCGAAGCGCGGTTTCATTTCATCGTGAACCTGGTCGATGGAACAGCCGCAGATGGAATCGTGGGGGTGATTTTCCATCAACAAACGCCACGCCTGGCGGATGATGGGTGCGGCATTGCGGATGCGGTTGGATGTGTCTGCTTCAGTCAACCGAAGGGATGCTTGCCTCGGAATCATATTCTGGGCAAACACATTGAAAGGTTCCGCCCATTTTTCGAGCAGGATCTGGCTGCCGTGGTTGCGCTGCTTGATCCACATGCGGGTGGAGAGCACCCCCGGCAGGAGGGGCGACCGATCGCAGGCACGCAGTTCACCGCGAATTGTGGGGATGGAGGTTTCCAGTTGAGCAATGGATTCTGAAAGGCGCCGCATGTATTCCGCGAGGGTGGAATGGATCACCCGCGTTCCGTCCAGTTTCTTATTGGCGTACACGATCGCAGCGGATGTGAACGGGGATGGCTCCATGTGATCGGTGCCGAACATGATCAGAAGATCATCCACCGCTGAGTGAGCCGCGAGCGAGTTACGCACGGTAGCGATGGACTGGGTGAATTGCTCCGAATCCTGGGCTGGTAAATTCGCCCCGTTGCTGTAACTATCGCGCAGGTATGCCAGCAGGACTTTCGAGCCATCCGGGGACTGCCACCAAAGTTCGGCGGGCTCCTCGCTCAGTCCGCGCCACAGGGCGGCCGTTTCGATACCAAATCCCTTCAGAATTTGCGGGACCTGCCCGGGGTGACCGAAGGGATCGGGAATATAGCCGACCGGCATTTTGGGACCAAACCTGCGGGTGGTGCGCTCCCCCTGCAGCAGGTTGCGAATGTGGGCTTCGGGACTGACCAGGAACATATCCGGGAGGATGTGCCAGGGTCCGATCAGGACGCGACCGCTCTGAATGTACCCGCGCAGGGTTTCTTCCATTTCGGGCCGCATGAGCAGGTAATCATCCAGAACAATGGTCTGCCCATCGAGCATGAAATACTTAAAATCGGGGTCTTGGGCGAGAATATCCAACAGCTTATCGATCAGGTGCACAAGCTTCAGCCGGAACTGTTGAAAGGTCTGATACCATTCCCGGTCCCAGTGGGTATGAGAAATAACGTGTAGAGTTTGCATGTAATTGATCCTCAACTCAATTCGGCACTTGGAACACCATGTTTTGCTTCGATGGCCGCCTGAATTTCCAATTCCTTTTTGTGGTCTATCGGGAATCGAAACAGCAGGAAAATCCCGATCAAGATGATAACGGACACGATGATCCCTGTCCCATAGCGGATTGCCGAAACGACCTCAGCGGTCTGGCTTTTGGAGGCACCGATATATCCTGTCGCGCTGAGCATCAGGCTCAGGATCAAGGGCTGAAAGCTGGCGGCAGGGAGAAGAATGATCGCCATTATCCCGCGTACCACCCCAGGCTGACGTTTGCCGGTTGTTAATTCAATGTGGTCAATAACCGAGCCTGTCATAGGATTAATGATGGCGGAGCAAAACCCATAACCGATCAATATCACGATATATGTCCCGGCAGCGATCCAGTAGTTGATCGGCAAACTCAAAACTGCATGCCCGGCTACTGCGATCAGCAGCCCCCATCCGAGCGTGTTCCGCGTACCGAACCTTTTGACAAGCCAGTATATCAGCGGAAACATCATCATCTGTGCAATTCCGGTCAGTATGTCCGGGATGGTGGCTTTCAAACCAGAGACTTCCAGCACATTGTCCATGTAATACAGGTACCCGGAGAAATAATTGCTCGTGCCAGCCTGGATGAACACGAAAGCAAGGATGAAAGTCACGAAGGTTTTATCTTTGAGCAGGTCTTTTGCGAGCACCAGCAGCTCTTTGAGGCTGTGCGTTACCTCCATATTCTTATAAAAACCCTCGTCTTCGCGGATAAATCGCGAACCAAGCCAGATCAGGAACATCCCCGCCACAACCGCCGCGGAAAAGATCACCACCAGTGCTGTGCGGCTGTATTCGCCGGTCAGGAACCAAACCGGGATCATCCCACCTAGGAAAATCGGAATCATATTGACGTACGTTGCGATCACCTGGACCTGTGTTCGTTCATCCGTGTGTAGAAAAGTATTGACCGTAAAGGCCATGAAACTGACGTTTAAAAGAGTCTGCGCACCTTCATAGATAACCAGTAGGACCAACAAATAGAGCGCAATGAGGATCTCATTCCAACCTGGAGACGCGAACAACAACCCGATGATTGACACGCCAAGGATCGGTATCGACCAGCGAATCAGCGGCAGGTATTTACCCCGCCCAGTCAGAAATTCCCTTTTATCCGCCCAGAAGCCAATGATGGGGTCATTGATCCCATTCCAAATGCTGAACAACAGGAACACCACGCCATAGATGGCAGGACTGAGGCCGATGACGTCTGTGTAGTATTTCATCATCGAGCTGGTCACGATGATCATCACGAGGACTGACCCACCTGAGATCAGGTTGAGCAAAATTTTTCGTTTAAAAGTGTAATACTTCTTGGTCTCTGGCATGATGTTCTCTCCTCGAACAGTCATTTGGAATAGCGAAAATCCCGGGCGGTATCGAACATGGCTACGATATTTGCTGGCGGGACGTCAGCCTGTATGTTATGGATGGAGTTGAACACAAACCCGCCGCCGGGAGCAAAGATATCGATGCGCTCTCTCACATCTTGTGCCACCTCATCGGGCGTGGCAAACGGGAGAACGCGCTGGGTATTGCAACCGCCGCCCCAAAAGGTAATTTTGTCCCCAAACGTCTCCTTCAATTGTTTTGGATCCATATTGTTCGCGGTGGTTTGCACGGGATTCAGAATATCCACCCCGGCTGTTATCAAGTCCGGGATGATTGGGAAAATGCTTCCGCAGGAATGCAGGAATACAGCGCAGTTGGATTTTTGGTGAACATATTGGAATAGACTTTGATGACCAGGCATAAGGTACTTTTGGTACATGCTCCGGGATACCAGAGTACGATCCTGCATACCCAAATCATCCCCAAACTGGATGATCTGAACATATTTACCGACCGCTTCCAGATACAAAGCAAGATTCTTGATGTGTGTTTCTACAATTCCACCGATCAGGTCTTCGACAAATATTCCCCCTAACGCCAAATCCATCATAAAGCGGGTAAATCCTCGCAGGCTGTTGCCGGTTTCCAAAATGTTTCCGCCAAAGCTTGCCATGATGGCAAAATCTGTGTGTTCATACAACGCTTTGGCGCGCATCTCCAGGAATTTCAAATCTTCATCGCTGATGATTGGACGCGGGACGTATTGCAATTCTTCCGGGGTGGTCAAGTCTGCCAGCGGATGCATAGCTTCAGAGAAGTACAAACTTCCTGGTGCCATTCGGTGCATGGGAAGCTCGTTTTCCCAGATGAGCCAACCGCCATTTTCTTCATCAGGACGCAAATCCACTCCAGCCGGGATTTTGCAGGCCACACCGTTAGGCAATTTCCACGGTTTCCAGAGTTCCGGAGCATCGCCCAGAGAATTCCCCAGCGAAATGACATCCACCCCAAACCGGGATAATATTTCCAGTTCCACCTCCGCCAATTGCTGTCCCATGTCAAAAACGCGGATTTCTCCATCGGTGATCCCCAGGTGCTTATTAAGCCGATCATATGCGATCGCCATGATTCCGGTTGATGCCATGCCTCCAAAATCGATTGGTAGGCGATCGGGTTCTTCGTGACGGATTGCCTTGAGTACACGTTCCCGCGATGTCATTGAACCATGGGCTGGTGGGTGTTTTTTGGTCTGCATGCTTTCTCCATAGCCGCCAGGATGTTAACAGTGTTAATATTATAAACATCAATGTTTACACTGTCAACATTTGTGTTATCATCACCATATGACGGAAAATTCCTATCATCACGGGAACCTCAAGGAAGCACTGATCTCTGCCGGGGTCGAGATCCTTTGTGAACACGGCATAGAAGGATTAAGCTTACGCAACGTTGCAAAACGGGTAGGCGTCAGTCACACTGCCCCTTACAACCATTTTGCCGACAAACAAGGACTGCTCTCCGCCATCTCAACCGCGGGTCACGAACAACTCCATCAGGTTTTACTGGATACTTTTATACAATATAAAGAATCGTCCAAAGAAACCATCACCGAAATTGCCTGGGCATACTATCAATTCGCAATGGATAACCCTGATCAATTCAAGTTAATGTTTTCCGGTGTGCTTGAAGAAGAGCGTAATCATCCAGATTATGTTGAAATCTCTCAGAAAACCATTGCGTTATTTGAAGAAATCATCGCTTTTTGCCAGGCCAAAGGTCAACTTCCCGCATCCCCGGTGGATGGTCTTGCGGTCAGGTTATGGAGTTCTGTGCATGGGTTTACAACGCTTATGTTGGAGAATCAATTCCCGACCGAATACTTGCACGACAAAGATATAAAAGAATTGCTCAAGCGAGTGCTTGGATAAAATCCTTGTCCCCCTGCCCCTCCCCTACCACTTCCACGCGAACACCTTCTCCGGCCGCAACCGGATGATCCGGTTCTCCGGATCGCGAGCCCAGCCGGCGTAGGGTTCACCTTTAACCTCCCCCTCACCCACATAGCGAGCGTAGATCCATTCAGAGATCCGCGCCACCTCCCCCGCTCCGGGGAT
>Ga0208980_10001643_pt1 | contig 13603 bp, 11 predicted proteins | sample WetSurMetagenome_3_FD_187993 | JGI IMG/M metagenome (GOLD analysis project Ga0208980, IMG submission 187993) | Wetland microbial communities from Twitchell Island in the Sacramento Delta, sample from surface sediment Aug2011 Site A1 Bulk (version 2) | ecosystem: Environmental > Aquatic > Marine...
TCCCCTGAAAATTTCTTTGTGATCCACAATTCTTAATGAGTTCAGTCTTTCCGGGAACAGGGCTTTAATATCTTCATACAGATCAGGGTCCTGTCCGTCAGTTACGATAAACAGATTTCTGACAAACGGGGCAAACTTAAAAATGGACAGAACACAATACCTGATTTCATTTACCGAAGAAAAGCGGGTCGGGTTCACGCTGGGATGACTGATTCCCCGCATATCCTTAAGATATCGGTTTCTTTTTTCAGTCAGTGGCGGATCACTGCCGTTAACCCATAAAATTACGGCATCAATAGGATAGGGGCTTTGTGAAGTGGGATCGGCCGTCATTTTTTGTTATAAAAGTATTCCTTTTATTTCATATTTTTAATCTTTGATTAAAGGTGGGATGACAGACTAATGACCAATGACAATATAAAAGGAATTGCCGTAATATCGATGGTCCGCAAGGATGAGTTTTTTATCACAAAGTGGATAAACTATTACGGATCACAATTTGGACATAAAAACCTGTTTCTGGTCCTGGATGGCCATGATCAGCCTCTCCCCGGCGAACATGAAAGGATAAATGTGATCAGGCTGCCTCACCGGCACCTTGGAAGGGAACGGGGAGACCGTGACAGGTCAAGAATAATATCATTGCTGGCCAGGGCGCTGTTTTACCGGTATCATATCGTAATTGCTCACGATATCGATGAGTTTCTTGTTGTTGACCCTGACAGGCACCTGTCTCTTGCCGAATACTTGCAGAAGCCGGTCTCGTCATCATCTCTGTCTGCCCTGGGATTGGACGTTGGGCAGCATCGGGAGCTGGAATTGCCAATTGATCCGAACCGTCCGTTCCTGGAACAGAGAAGCTTTGCCCATGTATCAGCCAGGTATACAAAACCCGTCGTTGCTACAGCTCCCTTAACCTGGGGTTCAGGGTTTCACCGGGTAAAGGGCAAAAATTTCCGAATTGACCCGAATTTATTTTTGTTTCATTTTGGAATGGCAGACTATGCCATAGCTTCGGAGAAGACGAATGATCAGTCACTCAGTGATGCCGGCTGGTCGGGGCATCTTGGCCGGCGCTATTTTTTATTCGATCTGATTTTAAAGAACAAAGCAATCGACGGCGATGCGTTTTTCAAAAAAGCCAGGAGAAGAGAAAGTCTTATTCGTCCTGTTTTTGCTCTGAACAAACCGGGGATGCTTCATGAAAAACCCATAATCAAAATACCTGAACGGTTCAGATCCGTGGTCTGAAAACCAGACCCGGCAAGGTGCCCCGGAAGAATTCCCCCTGATTTTTGATTTGTTTCGGACTGAGGAACCTTTTTCTTCAGAAATTGTTTAATACATACAAGTATTCCTACAAAAAATGGTGGCATCAACGTATTAAGAATATTTTTTCAACAACAAAAGGATGTTTTACCCAAAATCATAAATGCAATGGCAGATTTAAAAACAAAGTATTTGGGATTGGAGTTGAAGAATCCCATCATTGTTGGAGCAAGCGATCTGGTTACAGATCCCGACAATATTAAAAGGATTGAAAAGGCTGGCGCTTCCGCTATTGTCTACAAATCACTTTTCGAAGAGCAGATTCAACTAGAAAATCTGGAGCTGTTTGAACAAAGGACAGAGTATGAAGACAGAAATGCTGAAATGATCACCCTTTTTCCAAATTCAAAATCGGTTTCTTCATATCCCGGGGAACATTTAATGAATTTGAAGAGGGCAAAGGAATCTGTGGCAATTCCGGTCATTGCAAGCCTTAATGCAGTCTATGATGAAACATGGATAGAATATGCTTTAAAAATTGAGGAAACCGGAGTTGATGCAATGGAATTGAATTTTTACACAGTTCCTGAAAAGTTTGATAAGGAAACTGAAGAAATTGAAAATAAACAGGTTGAAATCTTAAAAGCAGTCAAGTCAGCTGTAAAAATACCTGTTTCCGTGAAATTAAGCCCATTTTATACGAATCCTTTAAGGCTCATTTCTGACCTTGATAAAGCAGGAGCCGACGGCTTTGTTTTATTTAACCGGCTTTTTCAACCGGATATAGACATTACCGCAGAACGGCACCTGTTCCCGTTTAATCTGAGCAATCCTGAAGACAAGAGACTGCCATTGCGGTTTGCTGGTTTACTGTATGGTAAGACCCGGGCTTCAATCTGTGCAAACTCAGGAATATTCAGCGGTAAAGATGTAATAAAGATGATACTGGCCGGGGCCGACTGTGTTGAGGTTGTAAGTACACTTTATTTAAACGGGATAGAAGTAGTCAGCTCAATGGTCGGGGAAATTGAAAAATGGATGGATTCAAAGCAGTATGATACTGTTGATAGTTACAAGGGTAAACTTTCAGGGAAAAGTTCAGAAAATAAACTCCCTTACAAACGGGCACAATACATTGATTTCACGATGAGCACGGCAGAGATTATAAAAAAATATAAAGTAATTAACTGATATAATTTTGAGGCAGGAAACTTATATGCTTTGATATACTATTGAAGTACGTGCAGGCTTGTTTGGATGCAGCCGGATCCTTATTATCAAATTTTCTTTGTGCCCATCAAGAAAATATACCTGAACCATAGTCAACTGATAATGATTGGTATATGTAGGGGTATAATTGAGCAAAATAGTTCAATTCCTTAAGTAATTTTCTTCAAGGGGTGGGTCATTTCTGCAGCGACAACCCATTCGTCAAACTGTTCTTCCGTCAGAAGTCGTAGTTTTAATGCTGCTTCCTTCAGGGTCAAATTGTTAGCAAATGCTTCCTTGGCAATTCTTGCTGCATTATCGTAACCGATATGATTGTTTAGTGCTGTCACCAGCATTAATGACTTATTAAGAGATTCTTCAATCCGTTCAAGGTTCGGCTCTATCCCGGCAACACATAAATCATTGAATGTTCTGCAGGCATCCGCAATTAATGAAGCTGATTGTAAAAAGGAACTTATTATAACGGGTTTAAAAGCATTAAGCTCGAGATGGCCACCCGAACCTGCAATTGCAATAGTTGTATCGTTACCAAGAATCTGCGCACAAACCATTGTCATTGCTTCTGTCTGGGTAGGATTTACTTTACCCGGCATGATTGATGAACCCGGTTCGTTCGATGGAACAGTTATTTCTCCAATGCCCGAACGTGGCCCTGATGCCATAATCCTGATATCATTGGCGATTTTCATTAAGCTGACGGCCAATTGTTTTATTGAACCGTGAGTTTCAACAATGGCATCATTTGCTGCCAAAGATTCAAATTTGTTTTCGGCAGATATGAAAGGCAATTTAGTCAACCTGGCAATTGTGGCGGCAACCTGTTTATCATAACCTTCCGGAGCATTTAGTCCCGTGCCTACGGCAGTGCCTCCAATTGCCAACTCGGAAAGATGTGGTAATGTGTTTTTTAATGCTTTTATGCCATGATTCAGTTGTGAAACATATCCCGAAAATTCCTGTCCCATGGTTAATGGGGTTGCATCCATTAAATGAGTACGTCCTGTTTTGACAATTCCAGCCATTGCTAAAGACTTTTTAAAAAAAGTTGCACAAAGTCTTTCTACCTCCGGGATTGTATATTCAACTATCTTTTTGTATGCTGCAATATGCATTGCTGTTGGAAAAGTGTCATTGGAAGACTGCGATTTGTTAACATCATCGTTCGGATGAATAAACCGTTTACCCCGCCCTAATCTATTGCCAAGCAGAACATGGGATCGATTTGCAATAACCTCATTGCAATTCATATTAGTGTGAGTTCCGGAGCCCGTCTGCCAGATAACCAGCGGGAAATGATCATCAAGTTTACCTTCTGTAATTTCATCACATACCCTGGAAATGATCTTCATTTTCTCATCAGACAGTAATCCGAATTTATTGTTGGTTATGGCTGCTGCCTTTTTTAAATATCCATATGCATGTATTATTTCGAGTGGCATTGATGCAGGTGGGCCGATAGGAAAATTCATTAGCGATCTTTGGGTCTGAGCCCCCCAGTATTTATCGGCAGGTACTCTTATCCCCCCAATGGTATCTTTTTCAATCCTGTAATTCATACAGCTGGTTTGTTGTCATAAATAGAAACAAACTAACTGTAATAATGTGCAGAAACAGGGCTGTTTTTTTAAACCTAACTTCAGAATACAATCAAATGGCATTCCGGCATTGTGAATTTCCTGCCTGGCGATTCTTACATAAAGCACTCAACTTAATATGTTTCCGGAAGAGGATGAAATTCCGTTTGAAATCACTTTAGACATATCATATGATGGCATTTTCAGTCTTAATTTGAATATTAAGCATCTTTTTTAAAATGCCATTGATTATAGGTATATTGTACAGAAATCAGGTAATGATAATTTATAAAATTCATTAATTTTATAATTATTTTAATTAAAGTCGAAAACCAGAAATTACCTTTGACAGTAATCAATAAAATATAAAGTTAAAGTAATAAATTAAGTTCAGCACACTGTAAATCATGTTGTTGGCACAAAGTATTACTTTCTGGCCTTTTATTGTATTCGCATCTATAGTAATAATTCTTATCGGAATTATGCTGGGCCTTTCCTATTTGCTTGGAGAGCGTCACAGGGAAAAAGCAACAGACGAACCCTATGAATCCGGTATCCCTCCGACAGGTGATGCCCGGTTACGCTTTTCTTCAGGTTTTTATATACTGGCGATGTTTTTCGTTGTTTTCGATCTGGACGCTGCATTCATAATGCTGTGGGCTGTCTCTTTCCGCGAACTGGGTCTATCAGGATATATCGGAATAGTGGTATTTATCGGTTTATTGATGGTGCTTTTGATTTACGAACTGCGGATTGGCGCCCTTGACTTTGGGCCGGACGGTAAAAAAATACTGAAGTCTAAATCAAAATGGAAATGAAGTCTTCCATAATAAAATCCGGTATCAGTCTTCCCGATCCGGAAAAGGATTTGACTGAAGATACATTGTATAAATCAGTACTCTTCGGCAAACTTGATGAGATGATTGCATGGGGAAGGAAAAACTCCGTCTGGCCTTTCGCATTTGGGCTTTCCTGTTGTTTTGTTGAAATGGCAACCTCACTTACAAGCCGTTATGACATTGCACGCTTTGGTGGTGAAGTTATCAGGGGTACACCCCGGGAAGCTGACATGATGGTCATAGCGGGTACGGTATTTCTCAAGATGGCGCCAATAATAAAAAGACTGCACGAACAAATGATGGAACCCAGGTGGGTCATCTCAATGGGATCATGTGCAAACTCGGGTGGAATGTACGATATATACAGTGTTGTTCAGGGTGTTGATAAAATACTGCCCGTGGATGTTTATGTGTCTGGTTGTCCTCCACGGCCCGATGCTTTTCTTGAAGGGTTGCTTTTGCTTCGCGAATCGATAGGCAGAGAACAGAGGCCATTAAGCTGGGTGATTGGGCCGCAGGGAGTTCATAAAGCAGAAAAGATAAGCATGAGAGACATCAAACAGGAAGAAAGATGTAAAATGGGAATCATCCGTCCGATGAATGAAGTGTGAAGGCAATTTTTGAATTGCCCAATTTATATGAGTAGTACTGACCATAATGTAATAGCTGAACTGGAGTCGGAATTTGGAGGCCAGAGTATTTTATATCAGCAACTTACAAAAGATGGCATTAATACTGTATGGATAGAGGGGAATGACCTTATCCCTCTGCTGAAATTCCTCAGGTATAAGATCTCCCTTCCTTTTAAAATGTTATATGATCTTACCGGGATTGATGAAAGAACCAGAAAAAACCGGCCGGACCAGCCGGAAAGTGATTTTACGGTAGTATATCATTTGACTTCTTTTGAAAGAAATGAGGATATCCGTATAAAAGTACCGCTCAGGGATAAGGATCTCTCAATTCCAAGCATCACAGATATTTGGGAATCAGCCAACTGGTATGAGCGTGAGGTATATGACATGTTTGGTATCAACTTTGACGGTCATCCGGGACTGACAAGGATACTTATGCCCAAAACCTGGCCGGGACATCCTTTAAGAAAAGAACATCCTGCCAGAGCTACTGAACTGGATCCCTTTGTGCTGACTGAACAGATAAGGGATTTGGAAGAGGCCAATCTTAAGTTTAATCCCCGGGAACACGGGCTCGAGACAAAGAGCGAAGACAGTGATTTCATGTTTCTGAATATCGGGCCCCAGCATCCCGGGACTCATGGTCTGTTAAGGCTTATCGTTCAGCTAAATGGCGAAGAAATTATAAATATTGTTCCTGAAATTGGATTTCATCACCGCGGCGCCGAAAAGATGGGTGAAAGGCAATCGTGGCACACTTTTATACCGTACACTGACCGCATTGATTATCTGGGGGGTGTAATGAATAACCTGGCATACCTGCTTTCAGTTGAAAAGCTGGCAGGTATTGAAGTTCCTGACAAGGCAAATGTCATACGCATTATGATGAGTGAGCTTTTCCGCATTGCCAGTCATTTAGTATGGCTTGGCACATTTGCGCAGGACCTGGGTCAGATGTCACCTGTTTTTTATGCTTTCAACGACAGGGAACGGATCTTTGATATTGTATCCGCAATTACCGGCGCACGCATGCACCCATCATGGTTCAGGATCGGTGGGGTTGCTCATGATCTTCCTGAAGGCTGGGAAAAACTGATGCAGGGGTTTGTCAGGTATTTTCCTAAACGATTGAAGGAGTTTGATAATCTCATAATTAAGAACAGGATATTTAAAGCAAGAACTGTCGGAATAGGTGTATTCACAACTGAAGAAGCAATTGAATGGGGAATTACAGGCTCCGGGCTCAGGGCTACGGGATATAATTGGGACTATCGCAAAAAACGGCCATATTCGGGTATTGACAAATTTGAATTTGATATCCCGCTGGGAAAACATGGGGACTGTTATGACCGGGCTCTGGTAAGAATGGAAGAAATGCGTCAAAGCCTGAGGATCATTCAGCAATGCATTGATAATATGCCTGCCGGACATTACAAATCAGATCATCCGCTGGCAATTCCGCCCAGGAAAGATAAAACCATGACAGACATCGAAACCCTGATTACTCATTTCGTCGGGGTTTCGTGGGGACCGGTTATTCCACCGGGCGAAGCAATGGTGCCTGTTGAGGCAGCAAAAGGAAGCAATGGTTATTACCTGATAAGTGACGGAAGCACCTCATCATACAGATCGAGGATACGGACTCCGTCTTTCCCGCATATGCAGATGCTTCCATTAATAAGCAAAGGATACACAATTCCTGATCTGCTTGCAATTCTTGGTGCAATGGATTTTGTACTTGCAGATCTCGACAGATAACGGATTGAAAACTATCATTTAACCTGATGCTGACTGAAGAAGAAAAAAAGAAGATACTGGCGGAGATCAAGCATTATCCGTACCCTGCCGTAGCATGCGTTGATGCCTTGAAAATTGTGCAGCATCATCGTGGATGGGTGTCAGATGAATCAGTAAAGGATATTGCCAATTTACTGATGATGTCAAATGAGGAGGTAGATGGCGTTGCCACATTCTATAGCCGCATTTACAGGAAACCGGTAGGCAGAAATGTGATACTTGTATGTGATGGCGTTAGTTGCCTGATTATGGGATATGAATCAATTTATGATTATTTATCAAAGAAACTTGGAATCAGATTCGGAGAGACCACCTCTGACGGGCGCTTCACTCTTCTTCCGGTTTCATGTCTCGGCGACTGTGACCATGCACCTGCCATGATGATAAACGAGGATCATTTTAATAACCTGACAGTTGAAAAAATTAACGAGCTGCTTGGCAATTACAAATAGCCCTGGATGGAAAAACCGCTGACGAAAAATATCACACCTGGATCTTCCCCTCTCAACCTGAAGGAATACCTTCAGGCTGGCGGTTATAGCGGAACTACCAAAGCTCTGAAGGAAATGTCGCCTGCTGAAGTGACCAGCCTGGTGAAGGCCTCAAACCTTCTTGGAAGAGGCGGCGCCGGCTTCCCAACCGGCGTTAAATGGAGCCTTGTCCCAATGGATGAAGCAAGCCTGAGGCCGAAATACCTGATTTGTAATGCAGACGAAATGGAACCAGGCACTTTCAAGGACAGATATCTGCTTGAGGGCAATCCCCATCAGCTTATTGCAGGTATGATCATTTCAGCTTATGCAATACAGGCCAGGGAAGCATATATTTTCCTTCGCTGGGCATATAAGAAAGCTGAAACCGCGCTCCGGAAAGCTATCGGTGAAGCGTATGACGCAGGTTATCTCGGGAAAGACATTTTAGGTTCCGGTTTTGACCTTGATGTTTATGTTCATTCAAGTGCAGGCAGATATATCTGCGGCGAAGAAACGGCATTGCTCAATTCCCTTGAAGGGAAAAGGGCTGTACCCCGTACAAAACCACCATTTCCTGCTGTCAGCGGTCTGTATGGAAGACCAACTGTTGTAAACAATGTTGAAACGCTTTCCTGGATCTCACATATAATTGAGAATGGTGCCGAGTGGTTCAAAGGACTGAGTCTTACAGGAACAGGTGGCACAAAACTTTATGGTGTAAGCGGAAGAGTAAAAAATCCCGGAATATGGGAATTACCCTTGGGCATAACCATGCGGGAGCTTCTGGAAGAATATGCCGGTGGGATGGCGGACGGATACAGTTTCAGAGGAGCGTTACCCGGGGGAGCATCTACCGACTTTCTGATACAGAAGCATCTGGATGTAAAACTGGATTTTTCAACTGTAGCTGCTGCCGGAAGCCGCATGGGAACGGGTACAATGATTATTCTTGATGACAAAACATGTCCGGTTTCGTTCATTCATAATATTGAAAAATTCTTTGCGCTTGAAAGCTGCGGATGGTGCACTCCATGCCGTGAGGGACTTCCGTGGGTTGAAAAGATGCTCGCATCCTTGGAGGAAGGGACCGGCAAGATGGAATATCTTGAAATACTGAAATTTCATACGAAATATATGGGTCCCGGGAATACATTTTGTGCCCATGCACCAGGTGCCGCAGAGCCCTTGCAAAGCGGTCTGAACTATTTTTATGACGATTTTGTGAGACATATTGATGAAAAGAAATGTCCCTGGAGGTAACGATGATTAAAATCCGCATAGACGGGAAATATTATGAAGTTAAGCCGAAGAAAAACCTTCTGGAAACCTGCCTGTCACTGGGATTGGATATACCTCATTTCTGTTTTCATCCTGCCATGGGTTCTGTTGGTGCATGCAGGCTTTGTGCCGTAAAGAAATTCAAGGATCAGGACGACAATAAAGGCCGAATGGTAATGTCATGCATGGAACCAGTAACCGAGGGCCTGATTGTTTCAATTGAAGACCCTGAGGCCAAGGCGTTCCGCGCAGCCATCATAGAAAGCCTGATGACCAATCATCCCCACGATTGTCCAGTTTGTGATGAAGGAGGGGAATGTCATTTACAGGATATGACTGTTATGACAGGGCATAATTACAGGCGTTTCGATTTCAGGAAGAGAACCTATAAAAACCAGGATCTGGGGCCATTCATCAGGCATGAGATGAACCGCTGCATTCAGTGCTACAGGTGTATAAGATTTTACAGGGATTACGCCGGCGGGAAGGATTTAAATGTTTTCGGTTCCCATAACCATGTTTATTTCGGAAGGCATGAAGACGGAACACTTGAAAATGAATTCAGCGGCAATCTTGTTGAGGTTTGTCCTACAGGTGTCTTTACAGACAAGTCTTTAAGTAAACATTTTACCCGCAAATGGGATCTGTCAAATGCTCCCTCTGTCTGTGTACATTGCAGCGTCGGATGCAACACAATTGCATGCGAACGATATGGGTCTCTCAGGCGCATAATGAGCAGGTACAACGGGTCGGTGAACGGATATTTTATATGTGATCGAGGACGGTTTGGCTACGAATTTGTAAATGATGAAAAACGGATAAGAAATATCAAAATACGGTTTAAAAAGGATGGAGACCTGGAAGAAGCGGATAATAAAAAGCTTCTCTCCGTCCTTGAAACAGCATTTTCAAAAAATAAAAAGATCATCGGAATAGGTTCTCCGAGAGCCTCCATTGAATCGAATTATGCTTTGTTGAATCTTGTCGGGGAAGAGAAATTTTATCATGGCATTTCAAAAAAGGAACAGCATCTGACCAAAACTGTCTTAAACTTTTTACAGAATAGCGGCGTTCAAACTCCTTCATTAAGGCAAATAGAAAAGGCTGATGCAGTTATAGTTCTGGGAGAGGACCTGACTAATACGGCACCGATGATCGCCCTCGCGTTACGACAGGCTGCAAGAAACAAATCAAATGAAGAAGCTGAAGTAAAAGGCATTCAGTTATGGAACGATGCTCCGGTAAGAGAACTGGCACAGAATTCTAAAAGCCCGGTATATATCGCTACACCCTTAAAGGATTCTCTTGATGAAATAGCAGAAGAAACCTTCAGGGCTTCGTTTTCAGATATTTCGAACCTCGGGTATGCCGTTGCCTCTTTGCTGAATGATGCAGCAACGGTATCACAAAAACCAGACATTGATCAGCGGAAGCTTGCTGAAAAAATAGCAGATACATTAAAGAAAGCTGAAACCCCGCTGATCATTTCGGGCATAACCAATGGCGATGAAGAGACCCTGCTCTCAGGCATGAAGATTGCTGCTGCACTGGCATCTCTCGATATTAAGGTCATGTTCTGTGCAGTTTTACCTGAATGCAACAGCATGGGACTGGCGTTTATCCCTGGCAAATCATTGGATGATGCTGTTTCTATGGCAGCTGATGAGGCGATTGATACCCTGATTATACTTGAGAATGACCTGTACAGAAGAGCTACAAAAGAATCTGTGGATCAGCTTTTTGGCAAAAGCAGACAGATAATCGTTCTTGACCACCTGGTTAATCAGACAACGCTTAATGCAGATATCTTGTTGCCTGCTGCGACATTTGCAGAATCTGAAGGTACCCTCCTGAATAATGAAGGCCGGGCACAGCGGTATTACAAAGCACTCATAAATAACGACCAGGTAATGGAAAGCTGGCGCCGGATAGGGGAATTTATAAAAATTAGAAACGGAGATCAGTCTATACCATGGAACAGGTTTGATGATATTATATCTTCTTTGGCAGATGAACTGACGGCATTTGCAAAGATTAAGGAATATATGCCTGATGCTGATTTCCGCATGCTGAACACTAAATTGCCGAGGCAAACAATGCGATACAGTGGAAGGACAGCAATGTATGCACATATGAGCGTCAGCGAATCCAGGGTTTCTCAGGATCCCGATTCTCCGTTGGCGTTCAGCATGGAAGGCTGTCAGGAAATTCCGCCATCCGCTCTTGTTCCATTTTACTGGTCTCCGGGATGGAATTCCGTCCAGGCGATGTTCAGGTATCTCGACGAACCGAATGGATCAATGAAAGGCGGCGACCCGGGTATCAGGCTGATTGAACCCGGTAAAAAACATGATGATTCTTATTTCCACATTAACCATGAGCCTTTTAAAATAAAAAAAGGCGAGTGCCTGATTGTTCCTGTTTATCAGATTTACGGAAGCGGGGAGATGAGTTCTGCAAGCTTCACCATATCTCAAAGAATAAAGGAACCATTTTTGTATATTAATCAGACAGATGCAGACGTGCTGAATATTTATGATGGCGAAGAGATACTCCTTGAAGCCAGGGGAAATACACTAAGGATAAAGGCAAAAATTGAAATGACTATAATGCAGGGAATTGCCGGTCTGTCTGTAAATTTACCGGGAATGCAGTATGTTGATCTGCCTTGCCCGGGGAAATATAAAAAACAATGACTGTCTGTCAATGAAATATTTACTTATCATAGCAGGAGTACTTTTAATAGCTTTATCAGTTGCAGCCGGGCTGATATGGGTAGAGCGAAGATTGCTTTCACTATGGCAGGACAGGCTCGGACCAAACCGCGTAGGTCCGTTTGGTCTTGCCCAGGTAATTGCTGATACCGTAAAATTATTCTTCAAGGAAGACTGGATCCCTCCATTTTCAGACAGGCCGGTATTTCTGATGGCGCCCGGCATTCTTATGATAACCATTCTGCTGACTTTCGCGGTTATCCCCTTTGGTCCTGATTTTTATGTTTTTGACTCGAATATAGGAATATTGTTTTTCCTTGGAAACTCATCACTCGGTGTTTACAGCATTGTCCTGGGCGGATGGGCATCCAATAACAAGTACTCATTAATAGGCGCTATGAGAGCTTCTGCACAGATGCTGACCTATGAGGTGTTTATGGGGTTATCGCTTATGGGAGTCGTGATGATGGCCGACAGTTTCAGCTTTTGTTCAATTGTTGAAGCGCAGAGAAACGGATGGTTCATAATACCTCAGTTTTTCGGTTTCGTAGTCTTCTTTATTGCAGGAGTTGCCGAGACACACAGGCTTCCTTTCGACATTCCCGAAGCTGAAGGTGAGCTTGTCGCAGGCTATCATTCTGAATATTCAGGCATGAAATTCGGCATGTTTTTCGTGGGCGAATATTTGGGTATTACCCTGATATCTGCAATAATTGCCACCCTGTTTTTTGGCGGGTGGCTGGGACCTTCATTTCTTCCTCCGGTTTTCTGGTTTTTATTAAAAACCTTCTTTTTCATAGGCGTGTTTATCCTTCTTCGGGCTTCATTGCCCCGTCCCAGGTATGACCAGCTGATGAAGTTCGGATGGAAAGTATTGTTCCCCCTGGCATTGCTTAACCTTCTTGTCACGGGAGCTGTCCTGATATTTTTAAAATGAGATGAAATAAACTAATAAATCCCGGCATGTTCAGTATTCTCCGAAGCATATGGTTGACCTTCCTTCATATATTTCACGCGACTGAAACCGTGGAATACCCTGAGGTAAAACCATATCTGGCACCACGTTACCGGGGCAGGATAGTCCTGACGCGCGATGCTGCCAGGAATGAAAGATGCGTTGCCTGTTATCTTTGTGCCGCTGCCTGTCCTGTTGACTGTATATCACTGCAGGCAACAGAGGACCCCCAAGGGAGAAGATATCCCGAATTTTTCAGGATCAATTTTTCGAGATGCATCTTTTGCGGATTCTGCGAAGAAGCCTGCCCTACTTATGCCATTCAGCTGACACCGGATTTTGAAATGGGTGAATATGACAGGCAAAATATGGTGTACGAAAAGCAATATTTACTGATCGCCGGGGAAGGTAAATATCCGGGTTATAACTTTTATGAAAACGCCGGTGTTGAGGTGGGCGTGAAAGGAAAAGGGGAAGGAAAGAATGAAGAAATGCCGGTCGATGTAAAAGAGCTTATGCCATGACTATAGTATAAAGAGATGAATACATTTTTCTATATAGCTGCTTCGATTGCAATAATTTCGACAATCATGGCAATCTCCGGAAGGAATGCAATTCATTCATTGCTATACCTTATATTATCTCTTTTAGCCGTATCTGTAATTTTTTACCTGCTAAGCGCTCCTTTTATTGCAGCCCTGGAGGTTATTGTCTATGCCGGCGCCATCATGGTGCTATTCATATTTGTTGTGATGATCCTCAATATCGGGTTGGAAGAAGAACGCGAGAACAGGTGGCTGAAACCCCACATGTGGGTACTGCCGGGTATCATCGCCTGC
>Ga0208980_10001644_pt1 | contig 13601 bp, 12 predicted proteins | sample WetSurMetagenome_3_FD_187993 | JGI IMG/M metagenome (GOLD analysis project Ga0208980, IMG submission 187993) | Wetland microbial communities from Twitchell Island in the Sacramento Delta, sample from surface sediment Aug2011 Site A1 Bulk (version 2) | ecosystem: Environmental > Aquatic > Marine...
CTAGGCCTGAAGGTGGAGAAGAGCATCCGCGTATGGTCAGAGCATGTTTTCTTTATCGGCTGGTTTGTAAGATTCTTCGAATGGTTCGTGTCCAAGACCTGGTATTGGGGCCTCTACTTGTTGTTGAGCACGCCCTTCATGCCCGACACTATAACCATCTATCTCTTCTCCTTGTTCAACAAGGATGAGATCATGACCCCCAACTATTTCGTTGTCGTGAACTTCCTGGCAGCGATCAACCGATGCATGATAGTGATATTCTTGGCCGAGATCCTTGGCATATACGTCGTCTGATCAGAACACATCTGGATTCGTACGTCCAGTATCAGATAGTAATGTTTATATTGCCGATGCGAATACAACGATATGGTCCAAAAGGACAAGATTCTCAAGCTGCTTGAGGGGTACGATCGGGACAAGATAACCATCGCCACCCTCTGCTCGCATTCATCCATGCAAATTTTCAATGGCGCCCGCAAGGAAGGGTTCCGAACCTTGGGGATCGCGGTCACGCAGAACACCAAGTTCTATGATGCCTTCCCCCTGGCCAAACCCGATGAGATCCTCCGCATGTCCACTTATCAAGACCTTCTCGATCAGGCTGACGAGCTGCTGGCAAGGAATGTGATCATCATTCCTCACGGTTCTTTCGTGGAATATCTAGGATCGAAGAGTTTCGAGTCCTTAGCCGTTCCAACCTTCGGCAACCGCGAAGTGCTAGGTTGGGAATCGGACCGAGACAAGATGAGGGAATGGCTCGAATCTGCTGGTATCGAAATGCCAGCGAAGATCGATGATGCGAAGAAGATAGACCGTCCGGTGCTGGTGAAGTACCACGGAGCCAAGGGCGGAAGGGGCTTCTTCATCGCCAAGGACTATCCCGAGTTCAAGATGGGCATCGATTTGTCCCAACCTTATACGATACAGGAGTACATCCTTGGGACCAGGTACTATCTGCACTTCTTCCACTCGACGATAAAGCAGGAAGGCTATAAGGTGGAGGATGGGACGCTGGAGCTGCTTTCTATGGACCGCCGAGACGAGAGCAACATCGATGAGATGTACAAGCTCGGGGCGTCCGAGGAGCTCAAGCGCCTTGGCTATTTCCCTTCCTTCGTCGTCACTGGCAACGTCCCGGTGGTGATCCGAGAGTCGCTCCTGCCCAAGGTCTTCGATATGGGCGAGCGCGTGGTAAGAAGAGCAAACCAATTGTTCGGAGGCATGATCGGCCCCTTCTGCCTGGAGGCGATCGTGACGGACCAGCTGCAGTTCAAGGTCTTCGAGATCTCCTCAAGGATCGTTGCCGGCAGCAACCCATTCGTCTCTGGCTCCCCATACTCAGACCTCATAGAGCCGCAGATGTCAACCGGCCGTCGGATAGCCCGAGAGATAAGCTTGGGCCTTAAGAACGACATGCTGGACAAGATAATATCATGATCTCCCTCATACTGGCGGACGCCGAGATCGAGCGCATGCCCATGATTTGCCCGGATGGCGAAGGGCCGCCGAAGGTTTGCAGCGCGAAGGATGATGCTGAGCCAAAGGGCATCATCGTCCTGGACAGCAACCTTCATAGACACATCATCGATGGCCTGGAGGACGTAGATAGAAGGGGAAGGCCCGATATCGTTCATTCCTTCCTTCTCCTCGCCCAAGGCTCGGAGGCGTGCAAGCAAGGGAAGCTAAGAGCCTACATACATACCAGGGGGGACGAGGTCGTTTTTATCGGAAGCAGATATCAGCCTGACCAGAACTACATCGCCTTTCTGAGGTCATTCGGGGAGCTCCTGGATAACGGAAAGGTGGGAGAGGGCGAGGAAGGCCTCAGGCTCGTGAGCAATTTGGACCTCAAGGGCCTGATCCGGACACTATCGCCCGACCGAGTGATCGCGCTATCTCCTTCCGGAAACGAGCGAGATCTGGCCAAGTCCCTCAGGTCCTCCCTGGAAAAGCACCTCGCGGTCATAATCGGAGGATTCCCTGAGGGGGATTACCATAGCCCAGTGTACGAGTTGGCCGATGAGAGGGTGTCCTTGGGAGACGAGCTCCTCACAGTGCCTGATGTGACTTCTCAGGTGCTTGGCTCTCTGCCTTGATTACCAGCCGCGCTCCTGGAGGCGCTGTTCCGGCTTGATGGTGGAGATCTCGATCCCCTTCATGGCCTCCCCCAGTCCTTTGGAGACCTCTGCCAGTACCGACGGGTCATCGTAGTTGGTGACCGCCTCCACTATGGCCTTGGCCCTCTCTTCCGGATTGTCCGACTTGAAGATGCCGGAACCGACGAACACGCCATCGCTGCCGAGCTGCATCATCAAGGCCGCATCCGCCGGGGTGGCGATACCGCCCGCGGCGAAGTTGATGACCGGTAGCCTCTGGATCTCGGCCACCTCCTTGACCAGGTACATCGGGGCCTCGATCTTGCGCGCGATGGTGGACAGCTCCTCCTGCTCCTTGCCCTTGAGCTCGCGGATCTGCGCCATGATGGCCCTCTGGTGCCTAACGGCTTCGACGACGTTGCCAGTGCCCGCCTCGCCCTTGGTGCGGATCATGGCCGCGCCTTCGTCAATACGACGGATCGCCTCTCCCAGGTCCCTTGCCCCGCAAACGAAAGGGACCCGGAATTTGCGCTTGTCGACATGGTAGAAAGGATCGGCGGGGGTGAGCACCTCGGACTCGTCGATCATGTCCGCCCCCAGAAACTCAAGGATCTGTGCCTCGACGAAATGACCGATCCTGCACTTGGCCATAACTGGTATGGTGACATTATCCATTATTTCCAGGATCTTGACGGGGTCCGCCATCCGAGCCACACCGCCCTGGGCCCTGATGTCGGCAGGAACTCGCTCCAGTGCCATCACGGCTACTGCGCCCGCATCCTCAGCTATGCCCGCCTGCTCGGCGTTGGTCACGTCCATGACGACCCCGCCCTGCTGCATCTTGGCGAAACCTCTCTTTACCAGTTCGGTGCCAAAGCGGAGTTTCGTCATGTCGAGTTCAAACGGCATTTTATTGTCACCGGTCCACTCTAATATCCAACGTTTATTTGAATCTTGCATGAAATGCATTTATTAGTACTTTATTGCACACATCGGTCCATCAGTTCAACTCCTCACCAAGGATCAGAATTCGGTTCTGCAAAGCCTAAAATACGCTCTTGGGCATGGCCTGGAGGATGGTAGCCGAGCGCATGCTGAGGATGCCCGAATCCGGCACGGTCCGCATCTCCAACATGGTGAGCAAGCTTAAGGGCGAGGGCGTGGACATCATTTCCTTCTCCGTCGGCGAGCCGGACTTTTCCACTCCTGACAACATATGCCAAGCTGCCATCAAAGCGATCAACGATCATTTCACACACTACACCCCGTCAGCCGGACTACCCGAACTGCGCAAGGCGGTAGCGGACAAGTCCAGGAAGGAGAACGGCATCCCTTGCGATGAGCAGCACGTGGTCATAACCCCGACCAAGTTCGCCCTTTTCATGGCCTTCCTTACCATGGTGGATGAGGGCGACGAGGTCATTCTTCCAGATCCAGCTTGGGGGACCTTCGAGGCCTGCATCCGATTGGCTGGAGGCATTCCTAGGCATGTCACCGTGAGGGCGGAAGAGGATTTCCGTATGCTGCCAGAGAAGGTGGCGGAGGCGATAACCCCTAGGACCAAGATGATCCTGGCCAACTCCCCGTCAAACCCTCTAGGATCGATTTTGGAGAAGGGCGACGTCAAGGGCATTTCCGATCTGGCCAAGGACCATGACCTCCTTGTACTCTCGGACGAGACCTATGAGAAGATCATCTTCGAAGGCAAGCATTACTCGTTCGCCGCGCTTCCTGACATGTTCGAGCGCACCATCACGGTCAACGGCTTCTCCAAGACCTATGCCATGACCGGGTGGAGGTTGGGTTGGGTCGTGGCGCCGCCCCCCATCATCAAGGAGATAAACAAGCTGCAGACCCAGTCCCTCACCAATGCTACCTCCTTCGTCCAGGTGGCGGGGGTGGAGGCGCTTCGCGGGCCGCAGGAGTCGGTCCGCCTAATGATAGACGAGTTCAAGGCGCGCAGGGAATTGGTGTATGGGTATATGCAAAGCATCCCGAAGCTTCACTGTCCTAAGCCCAAGGGCGCCTTCTACATGTTTCCCAAGTACGACATTCCCATGAACTCCGAGGACCTGACCATGCACTTGCTCAAGGAGGCGCACGTAGCGGTCACCCCGGGGTCCACCTTCGGCCCGGCCGGGGAGGGTCACATAAGGATCTCCTACGCCGTGAGCCGCAACGATCTGCGCGAGGGCATGAAGAGGATCGAGCATGCCTTGGCGAAGCTGTAGGCCTAGCGTCCCTCAGGGATGAGCATGTTGGGGATGCCGTCCTCAATCGGATAATCGATGTGGCATTTCGGACAGGTTATCACGCCCTCCAGTACCTCTCCTTTCTCCTCTTTGACGACCTTGAGTCCAAGGGGGTGGTATTTGCACTTGGGGCAGGCGAGTATCTCCATCAGGGTGGGCTTCATCTTGCTCGCACCTGGTACGTCGAAGGTATGAATAATTCTTGCGGATGAAGAGGAATGGGTTAATTAGAGTGCTGAATGATTGCGGTCTCATGACAAGGGTAGGCGTCATCGGCGTAGGTTCCATGGGTCAAAACCACGCACGCATCCATTCCGAGCTCGCTGAGCTAGTCGGAGTCTATGATGTGGACCGGGCTTTGAGCAAGAAGGTCGCGGCCAGGTTCGGCATCAAGTCTTGCGATTCCATAGATGAACTGTTATCGCTGGTGGAGGCGGTAAGCATCTGCACCATCACCACCACCCATTTCGACGTTGCTAGCAAGGCCATCAAGGCCGGTAGGCATCTCTTGGTGGAGAAGCCCTTCACCGGCAGCTCTGGAAGGGCGGCCGAGCTATGCAGGATGGCGGATAAGGAGAGTGTAACCTTGGGCGCGGGCTTCGTGGAACGCTACAATCCAGTTGTGGGAGTGGCCAAGGAGGCCGTGCGCGAAGGGCGCTTCGGCAAGCTTATCACTTTCGCCTCCAGGAGGGTGTCCTCGTTCCCGACCAGGATCCGGGACGTGGGGGTCATCATGGACCTGGGGATACACGACGTGGATGTGCTCAGATATATAACTGGCGCCGAGGCGCACAGCGTCTTCGCCCTAGGCGGGCTTTTCAACAACACTTCCTTCGAGGACCACGCCAATCTGCTGGTGGAGATGGAAGGTGGGATCATGGCCTTCATCGAGGTCAATTGGCTCACCCCCATGAAGGTGCGTAAGGTATCGCTAACCTGCAGCGGGGGATACGTGCAGCTCGATTACATCGATCAAAGCCTGGAGGTCTCCTCCTCCACCACCAAGGAATTCGATGTGGCGGACGCCTTCCACGTTCCATTAGAGACGGACGTCAGGAAGATATCGGTCAAGAAGGAGGAACCGCTCAAGCTGGAGCTGGCCGATTTCCTCAAGGCCTCGGCTTCGGGCAAGGCTCCCATGGCCACAGGCCGCGACGCGCTCAACGACCTCAGGGTGTGCGAGGCGGCGCTAACTTCCCTGCGCTCCGGTGACAAGATGAAGATCACGAATTGAGGTGAAACGCTTGAAGACCATCGACCTTAGGAGCGATACCGTTACGCTTCCGACCAAAGAAATGTTCGAGGCCATCGCCTCGGCGGAACTAGGGGACGACGTATCGCGCGAGGACCCCACCGTCAACCGCCTGGAACAGATGGCAGCCGACCGCTTCGGCAAGGAGGCTGGGCTCTTGGTAACCAGCGGAACGGCGGGGAACCTGATTTCGGTCATGACCCAGTGCCGCCACGGCGATGAGATCTATTGCGAGTCGGAGGCGCATATCTACTACTACGAGGTGGGCGGGATGTCCGCCATAGCCGGAGTGATCCCCCGCCTCATCAAAGGCAAGAGGGGGGTGTACACCGCGGAGCAACTGGAGGCTCATTACCGTGGAAGGGAGATGCACTACCCCAACCCCGCCTTGGTGGCGATCGAGAACACGCACAACCGGGCAGGTGGATGTTGTTGGACCATAAAAGAGGTGGAAGAGGTAGGCAAGGCGGCCCATGACCGTGGGATGAAGGTTCACATCGATGGGGCTCGCATATTCAACGCCTGCGTCGCGCTCGATGCTAATCCCAAGGATTATGCTAGGAGCGTGGACAGCATCACCTTCTGCCTATCCAAGGGCCTCTCCTGTCCAGTCGGGTCGGTGCTGGTTGGCGACAAGGAGTTCATCGACCGCGCCCGCAAGTCCAGGAAGATCCTGGGAGGAGGGATGAGGCAGGCTGGGATCATCGCGGCCCCTGGGATAGTGGCCTTGGAGAAGATGATCCCGCGGCTGAAGGAGGACCACGACAACGCCAAGCTCCTCGCCAATGGCCTGGTGGACCTAGGACTGAGCATCGATATGGCCACAGTCCAGACCAACATCGTGGTGGCGGAGACCGCCCTCAACAAGTCGGCTGAGTTCATATCTAAAGCAAAGCGCAATGGGGTCCTCTGCTCATCCTTCGGGAAGAGCCTGGTTCGATTCGTGACCCACAATGGCATAACAGAGGAGAACGTCGAGGACGTGCTGCAGAGGCTGCGAGCCTAATGCGCCTTGCCCACGCCCTTATGAATGAAGCGCCTTCGTCAGTGCTGCGTCTTAAGTGATATAATCCAGAAATCAAACGATGCGGAACATGTTCAAAATCCTTAAATTCGATATTCTGATGTAGAATTGCTATGACGAGCAAACTTCAATCGTTATTGTCGAAGAAAGGGCCGATAAAGAAGATTGGTGTGATAGGCATGGGATATGTAGGAATTCCAGCCGCGGTCCTTTTTGCTGATGCTGATGAATTTGACAGCGTTATAGGATTTCAACGAGCATCCAGTACTTCTGGATTTAAGATTGAAATGCTGAATAGAGGTGAAAGTCCTTTAAAGGGTAATGAGCCGGGGCTTGAAGAGTTGCTTAAGAAAGTGGTAAATGCTGGGAAGTTTGAGTGTACTTCCGATTTTTCCAGAATCTCTGAGCTGGATGCTGTAGCCTTGGCCATTCAGACACCCTTTTCCAACCCTAAGGACCTCGAACCTGATTTCAGTGCGCTCAATGCTGGCATCCAAAATGCAGGAAAATATCTACGGCCAGGAATGTTAGTGGTGCTAGAGTCGACCATTACGCCTGGGACTACAAATGGTACAGCAAGACAGATACTCGAAGAGGAGTCAGGGCTCATCGCAGGGCAAGATTTTGCACTAGCACATGCGCCGGAAAGGGTTATGGTGGGGCGTCTTCTCAAGAATATAAGGGAACACGACCGGATTGTCGGAGGCATCAATGACGCCAGTACCCAGAGGGCGGTTGAACTATATGCCCCCGTTTTGACAAAAGGAAAGATCATTAAGATGACGGCCACTGCAGCAGAGGTCACAAAGACCGCCGAGAACACGTTCAGAGATCTTCAGATTGCGGCCGTGAATCAGCTGGCTCTATATTGCGAGGCTATGGGTGTCAACGTCTACGATGTAAGAGCAGGCATTGATAGCCTTAAAGGTGAAGGGATCACACGAGCCATCTTGTGGCCAGGAGCTGGTGTTGGCGGTCATTGTTTGACCAAGGACACATACCATCTGGAACGTGGCGCGAAGATCCTTGGTACCAATCTGGATTATCCAGAGGGAACGGATTCGATTTACGTTCTCGCCAGAAAGGTAAATGATTTCATGCCGAAACATATGTTTCATTTGACACTGGAGGCGCTTGAACGCGTCGGTAAGAAACCAGAAGAATCCAAGATAGCAATTCTAGGATGGGCTTTCATCAACGACTCAGATGATGCGCGAAATCCTCCATCAGAGCCGTATAGAGATCTTCTATTGGAGGCAGGCGCTAAAATCGCCGTACACGATCCACATGTACTGAGTTATCCTGGTGTGGAGCTCAGCAAGGATTTGAAGGAAGTTGTAAGAAAAGCGGATTGCGTAACGATCATGACAGCTCACCATGATTATTTTAAGCTCGATCCAATCTGGATGAAGAAGCTAACCGGCCAGAAGAATCCTATCATTGTCGATGGGCGGAACGTGGTCGAACCAGACAAATTTATTGATGTGGGTTTCGTGTATAAGGGCATTGGCAGAGGGGATAAGAATGGACATGAAATCCGGACTTTTACATAATATCATCAATTTTTTTAAGGTAATTGCAAAAGAAGTGCCCGAATAATGACGTTGGCCTATTGAGGATTATAAGACTAGGGCGGATTGGTGCTGGGTCGACTGACTAGAGCTGACGAGTCCTTGGGTCATTAACGGTCAATACTACTTTTTCGAGCAGCGCTGAATCTTCGGAGATTTCCTAATGTGGAATTAGAAAGAACTTATCTCACCCCGACCTCATCGCACGATTTGATAGCTAGGAGGCAATTACTCTTATCCGTTCCTCTCCTAAACACACTCGATTCTTGCCACCAGCAAAGTTTATATGACATCGCTCTTGATACCGCTGCGTCATGTCAAAGCATTTCATGCCTAGGCTCTTCCTCGAGCGCATCAGCCTGGAACACTTAAACGGCATGCTGTGCATGGGACATGATGCATTGGGATCGGATTGTTACCAAACTTCCAACTTCAAAGGAAGGGGAGAGGCGAGAATGCCCTTTCCTTGCTCTGAACGGCCCTGGTGATCTTCCGATGTCTCTGGGGGTGTATCCGTGAGCAACAGGTTGTTTACAGTTGGACCGGTCGAGGTCTTTGAGGACACGATGCAGGCGATGAACAAGCCCATGATGATCCATCGGGGGCAGAAGTACGCAAGCCTGCAGCACGGAATAGTCGAGAAGCTGCACAAGGTCCTGGATACCGACCTGCAAATCTTCCTGGCACCTGCCTCGGCCACCGCCTTTCTGGAGGCCTGCGTCCGTTGTGGTGTGCACGAGCGCATGATGTCCCTCACCAACGGCTCCTTCGGGGACCGATGGGCCTCGATTGGCACCGCCTGCGGCAAGCAGGTGAAGAAGGTCGAGGTGCAATGGGGAAAGGCCATTCGCCGCGTGGACGTCGCGGGAAAGCTGGAGTCGACCACCGAGGCGGTCACCATCATCTCCAACGAGAGCAGCACTGGGGTGCTCAACCCCACTAATGAATTGGTCCGCCTTTTCAAAGAGGAAGCCGATCCGTTGGTCTTTGTGGATGGCGTGACATCGGTCGGCGCCGTCGATCTCAAGCTCAGGGAGATGGACTTCGACGCGCTGGTCTTCGGTTCGCAGAAAGCCTTCGCACTGCCACCAGGCATCGCCATAATCTGTTGCTCCGACCGCTTGCTGAAGGTGGCGGAGAAGGTCCAGGGCCGAGGATATTACCTTGACCTGCTGGAGTACAAGAAGGCGGCCGATAAGGATATGCCCTTGACCACACCCCCGATCTCACTGATGTACGGTCTCGATTACCAATTGGACAAGATGCTCAAGGAGGGAATGGCCAATCGCTACGCGCGCCACCACGAGATGGCCGAGGCTGCCAGATCCTGGGCGCAGAAGCATTTCAAGCTCTACCCGGAGAAGGGTTACGAGTCGGAGACGATAACCGTGGTCGAATCCGGAAAGATGGACTTCCCTCGCCTCGACAAGGAGCTGAAGTCACGCGGGTTCGAAGTCTCCCCTGGCTACGGGAAGATAAAGGATTCCACGTTCAGGATCGGGCACATGGGCGACCTGACCATGAAGGACATGAACGACCTGTTCAAGGCCTTGGACGCTTCCTTGGAGGCGATGAAGTGAAGCTGTTGATCACGGACGAGCTCTCCAAGGAGGGCCTGGCCATACTGTCAAAGGGTTCGGACCTGACGGTCGAGGTGAAGCCGGGCATCCCCCAGGACGAGCTGATCAAGATCATTGGGGAATACGAGGGATTGATCATCCGCTCCGGCACCAAGGTGACCAAGGAGGTCATCGAGGCGGGCAGGAAGCTCAAGGTCGTGGGCCGAGCTGGCGTGGGTGTGGACAACGTGGACGTGGAAGCGGCCACCCGCAAGGGCGTCCTGGTGATGAACACCCCTATGGGCAACATCGTCTCCGCCTCGGAGCACACCATGGCCATGATGTTGGCCCTGGTGCGCAAGATCGTCTGGGCGCACGCCTCCATTAAGGAAGGGAAGTGGGAGAGGGGGAAGTTCACGGGCACCGAGCTCAACGGCAAGACCCTGGGCATCGTCGGCATCGGTCGCATCGGTGCTGAGGTGGCCAAGAGGGCCAAGGCCTTCCAGATGAAGATGGTGGGCTACGACCCGTTCCTGCCGCCCGAGGTGGCGGTGAAGCTCGGGGTCAGGCTCCTGCCCCTCGAGAAAGTGATCGAGGAGGCGGACATAATCACCATCCACGCGCCCCTCACGCCTTCCACCAAGCACTTGGTGGGAAAGGAGCAGTTCATGCTGATGAAGCCCCACGCCATGGTCATCAACTGCGCCAGAGGCGGGATAGTCGACGAGGAGGCGCTGTATGAAGCCCTCAAGAACAAGCGGATCGCCGGGGCAGCGCTAGATGTGTTCGAGCACGAGCCGCCCAAGGGTTCCAAACTGCTGGAGTTGGACAACATCGTCCTGACGCCTCACCTTGGGGCGAGCACCAAGGAGGCGCAGGAGAAAGTCTCCATGGAAATGGCCGAATGCGTCAAGGCTTTCCTGGTGGAGGGCAAGATCTCTAACGCCGTTAACGCGCCTTTGGGCAAGATCGACCCCAAGCTGATGCCTTTCTTACCGCTCACGGAGATGCTGGCATCGTTCGCCTTCCAGCTGATCGATGGCCCAGTCAAGAAGATAGAGACCACCTTCTATGGTGAGCTTGCGACGGTGGACACCAAATCGCTCACGACCTCTGCCATCATCGGCGTGCTGAGCAACATCATCGGGGAGCAACAGGTCAACATCATCAACGCAGCCGCCATCGCCAAAGAGAAGGGCATCCAGGTGGCCGAGACCAAGAGCGAGGAGTCGCCTCGCTACGTGAATATGGTGGCGGTCAAGCTGGATTCCGACGGGATAAAGCGCGAGGTCCGGGGAACGGTCTTCCCCGGGTCTCAAGCCAGGATCCTGGGCATCGATGAATACGACCTAGACATGCCTGTAGAAGGGGACTTCCTCATGACCAAGCACAACGACGTCCCCGGCATCATCGGCCGAGTGGGCACGGTCTTGGGCGACAACCACATCAACATCGCAAGGATGGGAGTGGGGCGCGAGAGCCGTGGCGGTATGGCGATAATGTTGGTGGCCGTGGATGATAAGGTATCCAAGGAGGTCCTGGACTACATGCTGAAGCTCAAGGACTTCAATGAGGCCAGGTTCATCCGGCTCTCCCAAATGAAGCTTAAGACCTACTTCCAATGATGGCTCAGGAAGCCTTGAGCTCACTCTGGGGCGATTCGATAATGACGTTCAGGGAGAGCACTGTCTGGTTATCAGCTTCTCCTGGACACTCCTGATTTTCTGCTCCATGGCATTGCTCTTGCCCTCGCGGTCATCGATCTCGATGGAGGTGACAACCCTCCGGGACATGGAGCGCACCTTGCTATGGCATTCTCCGACGACCCTAATCACCTCCTCCCATTCTCCTTCCAGGACCGTGGCCATGGGCGTGAGCTGATATTTGAGGCCGCTAGCCTCCACTATCTTTATGCATTCCGCCACATACGAGCTGAGGCTCTCGCCCTTGCCAATTGGCACGACCTTGAATTGAGCGATCATATTTCACCCTTCAAGACTTGAGACCGCAACCTAAAAAGATTTTCCTTGCCCCCGAGGAACCGCGGAAAATCGGATGCCAGATGGAGAGGCGTTTTTAACAATAATTATCCTGTCTCGTAAAAATCTTTAAATACATCTTGTCGAATGGTGTAGGTCTAATCTACCTTGTAGTTGAACATCAAGTCATCTAAAGGGGGGCTTTATTTAGATGATTACGAAAACTGTCGTTGCGAAAGGGAATGGTTTTGCCAAGGGGCATAAGGGGAATGGAAAGGCTTCCGGGCGATTGGAGGTCGCGGAAGGGAATGGCCACGCGGAGACCTTGGTTCTCAAGGAGAACGGAAAGGTCATGACGCTCACGGTCGATGACCTGACGAATGCGATTCGCACCAGCATCGATCACACAGGAATGCCTGAGGAACAGGCTCGGGCCATGGCCCAGCATGTCATGAATTTCTTTGGTTATTCTGAGCGAATTATCGACAACATCCTGGAGCCTGAGGACCGGGACGCCTTCTACATGTTGGAGGACACTGGTATCCTTACCACCGAGCGCGAGGAGACCACCCTGTACGATGGAAGGGAATGGCGCATACACTATTGGCTTTTCAAGAAGGAAAGGATCTTCGAGCTCATCTCTGGTGTCGGTGGCAGCAACGGCGAGCTGAACGGAATCGATAGCTGCTACGAAGACGTCCCAGAGGAAGTCTGGCAGCGCAACACTTAATTGGATCGACCGGGGGGCCAGTTTCGGGCACCCCCTGATAACGGTATTCCCTCCAGGACCGATTGATGGAGCGGATGGACCTTTTCCCATACGAGCCCAGGGAGCACCAAGAGGACTTCGTCCGCTCAGTTTGCAATGTGCTGAAGAGCGAATGCCACATCGTCCTGGAGAGCGGGACAGGTACCGGCAAGACGGTCTGCGCGCTCTCCGCCGCGCTGCAGGTGGCGCTCACCCAAGGAAAGAAGGTCGCATATCTGACCCGGACCAATTCGCAACAGCGGCAGGTGATGCTTGAGCTGCGTCGCATAAATTCTAGAAGGAAGGTTTTTGGCATGGGCGTCCAGGGCAGGCAGTCGACCTGCCCACTCTTCAATCGTGACCCCGACCTGAAGCAGGGCAATGCCGAGGAACTGTCCAAGCTCTGCGGTGAGAGGAAGAAGAGGTCATTGGCGGGAAAAGATGGCGGCTGTCGCTTCTATGACGCCGTGCTGACAACCAACTTCGATGAGGTGCTGCAGCACTGCCAAGATGAGCTGCCCACGGTCGAGGAGTTCTCCTATTATTGCGACTCCAAGGGCCTCTGCCCCTACGAGCTAGGCAAGGAGCTGCTTTCCCATGCGACGGTGGTCACGGCCCCTTACGCCTACTTCTTCGCCCCCTTCGTGAGGGACGCCTTCGTGGAGAGGATGAACATCTCCCTGGCGGAGCTCATTCTAGTGGTGGACGAGGCCCACAACCTGCCGGATTACGCTAGAGAATCGCGTACCATCGAGCTATCCAAGTTCGCCCTGGACATGGTCCTGAAGGAGCTTGACGAGTACGGAGACCCGGAGGTGTTGGAGGGGGCGAGCGTCAGGGACGTGGTGGAAAGGGTCCGCATTCTATTGGACGAGGCGGTGAGGGAGTACGTCATTGATGATGACGGGCTGATCCCCCCAGATTTTCTGCAGGCAGGCATTATGGAAGCGTTCACCATAACCTCTAGGCAGCTCTCAATAGCCTGCAAGGCCATGATGACCCATGGGGAGATCGTCAGGGAGAGCAAGAAGGACCAAGGCAGACTTCCGCGATCTTACATCTTCTCGCTGGGGGCCTTCCTCAACTTCTGGTTGAAGATGGATGAAGAATACTACGTCAA
>Ga0208980_10001645_pt1 | contig 13601 bp, 14 predicted proteins | sample WetSurMetagenome_3_FD_187993 | JGI IMG/M metagenome (GOLD analysis project Ga0208980, IMG submission 187993) | Wetland microbial communities from Twitchell Island in the Sacramento Delta, sample from surface sediment Aug2011 Site A1 Bulk (version 2) | ecosystem: Environmental > Aquatic > Marine...
CGGACAGGCTCTCGCGGAGCGTATAGGCAAGGCTCATACGGGGCGTTCAGTAGTTGGACTCGTCCCGCCATCGGACGATTTTCCAGGGATCGCTGATGCGGGAGCGTTCAAAGGTCAGGTTGGCGTACCCGTCGACACGTTCGATGTTGCTGGGATTGAACACGATGGAAAGCGTGAATCCCCGCACGATCGTAACGCTGTTCGAATCGAGGGAGCTGTTTGTGATATTGTTCCAGACGAGGTCGAGTTTCTGCGAGTTCTGGAAGAGGCCGTATGTTGTACGCATTTCGTCGTCCCGGCCCCAGGTCACATCGATGCCCACGTCGTAGTTACGATACACAAAAACGAATTGTGGGTCAAGCAGAGAGCCATACAGGGTGGTGTCGCGGAACGAATAGGCGGCTTTGAAGCACTGAAACATTCCTTCGATCGTGTTGGGGTCGCAGGCTGACTGTGCCGGTGTCGGGTCGATGCCGGGTGCAAACGGGTTCACGCACGCGCCCAGGAGAAGGGGTATGGCGAGGAGCCATCGACGGAGTGACAGCGATGAGAGTGCCGGGTTCACGATCTGATCCCCTGCGCATGTGATCAGGGCGGGTACGTGGACGCTATGCGTGAGCCCGGCGGTCAATTGCTGAACCTTCCTTTGAACATGCTCCAGCTGATGGTGCTTTCCGTCTGGAAATCAATCCATCGGTGGATATACCAGATATTGGACGGGTCGGGGCTGAGCGTGAACTGCAGGGTGCCTTTCGCGGTTCGAGGGAATCCTGGATCATTGTGTTCGAAGATGAGCGTGTATCGGAAGGTATAGAGCACCGAATCTGACCCGATGATCGATTTGTCAAGCTGAAGTGAGAGATTGGAGAATGCGCCGGGGGAGGTTTTGGCGATGAGATTCCTGAAGTAGGAGTCCTCCTGTCGGTAATTCCATGTCAGCATTACGGAGGGATATTGTGCAGAGGCATCGGCGGAGGGGACGAAGACAAAGGGACGGAGACCTTTTGACGGATCGGAAAAGCAGCTCAGGTAGTTGTCGGCGCTCTTCTGGTCGATCGCGTTTTGAAGGTTAGTGATCACAATTTCCGGTGTCGTTGCAGGCCGGAAATTCAGGCTCGACTGTGTGGGATCTTCCGGCGGGCGGGGCTCGAAGATCCCGCATGATGCGGCCCATGTGCCGAGGGCTGCCAGAAGAACGGCAACGCCGGCTCGTCCTCCCCTGCCCCTCATATCCCTTCCAGTCCCTTCTTCCCGTTTCATCCTTGCCCTGGCGTCAGAGGGTAATGCGTCCCTCGAGCGCTCTGCTCAGGGTTGCTTCATCAGCGAATTCGAGGTCGCCGCCGACCGGTAGGCCGCGCGCGATACGGGTGACCCGCACTCCCAGCGGTTTGAGCAGTTTGCTGAGGTAGATGGTTGTTGCCTCTCCCTCGACATTGGGGTTCATGGCGAGGATGACCTCGGAGACCTCCGTCGTGACGCGTGTCAGAAGTTCTCGAATCTTGAGTTCTTCCGGTCCGATCCCGTCGAGGGGTGAGAGCGATCCGCCCAGGACGTGATACAGCCCGCGGAAGTCGTTCGTCTTTTCGAGGGCGAGAACGTCGTTGGGTTCTTCGACAACGCAGATGGTGCTCCGGTCCCGTTTAGAGCTGGAGCAGATCGAGCAAGGATCCTGTTCGGTGATGTTGGAGCAGACGGAGCAGGTTCGGATCTTGTCTTTGACGCTGACGAGGGCTCTTGCCATTGTCACCACCTCTTCCCGGGGGCGTTTCATAATAAAGAGAGCCAGCCGCTGGGCGGACTTTCGTCCGATACCGGGAAGTTTGGCGAATTCCCCTATCAGTTGTTCGAGCGCTTCTGAGGTATAGAGCATTCTTTTGACGAATCGTTTACCGGCCGTCGTTCCGGCTGCTGTGGGTGGGGAGGCAGGCGCGGAGCGAGGTGGACTCCGGCTGCGCTGGCGTGCCGGTGGGCGCCAGTCAGAAACCGGGCAGGTTCATTCCCGGGATATTGGGAAGCATCCCGCTGGTTGCCCGGGCCATTTCCTCCTGCGCCATTTTGGCAGATTCTTCAAGGGCTTTATTCGTGGCTGCGAGCACCAGGTCTTCGAGCATTTCCACATCTTCGGGGTTCACGACCTCCCGATCGATCTGGATTTTCAGGAGGTGTTGTTTCCCGTTGACGGTCACCTTGACCATACCTCCCCCAGCCTCGCCGATGACGGTTTTGGTTTCAAGGCCTTCCTGCACCTGTGCCATTTTCTCCTGCATCTTCTGGATTTGTTTCATCATCCCCGACATGTTTGGAAGGCCAGCCATGTGCACTCCAGGTGAGAGGTGAAAGGAAAAAATTTCAAAAAAAAGATAGGCGATTTGGCCAGGAAAGTCAAATTTGACTTTCTAGGCAAAATGCGGTAGATTTTTCTTCCGGCGTCATTTCCATTGAGGCACAGGGCCATTTCGCGGAGATCCATCCGTTGGCGAAGGGATTTCGACAGGCAAGCGAGAAAGACAAGAGGGAGCAGGACCGGCTTCGCGAGGCGGGTGAGATCCCCGGGCACATTGCGATTATCATGGATGGGAATGGTCGATGGGCCAAGAAGCGGGGGATGCCTCGGATTGCAGGGCATCGGGAGGGCGTGGAGTCGGTTCGCGACATCGTCGAGGCTTCCGGTCAGCTCGGGGTTCAGTATCTCACGCTGTACGCCTTTTCCACGGAAAACTGGAAGAGGCCTCAGGAGGAAGTGTCGCTCCTGATGCGTCTTCTTCTCAAGGCGTTGCGGGACGAAGCTGATCGTCTGCACAAGAACAATGTTCGTCTCCGGGCGGTGGGGGATGTCACGCGTCTTCCGAAGGAGGTGCAGAGCGAGCTTCTGGACGGGATTGAGAAGACGAGGGAGAATACAGGCCTGACGCTGGTTCTGGCCTTGAGTTACAGCGGGCGCTGGGATTTTACTGAAGCGGTCAAGCGTCTGGCTGGTGAGATTGTCGCGGGGCGAATCCGGGCCGAGGAAATCACGGAGGAGTTGATCGCCTCGCATCTTTCCACCGCGGGCATACCTGATCCTGACCTGATGGTCAGGACGAGCGGTGAGTTCCGCGTGAGCAACTTCCTCCTTTGGCAGCTCGCCTATTCAGAGATCCACATTACCCCAAAATTCTGGCCCGATTTCCGTCGGGTGGACCTGTACGCAGCGATCCGTGATTATCAGAGTCGTGAGCGCCGGTTCGGGATGGTGAGCGAGCAGTTGCGGAGCGCTGCAGGCCGCGATTCCTATGTCCATCGACTGATCAAGAGTGTGACGGGACCGTAACATGATGAAGCATGTGCTGGTGGCAGTGGGTCTAGGCCTGGTCATCTCTTCTTCTCTTTTCGCACAACGCACTCAACCTCAAGAAGTTTACAAGATCCTCGGCGTATCCGTGGAGGGGAACGTCCTGGCCGATCCTGTTGCCGTTATTGCAAACTCGGGCCTCCGGGTAGGTGACGAGATCACGGTTCCAGGAGACCAGATCGCCCAGGCCATCCGCAAACTCTGGTCGTTGAGGATCTTCAGTGACATTCAGATTGCGGTCGACCAGAAGGTCGGTCAGGGCGTCTATCTGGTGTTGCGCGTCAAAGAACTCCCTCGATACGAGCGAACAGATCTCGCCGGCAACGATGGAATCAGCACGAGTGATATCGAAAAGAAGATCACCCTCGTACGCGGGCAGGTCTTCCCCCCACAGGAAAGCGTCCGCCTGAAGAAGGAGATCACCAAGCTGTACGAAGAGGAAGGGTACCTGCTGGCCGACGTGCGGGTGACTGCAGTTCCTGTGGACACGAACAAGAACCGGATTGTCCTCAAGATCGACATCGACGAAGGCAAGGATGTTTCGGTGGACCAGATCATGTTTGAAGGTAACAAGGCCTTTGACGAATCGGACTTGCGCGGGGCGATGAGCGAGACGTCGCAGAAGTCGTGGTGGAAATTCTGGTCGTCCGCAAACCTTCACCGCAAGAAATACGAAGAGGACAAGAAGCTTATCGTCCAGTTCTACCGGAAGAACGGGTTCCGGGATGCCCAGGTTCTTTCGGACTCCATCTGGTACAGTCAGGACCGCAGAGATGCCTATGTCTTGATCCACATCTATGAAGGACCGCAATACAGGGTTCGGAACATCGCCTGGGTGGGCAACTCGGTGTACTCCGACACCGTGTTGAGCGAACGCCTGGGGTTCTCGAACGGGGACATCTACAACGCTGAAAAATTCGAGCAGAATCTCCGGGGAAATGAATCGCAGACGGATGTGGCCTCCCTGTATCTCGACAACGGTTATCTCCGCCTGAATATGGATCCCGTGGAGACGCGTGTGGGGAAAGACAGTGTGGACATTACGATCACCGTGTATGAGATGAACCAGTTCAAGATCGGGACAGTGGGGATCAAGGGAAACACCAAGACACAGGAAAAAGTGATCAGGCGTGAGTTGTTCACGCGCCCGGGGGACTATTTCAGCCGGGCTGCAATCCTTCGAAGCCTGAGGCAGCTGCAGCAACTGAATTACTTCAACCCGGAGAAGCTGAAGCCCGACTATGCTCTTGTCGATGACAAGACGGTAGATCTCACCTACGAAGTCGAAGAGAAGTCGAGCGACAATGTCAACGCCTCGGTGGGATACAGCGGTGCTTTCGGTTTTACCGGTGCGCTGGGGTTCACGATCAACAATTTCTCGATCAGTGAACCATTCCGCGGCGGGGCGGGGCAGATTCTCAATTTCGAATGGATGTTCGGTCAGGCGTCCCGCATCCGCACGTTTACCATAGGGTTTACCGAACCCTGGATGTTTGATTCGCCGACCCTGCTGGGAGTCAGTCTCTACGATACCCGGCAGATCTACACGTACGACCTGTCGCAGACGGGCGGGACCATTCGTGTAGGTCGCCGTTTTCGATGGCCGGACATTTACTGGCGCGGTGATCTGACCCTTCGTGCTCAGCGGAACGATGTCACCAGCGGCCGGGGGATCTATCGGGAGGGGAAATCCAGCCAGGTCAGTCTCGGTCTGATACTCTCCCGAAACGACACCGACAACCCGATCTTCCCTTCGAGCGGATCGGTCTTCACGTTCTCGGCAGAAATGTCCGGCGGACCGTTCCTGCCGGGTGATATCGATTATCATAAGTGGGGTTTGCAGGCGGACTTTTATCTGCCGCTTGTCAGTTCCGGAAAACTGGTCCTCTATTTCAGCACGCAGTACGGGTTCCTGAAAGAGTTCGGGAGCAACGCCATCATCCCGCCGATTGACCTATACTTCATGGGGGGCACGGGACTGGGGTATATTGCCACCACGCCGCTGCGCGGCTACATCGACCAGTCGGTTGGTCCGCGAAACGTCCGCGGTGATATCATCGGCGGTATGGCGATGACGAAGACCACTCTCGAACTGCGCTTTGCGGTGTCGATGTCACCCATTCCGATCTATTTCCTGGGATTTGCCGAGGGGGGAAATGTCTACCGGTCCATTCAGACGGCTGACTTCTTCAGTCTTGCCCGTGCAGCGGGGTTCGGGGCCCGCATTCAGATCATGCCACTCGGCATGTTCGGTTTCGACTACGGATATGGATTCGACGACATCTATCCGCGGGATGGCCACCCTGACGGCTGGAGATTTCATTTCGTGTTCGGTCGGGGCATGTAGTCTCCCCGAGCCGGACTGACCCCTTCTGGCAGGGAGCGAAACCTGTCGAAATCCATCCAGCGGGCGGGGAATGGTGCGCAGTTTTGGCCTTTTCCGGAGTCTGCGCAGAACAGATCGGGCCCGGTCATTTCACTTTTGGGTTTTGATTCTTACATTAACACACCCGGTATGACCCAGTCAGAGGGACGTCGACAGCCCGGCATACCGCATCATAAGTACATTTATCGGAAGAGGTAATCGTGAAGAACAATCTCCATGTTGTCATTGTCAGTATCCTGCTGGTTGCCGCATCGATCGCCGTCGGACAGACGCAGAAGATCGGGTATGTCAATTCCGCCAAGATCTTCCAGGAGTTACCGGCAGCCCTCGAGGCGCAGAAGAAGATCGACGCGTACGCGAAGCCGTATCAGGATTCGCTTGCAGCCATGCAGACCGAGCTCCAGGGCCGCTATGAGGACTACCAGAAGAAGGAAGCCCTCATGAACGATGCGACCAAGCGGACAGAGCAGCAGAAGCTGATCGAGATGGAGCGCCAGTTCAACGCCTATCGTGTTGAGAAATTCGGTGCCGAGGGATCTGTCGCCAAAGAGAGCGAGAAGTTGCTCAGCCCGTTGCGGGAGAAGATCAAAACGGCAATCGCCGGGGTGGCGAAGGACGAGAAATACTCTTTTGTTTTTGACAAAACCGAGCAGGTTCAGATCCTGGTCTACGGCGACCCGGCCCATGATCTGACCTTCAAGGTGATCGACAAGCTGAAACGCGGGAAATAGGCCGAGATGGCAATGAAACGCCTCATGGTTGTTCTGATACTGGTTCTCGCCTGGAGCGGCGCGTCGGGGCAGAGCAAGATCGGCCACATCAATTCGGAGGCCATCATGCAGGCCCTGCCCGAAGCGATCGATGCTCAGAAGTCGCTCGATGCACTCGTGGCGCAGTGGGAGAGCGAACTGCAGAAGATGCAGGCAGAGTGGAAGAAGAAGTTTGACGACTACGACAAGCGCAAGCTGATTCTTACCGATCAGGCGCGGGCAGACCAGGAACGGGAGCTGCGGGAGCTCGATCAGAAAATTGTCGACTATCGGAACAAGAAATTCGGCCAGAACGGCGAGCTGTTCCAGAAGCAGAACGACGTGATGAAGCCGATCCAAAACAAAATCTTCAAGGTCTTAGAGGATATTGCCAAAGCGGACGGCTTTGACTACGTTTTCGACCGGAGTGGTGAAGTCCTTCTCCTCTATGCCAACGAAAAGAATGATCTGACGCAGAAGGTGTTGTCGCGGATGCAGACCTTCGGAAAATGAAACCCGTACCGGAGGACCGTCGCCCATGAAGCTGCGAGAGATCGCCCAACTCATTCATGCTGAAGGAGCGGGTGAGGGGCCCGTGGGGGAGATCGAAATTGTTCGCGTGGCGAAGATTGAAGAGGCCGCCGACGGGGACATCACGTTCATCGCCAATCCCCGATACACCCGGTATCTCGAGACCACGCATGCCTCAGCGGTCATCATCAGCCGGGCTATTCGTCTGGGAGATGATGGAGGCGCGAAATTCCGAGCAGCGCTGCTCCGTGTCGACGATCCCTATCTCTCCTTTCTGAAAGTGCTTCTGGCATTCAACCCGCCGAAGGATCCCCTGACCCCGGGGGTTCACCCGACGGCGGTGGTCCATCCTTCAGCGGTCATCGGCAAGGACGTCCGGATCGGCGCCCATGTGGTGATTTCGGAAGGGTGCCGTATTGGTGATGCCACCATGCTCTGCCACGGAACCGTACTTGGAGCGGGTGTGGAGGTGGGGCGTGCGTCGCTTCTGTACCACCTGGTGACCGTACGCGAGGGGTGCAAGATCGGCTCCCGCGTGATCGTGCACTCCGGCACCGTAATTGGCAGCGACGGGTTCGGGTTCGCGCCGAAGCCCGACGGCAGCTACGACAAGATTCCGCAGCTCGGAATCGTTGTCGTGGAGGACGATGTGGAAATCGGTGCGAATTGCACTCTCGACAGGGCCACCATGGGTGAAACCCGCATCAAGCGGGGGACCAAGCTGGATAACCTGATCCAGGTGGGGCACAACGTCGTGATCGGTGAACACACCGTGATTGCCGCACAGACCGGGATTTCAGGAAGCACAAAGATCGGCAAGTTCAACATGGTGGGGGGGCAGGTGGGATTCACCGGTCACCTCTCGATTGCGGACAGCACCAAGATTGGAGCCCAGTCCGGCATTCATCGTTCAATCGAAAAGGCCGGAGGTACGTATTTCGGCTCTCCCTCGCTTCCTCAGCGTGAGGCGTTCCGCATCCAGGGGGCCCTTATTCAGTTGCCGGAACTTCTGGTAACCTTCCGTCAGTTGAAGCAGAAGATAGAGGACCTCGAAAAAACGGTTGCAGATCTCCGGCAGGCTCTGGCGGAAAGCAACAACCCGCAGCGGTAAAGTTCCTACACAGTCATTCCATTACACATTCTCTGACGTGAGGGGTAATTCATGCTCGTACAGCAACGCACGATCAAGCACCCCGTATCGCTGACCGGGACCGGACTTCATACCGGGAGTCAGACCACCATGACCTTTCGGCCGGCGCCGGAAGAGTACGGCATCCGTTTCCGGCGTGTCGATCTGGGTGGATCGCCGGAGGTTCCGGCGGACGTCGATCACGTTGTTGATCTTGCCCGGGGAACGACCCTTGCTGTCGGCGACGCGCGCGTGCACACCGTTGAGCACGTGATGGCGGCCCTCGTCGGTCTTCAGGTGGACAATATTTTGATCGAGCTGGACGGGATCGAACCTCCGGTCGGAGACGGGAGTGCGAAACCGTACGTCGATGCTCTGATCAAGGCAGGATTCGAGAAGCAGAACGCCCCGAAGGATTACCTCATCATCGATCAGACCGTCCACTATCGTAATGAAGAAAAGAAGGTGGATATCGTCGCTCTTCCGACCGATGACTACCGGATCACGGTGATGGTGGACTACAACAATCCCGCCCTCGGAAGCCAGCATACCGGGCTGTTCGACCTGGAGTCAGAGTTCGTTGGCGAATTTGCCCCGTGCCGGACCTTCTGTTTCCTGCATGAGGTGGAGATGCTCCACAGTCAGGGGCTGATCAAGGGGGGAAATCTTGATAATGCCATCGTCATTGTCGACCGGGAACTCAGCGGGGAGGAGATCAAGCGGATCACCGCCAAACTGGGCATCACTGGTGCAGTGATTCTCGGGAGTACCGGTGTGCTGAACAACAGGTCGCTTCATTTCCCCAACGAGCCGGCCCGCCACAAGCTGCTGGATATGATGGGTGACCTTGCGCTCATCGGGGCTCCGCTCAAGGCGCAGATTCTTGCTGCCCGGCCGGGTCACGCGAGCAACATCGAGTTTGCGCGGAAGATCCGGAAGCTTTATCAGCAGAAAAAGCTGGTCCGGAAGTATATGCACGAACGGAAAGAGGGGGTAGTCTTCGATATCAATGCCATCAAGCGCATTCTCCCTCATCGCTACCCGTTCCTGCTTGTGGACAAGATCATCGACTTCAAGATGGATGAGAGCATCGTGGGTGTGAAGAACGTCACGGCCAACGAGCCCTTCTTCGAGGGACACTTCCCCGGGCGGCCCGTCATGCCCGGCGTCCTGATCCTGGAAGCCATGGCCCAGACCGGCGGGATTCTCCTGTTGAACGGCGTTGACAATCCGGACGGGAAACTGGTCTTCTTCATGTCGATCAACAACGCCAAATTCCGTCGACCTGTCACTCCCGGTGACCAGCTCATGCTTGAGCTCAAACTGGTGACCAGAAAGACCCGGGTCTGCCAGATGGTGGGAAAGGCTTACGTCCAGGGGCAGCTCGTGGCAGAGGCCGAGATGATGGCATCTCTTGTTGACAGCCCGCTGGGGGTGGCAAAACCCTCATCTGAAGTATCATATAACTGAACAGTGTATGAGTGCAACTATTGACTCCCGGGCGGTTGTGAGTCCCAGGGCGGTCCTGGGGACGAACGTGGCCGTCGGTCCGTTCACGATTATTGAAGACCATGCCGTCATCGGGAAGGGCACCGTTGTTGGTGCGAACGCCCTGATCGGGCGGGGCGCCCGGATCGGTTCGGAATGCCGTATCCATCATGGAGCCGTGATCGGCCATGCTCCCCAGGATCTCAAGTACAGGGATGAACCGACCACCTGTGAAATCGGTGACCGGACCGTGATCAGGGAGTACGCGGTCCTCCACCGTGGCACTGGTGAGGGGGGGCGCACGATCATTGGCAGTGACAATTTCCTGATGGCGTATACCCATGTGGCCCACGACTGTATTCTCGGCAACCGGATTATCATGGCAAACGCCTCTCAGCTTGCCGGACACGTCGAGGTGGAAGACTGGGTGATCATCGGTGGATTGACGCCCGTGCATCAGTTTGTCCGCCTTGGTCAGCACGCCATGGTCGGGGGAGGGATCCGTGTCCCCAAAGATGTGCCGCCGTTTGTTCTTGCCAGCGGAGATCCGGCCAGATTCGAGGGCCTCAACCATGTCGGGTTGCGGCGTCGGGGCTTCTCGCGCGAGACGCTTGAGATGCTCGACCGGGCCTATACGATTCTCTATCGGTCCGGTCTCAATGTGTCGCAGGCTGTTGCGCGAATGAGAGAAGATGAAACGTTGTCTGCAGTGCCAGAGGTCCGCACCCTGCTGGAGTTCATCGGCCGGAGCAGTCGCGGCCTCATGCCGGCCCCCCGCCTCGTCAGCTGAGATCCCGTATGGTCAGGACGGAGTGGTGTTTCCTCGATACGGGGGCCCGGGCCGGCGCATTCAACATGCAACTGGATGCGGAACTTGCCCGCCGGCTTCAGGCGGGGGAAGGCTTCCCCGTTCTCCGGCTCTTCCGCTGGTCTCCGTGGTCCATTTCGCTTGGCTACAACCAGAGCCTGGCCGACATTGATCTGGAGGCATGCAAACGGGATGCGATTGATGTTGTGCGGAGGCCTACAGGAGGGCGTGCGATCCTTCATGCTGAGGAAGTGACCTACAGCGTTGTCATGTTCTCGGGGCGGCGGGGCATCCTGGACGTTTACAATGACATCAGCCGGGCGCTCGTCCGCGGGCTGGCGTTGTACGGAGTTGAGACAGCTCTTCAGAAAACGCAGCCCGACTTTCCGTCGGCGTACCGCCACGCATCTTCCATTCCCTGTTTCACCAGTTCTGCCCGATACGAGATCGAACGGGATGGTCGAAAGCTCGTCGGGAGCGCCCAGAGGCGATTTGGGGAGGGAGGGCAGGATGTGGTTCTTCAGCACGGCTCTATCCTTTGCGGTTCTGCTCACAGGCGTCTGGCGGAGTATCTCCGTGTTGATGATCCGGGGGTTCTCGAGCGGCTCCGCCGGGAGATGCAATCGAAGACGATCGATCTTGCGGAGATTCAACAGCGTTCCGTGAACGTCGAGGAACTTGTGCTCTGCCTCAGGAGGGGCTTCGAGCAGGAGTGGGGCATCGTGTTTGCCGACTCCGATCCCGGGTCCTTTTCGGATCTGCACGTCCAGGCAGGTCTGCTGGACGGTATCCGTTAGGGAGGCGTTACCACTAGCTCAGAGGATGGTGTCTATGTCCAGTTCTCAGCCTGATAGCTCCAGACCGCGGGTCATGACCACAAAGAGGGTTATGACCATGAAGCAAACGGGCGAGAAGATCGCCATGTTGACGGCGTACGATTTTTTGGTGGCAAAATACCTCGATCAGGTTGGTGTCGACATCATCCTTGTCGGGGACTCCCTCGGGAATGTCGTGCAGGGGCATGAGACGACGCTGCCGGTGACCGTGGAAGATATGATTTACCACGCCAAGGCCGTGAAGCGGGCGGTTCGCAATGCGCTCATCGTTGTGGACATGCCATTCATGTCTTACCAGACCAGTGTCGACGATGCCGTGAAGAACTGTGGCAGGGTCATGAAGGAGGTGGGGGTGGGTGCGGTGAAGCTCGAGGGGGGAGCCTACATCGCAGACGTCGTGAAGCACCTGGTCAAGATTGGGATTCCGGTCATGGGGCATCTGGGGCTCACGCCGCAGGCGATCAACAAGTTCGGCACGTATGAGGTTCGAGCCACGGAGAAAGACGAAGCAGAGCAGATTCTGCGCGACGCCGCGGTTCTGGCGGAAGCGGGGGTGTTTGCCATTGTTCTGGAGAAGATCCCGGCGGATCTCGCCGGGAAAGTGACGCAGTCCATTCCGGTTCCGACGATCGGCATCGGGGCAGGCCAGTACTGTGACGGTCAGGTGCTGGTGGTGTACGACATGCTCGGCCTGACCGAGGAATTCAGGCCTCGTTTCGTTCGCCGGTACGGCGAGTTTGCAGAAGAGATGCGCAAGGCGTTCCGGAAGTACATCGGTGACGTCAAATCGGGGAGTTTTCCCACCGACAGAGAGAGCTACTGACTTTGAGTATGCACATACTTGTTTCCAATGACGACGGCATTGATGCTTCAGGCCTCTACGCGCTGGTGCGGGAGCTGAAAGACATAGCGGAAGTCACCGTGGTCGCTCCCGACCGTCAGCAGAGTGCGGTAGGTCATGCCATCACGATGAATTATCCTTTACGTGCGATTCCCTTTCGGAAGGAGAATCAGTTCTTCGGATATGCGGTTGATGGGACGCCGGCGGATGCAGTGAAGCTGGCGGTAAAATTCCTGATGAAGGGAAGGCCGGACCTTGTTGTCTCCGGCATCAATCACGGGTCGAACACCGCGATCAACATCATGTACTCGGGGACGGTGTCTGCCGCCACCGAGGGGACCATTCTCGGCATTCCCTCCATCGCGGTATCGCTGACCACCTACGAGCATCCGGATTTTCGATATGCAGCGAAGTTTGCCGCGCGCCTCGCTCGCGTTGTGGCGGAGCGCGGCTTGCCATCCGGGACGCTCCTGAATGTGAATGTCCCGGCGGTTTCTGAAGGGGAGATCCGTGGTGTGCGGATCACGCGGCAGGGGAGATCGTCATGGGAAGACACGTTTGACGTACGACGGGATCCTGCCAACCGTGAGTACTTCTGGCTTACCGGTCACATGAGCATCACCGACACAGACCCGGAAACGGATCAGATTGCGATTCAGCAGGGTTACGTCTCCATCTCGCCGATCCACTATGATCTCACGGACCGGAAGATGCTAGAGGAGTTGAAGAGTTGGAGTGTAGAACGTTTACGGTAGTTCGCCCGGACCGATGTCGGCAGGGTGTAGTATGTGGGAGAACGGAATAGCACCGTCACGGGGTCCGAAACGGGGCGGCAGGCGGAGCGTTTTTTTTGGGGGGGAGGCTTGACATTGAGAGGGGTTTTCCCTATTAATATGAGCCTTCAATGGGCCGCAGGGTAATGTGAAAGATACATTTTTTTTCCTCCCTGAGACTTGACTTCCAAGTATAATGTCAGTATATTTAATGCCCGCTAAGATTTTGGGCAGCCCTGATTTTGGGCACAGTTCTTTGAAAAATAGTGTGCACAGCCATTAGTCAACCTTAGCAGAGTTTCTAACCTTGGCTAGGGTGCCTGGCAACAGGCAACACTTCAAGCCAAACGTCAGACTCAAAGCTGTAAGTTTACAAAATTACAACGGAGAGTTTGATCCTGGCTCAGGACGAACGCTGGCGGCGTGCTTAACACATGCAAGTCAGGGAGAACGGGGTAGCAATATCCCTAGTAAACCGGCGCACGGGTGAGTAACACGTAGGCAATTTGCCTTTAGGACGGGGACAACCTCGAGAAATCGGGGCTAATACCCGATGATGCAGCGGCACCGCATGGTGATGTTGTTAAAGGCCCCACAAGGGCGCCTATAGATGAGCCTGCGTCCCATTAGGTAGTTGGGGGGGTAACGGCCCACCAAGCCGACGATGGGTAGCTGGTCTGAGAGGATGATCAGCCACACTGGAACTGAGACACGGTCCAGACTCCTACG
>Ga0208980_10001646_pt1 | contig 13601 bp, 15 predicted proteins | sample WetSurMetagenome_3_FD_187993 | JGI IMG/M metagenome (GOLD analysis project Ga0208980, IMG submission 187993) | Wetland microbial communities from Twitchell Island in the Sacramento Delta, sample from surface sediment Aug2011 Site A1 Bulk (version 2) | ecosystem: Environmental > Aquatic > Marine...
GCGCGACGACCTGAACAAGCGCTCACCCCGGGTGATGGCAGTTCTCCGACCACTGAAGCTGGTGATCGAGAACTATCCCGAAGGCGTCGTTGAAGAGCTTGATGCGGTGAACAATCCCGAAGACCCTGCAATGGGGACGCGGAAGGTTCCATTCTCGAAAGTCCTCTATATCGAGCAGGATGACTTTCGGGAAAATCCGCCGAAGAAATACTTCCGGCTCTCACCCGGAGTAGAAGTCCGATTGAGGTACGCGTACATCATCAAGTGCGTTGGTGTTGTGAAGGATGACAAGACCGGTGAGATCGTCGAACTGCGTTGCACGTATGATCCTGAGACCAAGAGTGGGTCTTCACAAAGTGGCCGCAAGGTGAAGGGGACCATTCATTGGGTATCAGCGCCGCATGCGTTGGACGCCGAAGCCAGATTGTACGACCGGCTGTTTTCCGTTGAAGACCCCGGTGGTGACAATTGGAAAGCCCTCATCAATCCCAACTCGCTGGAAGTTGTGCGGTCGTGCAAAGTAGAGCCGAGCTTGGCAACTGCCAAGCCACAGGATCGCTTCCAGTTCGAACGGCTCGGGTATTTCTGCGTGGATGGCGATTCGAAACAGGGCTCTCTTGTCTTCAATCGGGCGGTGACTTTGCGAGACACCTGGGCAAAGATAGAGAAGTCCTGATGGGAGTGGGGACCTACTGTAATCTGCATTGCACGATTGCTTATTGAACGATCAATCTCTATATTTTCGCCGCATGGCCGATCTGAACATCATCCGAATCAAGAACGCTGTCTTCTATGCCTATCACGGCGCGGGAGAAGAAGAACAAAACCTCGGCGGCAAGTTTGAGGTTGACATTGACATGTATTGCGATCTCCTTCCAGCAGCCGAAACGGATTCCTTAAAGAAAACTGTTGACTACGAAAAGGTGTACGCCTATGTCAGCAGCGTTGTCCACTCAAAGAAGAACTACCTGATTGAAGCGCTCGCGCATACCATTGCACGGGGGATTATCAGAGAGTTCTTCAACGTTGAGATGGTGACGATCCGTATTCGCAAGCCTCACCCGCCGGTGAAAGGCGTCGTCGATCATGTTGAGGTTGAACTTACAGAGAAGCGATGAAGAGTTATCGCGTCTTTATTGGCCTTGGCTCGAATGTTGGTCAGCGCGAGAAGTTTTTGAACAAGGCGGTTGCAGAGTTGAAGAATGTGCGCGATACGAAAGTTGTATGGGCATCTTCGGTGTACGAAACAGATCCGGTTGGCAAAACCGACCAACCAAAGTTTCTGAATGCAGCAGTCGAAATCGAAACGCAACTCCAGCCGAATGAGTTGTACGAGGAGGTCAAGGCAATCGAAACACGACTAGGCCGGACCAAGACGGAGCGGTGGGGACCTCGTGAGATTGACATTGACATTTTAGTGTACGATGGTCTCGTGTTTCAAGATGAAGAGGTGACAGTTCCTCATCCGGAGATGGAGCGGAGAAAGTTCGTGCTGGTACCGCTGAAAGAAATTGCTCCCGATCTTGTTCACCCGATCAGCGGGATGACAATGGAAGAGCTTGTTGCAGAGTGCAAGGATGTGGGAAGAGTTGTGCAATCGTATCATAAGATCATTCTCTAGGCCGACAGAATAATTCACGGAGCCGGATTGGCGCAGAAAGAATCTCTCGCAAAGCTCACCGAGAACACCGATATCCGATACATCGCCATTGAAGGTGTCATCGGGGCTGGTAAGACAACGCTGGCAAACATGCTCGGCGAGACACTAAAAGCGAATGTGGTGCTGGAGCAATTCGAGGAGAACCCGTTTCTGAAGGATTTTTACAAGGATCCGGATCGGTATGCGTTCCAGACGCAGATTTTCTTCCTGCTCACACGATACAAGCAACAACAGAAGCTCTTTCAGGCAGACCTCTTTCATCGCTTCCTGGTGACGGACTACATATTCGAGAAGGACAAGATCTTCGCGTATCTGAACCTTGAAGACGAAGAACTGAAACTGTACGAGACGCTCATAGGGGCGATTGAGCGGAGTATCCCGACGCCGGACATTGTAGTGTACCTTCAATCCAATGTACCCCGACTGATGTCAAACATCAAGTTGCGGGCACGGTCGTATGAAGCGGAGATGTCTGAGACATATATCAAAGACCTCAACGAAGCATACAACTACTTCTTCTTCCGGTACAAGGCAACGCCGTTGCTGATCGTCAATGCCGTTGAGCTGGACTTCGTCTCCGACAAGGAACAGTACGAGGACTTGGTGCGCGAGATCTTTCGCACAAACCGGTCGGCGGTTGAGTACTACAATCCACTGAGAAACAAGTGAGGAGTTGTGACCAGGTTACTCTTGTATCTTGCCATAGGCTACCTGATCTGGAAAGTTGTTCAGATATTCTCTCGCGGTGCGTCAAGCTCGCGACGTGACTCCGGCGACGTTTTTGGCAAACGTCCGTCCCAGAAAACGGAAAAGGATTTCAAGGATGTGCAGGATGCGGAGTTCGAAGAGCTTCCTCCCGACGAGAAGAAATAATCTTCCACTGCCCGCCGCACGCCAGTGATCCGGCGACTTGAACAATATCTCAAACGACGTGTCTTCTCCTTCCTGAGGTTCCTGATTTCGTCAGCCCAACCCACCGATCTTGCCACTAGGTCCTTCCGCAGCATCATCGTCATACGCCAGCACAATCAGCTCGGTGATATGCTCTGTGTTGTGCCACTGTTGCGTGGGCTTCGCGAGCGCTACCCTGAGGCACACATCGCGTTGCTGACCAGTCCGGTCAATCATGAGGTGATGCTGAACAGTCCTTACGTCGATCGGCTCATCAATTATGACAAACGGGAGTTTCTGGGTGGCGTGTCGATCAAGTTCGTCGCATTTGTGAAGTTCGTCCGGAAGTTGCGGGCCGAGAAGTTCGAGCTTGCCGTTGTTCCCTCAACGGTCTCCGTTTCGGCAACAAGTGATTTGTTGGCGTATCTCTCGGGGGCAAAGTACAGAATAGGGGCGGGGGAGATCGACGGCGAGGGGAACCCTTCAGGTGTCTTTTTCAATTGCCCAGTTACGCTCGATTGGCGCGAGTCGGAACACAGACATCAGGCGCTCCGGAATCTCGACAATGCCCAGGTGTTGCATCTGAATGTGGCCGACCTTTCATCACAGATCGAGCTCACCGAAGAGGAGAGTCGTGGAGCAAGGGCGTTCGTCATTGACTTGCGTCTGCAGGTCGGGTCGTTCGTTGTTTATCATGTGGGTGCGGGGAAGCCCGCCAACCGGTGGCCAGCGGAGAGATTTGCTCAACTTGCCAACCGACTCTCAAGTGACTCGAAAGCAGGCACCCTCTTCACGCACGGACCGATGGATGATGAACCTGTTAGGATCGTGAAATCTACACTGACCGTTCCGTACAGCGTCGTCGATGGCAAGAGCATCAGACAGGTGGCTGCAATCCTCTCGCTCGCCCGACTCGTAGTATCGAATGACACAGGCATCATGCACGTAGCGGCGGCAGTGGGAACGCCGGTCCTTTCACTTTTTGGTCCCACCGACCCCGAACAGTGGGCACCGATTGGAGCCAAACATCGTTATATTGTTGGGAAGGGTGGAGATATTCAATCCATCCAGGTTGAGGAGGTTCTGACTGCAGCCCGAGAAATGCTGCGGTAACATATATTAGGAATGACATGATTGCTTTGGATGACCTGGGCAGACTTGGCAAGACATCGAACATCGACTACGCTCAAGAAATTCTTCGCCTTAAAAAAGAACTCAACGCGATTATCCTCGCGCATTACTACCAGGAGTCCGAGATACAGGACCTGGCAGACTTCATTGGCGATAGTCTGGAGCTTTCACGCCGGGCTTCAGAGACGAAAGCAGAAGTAATCGTGTTTGCCGGCGTTCACTTCATGGCTGAGACGGCGAAGATATTGAGTCCGAACAAACAGGTTCTTCTTCCTGATCTCAATGCAGGTTGTTCGCTTGCCGAAGGGTGTCCCGCTTCACTGTTCAAACAGTTTCGGGCGCAGCACCCGGATCATATCTCGATCACCTACATCAATTGTTCAGCGGAAGTCAAAGCTGCGAGCGACATCATTTGCACATCCAGCAGTGCAGAGAAGATCATCAGGCAAATACCTGACGACAAGCCGATCTTCTTTGCTCCTGACAGGAACCTCGGACGCTATCTTATCAAGAAGACCGGAAGAGACATGCTGCTGTGGGAAGGCTCGTGCGTTGTGCATGAGACATTTAGCATGCGCAAGCTCATCTCGCTTCAGCTCGAACATCCGAAGGCCGAGCTGATCGCACATCCAGAGTGTGAAGAGCCTCTGCTGGAAAAGGCCAGCTTCATTGGTTCGACAAGTGGACTGCTCAAGTATGTGCAGGGATTCAAAGGGAAGGAGTTTATTGTTGCAACTGAGCCGGGCATCCTCCATCAGATGGAGAAATACGCGCCCTCCAACACATACATACCGTTACCCCCCGAAGCCGCCTGCTCATGTAACGAGTGTCCGTACATGAAACTCAATACGATGGAAAAGCTCTATCTTTGCATGAGGGACCGATCGCCTGAGATCACGCTCGCCGCCGACATTATTGCCAAAGCACTGGTACCGATACAACGGATGATGGAGATGAGCAAATGAGCGGGTCTAGTGGGGTTTGACGACAAACGCCTGCGAGACGCTTGGCTCTTTTAAGTGACAACAAATAGTGGAATTCGCGTACTAGTGGCGGTAGTGATCAGGAGACCCTCGATCAGCTCTCCTTTTTGGGCAAGAGGTTTCGCAAAGTTCTGCATTGACTCTTGGTCTTTCACCTCGTATCTTATTTGTGCAGAGCCGTTCTCAGACATTATACCTTGCACTAATGTGTTGATGAGCGGTTCTGTCTGTTCCCGCATCATCGTCCCTCGTACACGTCCGCCGAGTAGTTTGTTCCGTACTCCTTTTGTTCCTGTGCGAGCGAACGTGTTCTGGTGTAACAGCCTCTGTCGGACATTTTGGTCCGTGAAGTAGTTGGTCGAAATCACTAATGCATTTCACACTTCTCTTGGAGCGTGCCATGATACAAAGATTTCTCACAGGCGTCCTTGTGGTTCTTGTTACCTTTGCATTTGCTACAACAAGCTTTGCCCAGGATGCCAAGAAGGAAGTAAAGAAGGAAACCAAACCTGCCGTCACGACTGACGTGAAGAAAGACGCGCAGAAGGAGACAAAACCCGCAACGGCGGATGCAAAGAAAGACCCGAGCAAGCCAAAAAAGCCTGCCTCGATGAAGAATGTGGGGTGCACCCAATCTGGATGCGGGTTCTGGGCCAAGAGTCATAGCGGTAAAGAACTCAGATACATTATGAAACGGCATGCGAAGAAGTACCACAAGATTGAACTGACCGATAAGCAACTGAAGGAAATGGTGAAGGTCGAAGGGGCCAAGTAGCCCACTCCACATGTGAGCGAATGTAGGTGAGGCCCCAACAGTCTGTTGGGGCTTCTTTTCCATCATGCGTACAACCGTTGTCATTTCGTCTCCTCTTTGTTATATTGGCTACACCACGTCGGCTCGCTGCCGACCTGCAATGTTCTTTCCGACCATCCCCAATTCTGGAATCGCTTAGTGGTACCAATTACGTTTTCCCCAATGAGGGAGAGAGACAGCAATGCAATCACAACAAGAAGAACCCACCGGAACCAGCTCAGTGCAGCCTGCCACAACATCTGCCGGAACAGCTGCGGTGGCACACCCGTCTGTCAAACCACCCCGGCTTGATTCCATCGACATGCTGCGTGGTCTAGCCATGGTTATCATGGCACTCGATCACGCACGCCACTACTTCACCATCGTAAGATTCAGTCCAGTGAACATCGATGAAACCACCGTTGCCCACTTCTTCACGCGCTGGCTGACACATGTGTGTGCGCCAGCGTTTGTCTTTCTGGCTGGGACCGGGGCTTTCTTGTTCCGAACACGAGGCAAGACGAAGAACGAGCTTGCGTGGTTTCTGTTTTCTCGAGGTATCTGGTTGGTCGTTCTCGAGCTGACGGTGATGCGCATGGCGTGGCAGTTCAGCTTTGACTATTCGTACGCCGTCGGTCAAACCATCTGGGCAATTGGCTGGTCGATGGTTGTTCTTTCCGGATTGGTCTACTTTCCAATCTCCGTCACGACGGTGTTCGGAGTTTTGATGATCGTCGTGCACAATGCCTTTGATGGTATCAAGCCGAAGATGCTTGGTGACTGGGGATGGCTATGGAAGATCCTCCACAGCGGGGGTCGCATTCAGATTTTCGAGAACTACACCTTGAGCATCATGTATCCGTTGATTCCATGGATCGGAGTGATGGCCGCAGGGTACGGCTTCGGTCTGCTCTTACAACGAGAACAAGGTCAGCGAAAGAAGATCATGTGGTGGCTTGGGGGTGGCCTGACGATAGCCTTTGTGATTCTCCGATGGCTGAACATCTATGGTGATCCAAGGCCGTGGACGACCCACGAAGATCTAGCGCTGACGATAGTAGATTTCCTCAATTGTGACAAGTACCCACCTTCACTTCTTTTCCTATTGATGACGCTCGGACCCGCGATTGCAGTAATCCACCTCCTGGAACGGCTTCGCGGTCCAGTGGCAAAATTCTTCATTGTCTTTGGTCGCGTACCGCTGTTCTTCTACGTCTTGCACATCTTCCTCATCCATGCGCTTGCAGTGCTTGCCGCCTATATCACCGTCGGTGGTCCGTCAAGTCTCGTCGGGAGTGGGAAACCGCTCGAGTTGCCCGAGGGATACGGTTTCGAATTGCCGGTTGTCTACGCCGTTTGGATTGGGGTGTCATTGGCGCTCTATCCGGCCTGTAAATGGTATGCCGATGTCAAGCGACGGAGCAAGAGCAAATTGCTGAGCTATTTGTAGGGTTCGGAGAACGACCGGCAGAGCCACCAGCTCGGGGGGAGCAATTGTCAAGTGCCTGGTTGTTGCTTTCTATGGATGGCCTTCGCTGTGGGAGGGGCGGTTCATCGCCTGCGGGGCGCTGAACCGGACCTTACCACAAATATGGTATTGCCTCTTCGGCCCCAATGCGCTACCTCTTGTTCGGCTGTTGGACGTTTGGGAGATGGACGGGGAAGTCAGGACGTGCCGCTTGTCACTCAAATCCCCACGGCAAAGAGGAGGTATTGATTCTTCGCTCCGCAGCACGTATCTTACAGTTGTAGCGCCGTTCTCTGATACCACTTTAACTTGCACTTAGGTGTCGTTGAGCGGCTTTGTCCTTTTCCGCTCCATCATCGTCCCCCCACACATTCTTGGAGTTGCCTTTCCGATGATCCTTGATTTCTGTGCAAGGTGAGGTAAGTTCGCGACGACGGAGTCGGACGTGTATCTTCTGAAAACAATCGTTGCCTCAGTGTTTTCTACCGCTGAGGCGGGCGGGATCGGCTGAAAAGAATGCTTACTTCCTACATACTGCTATTCCTCTTGCTTCTCTTTGGGGCATTTGGTGTGGTGGAGTATGCTCGACACCAACGGCGAGCCCGCTCAATCCCGATCCGCATACATGTCAACGGCACGCGTGGAAAATCGAGTGTCACGCGACTGATCGGTGCCGGGTTGCGCGTCGGGGGAATTTCAACGATCACGAAAGTAACCGGTACCTATCCGCGGCTGATCCTTGAAGATGGGAGTGATGTGCATATCCATCGCAGGGGAGATGCGAATATCATCGAGCAGCTCTCTGTGGTGAGGCTGGCCGCTGAACGCAAGGTGAGTGCGCTCGTGGTTGAGTGCATGGCGCTCGAGCAACAGTACCAGCGGATCACGGAACGTCAGATGATCCATGCCACTATCGGAGTCATCACGAATGTCAGGCTTGATCACATCGACATCATGGGGCGAACATTGCCTGAGATCGCAAGCGTGCTGGCAGAGACAATTCCTTCACGTCAACATCTTTTTACGGCGGAAACCCTCATCTCCGATGTCTTGCAAAACTACGCTGACAAGAAGCATGCGACGATGCATGTCTCGACAGAAGAATCAGTTTCTCAGGATGAGATGAAGGGTTTTAGCTATATCGAACATCGGGAAAACGTTTCGTTGGCTCTCGCAGTGTGCCAACATCTTGGAGTTGATCGTCAGGTTGCATTGCAGGGAATGTACACTGCAATTCCGGATGCGGGAGTCCTGAGGCGCTTCGTCGTGGGGGCGTTTGGGAAACAACTCGCTTTCTACAATGCCTTTGCGGCAAACGACCCAGACTCGACTTTCCTCGTCTGGAAACGGCTGAAAGAGGAAAGTGGCCTTGAAGGGACTCGAATTGTTCTTCTGAATACGCGCCAGGATCGGATGGACCGCGCACGTCAACTTGCCGAACTTGCGGGAAGAAAACTGAATCCCGACATGGACTACCTTATGCTCATCGGTCAAAGCACAGAAGTTGTGAGGGACATGGCAGTCGGGTATGGTGTGCAGGCACACCGGATTCTTCCCGTGGGCTGGACGACAGCGGAGGCCGTGTTTGAGAAGGCGCTTGAAGTAACGGAGCGAGCCTCCACTATTGTGGCCATTGGCAACATGGGGGGGATGGGGGCAACAGTAGCCGACTATTTTGAACACAGGAGTATTCACACTAATGATCGAATTAGCGATTACGCTGGGGCTGGTTCTAAGTCTGTTGTCGTATGAGGTGTTCGGACTTGCGGCTGGCGGCATTGTTGTACCAGGCTACATTGCTTTGCATCTGTCGCAGCTCGATCGGATGATGGGGGTGTTGCTGGTAAGTGTGGTCACGTTCCTGATTGTGAAGGTGGTCAGCAACTACACGTTCCTTTACGGGCGACGCCAAATGGTCGTGAGTTTGTTGATAGGGGCTCTGTTGGCGAACTTCTCGAGACAGTTTCTTACACTCAACATCGCCTCTGCGACGGTTGAGCTGACTGCCGTTGGTTGGGTGGTGCCAGGGCTCATCGCACATTGGTTTGGAAAGCAGGGGATATTCAAGACGTTGTGCGCCCTGCTCGTGACCTCGGTAATTGTGAGACTTGTTGTTATTGTTCTCTTCGACGGGGATTTGTTCCCCGGCGGCTAACACGGAATAAGGGAGTATGGCAAGCGTCAATACAAGTTCGTATCCAGTGCTCGGCGTGTTTGCCGTAGCAGCGGTGCTCGCATTTCTTGCTGTCGAGAATTCAAAGCTCGACGTGAAGCAGAAGTGGTACGGCGAAAAGCTCGAAGCTGCCAAGCGCGCGAAGGCTGCCCAGCAGTGCATCAAGGATCATAGACTTGAACGAGGTGTTTTCGTTGACGAAGTCAACGACCCAAACGAAACGGCACTGATCGGTCAGGACCTCACCCCCATTACAACGGATCGTGGGGATATCGATGCAAAGCTTGCTTCGACGAATCCGAACTTTGCCGGTGTTGTGGTGGAGCTTCTGAGGCAGATAGGAGTGAAGGAGAAAGACCACGTTGCTGTTGCGATGACTGGTTCCTTCCCGGCAATCAACATCGCGGTCCTCTCAGCATTGGAGACACTCAAGCTCATACCAATCGTCATCACCTCGGTCGGTGCATCGAATTGGGGTGCCAATGACCCGCAGTTCACCTGGCTGGATATGGAGCGGTTGCTCGAGAACAAGAATATCTTTCATACACGATCAATTGCTGCATCGATTGGTGGCGGCGGAGACGTGGGTAGAGGGTTAAGTCCCGAAGGACGCGGGATGATTCTCCAGGCAATCAAGAGAAACAATGTGGATCTCCTCGACCAGGAACATGTTGAGGAGAGCATTGACCGCCGACTCGAGTTGTACGAGAAACATAGCAAGGGGCGCCCAATCAAGGCATACATAAACATTGGTGGAGGAATAGCAAGTCTCGGCACCGTGGTAAACGGCGAGATCATACCAAGCGGCTTGTCAAAGCAGTTGCCTGTGAAGAACTATCCGGTTCGAGGGGTCATCATTGAAATGGCGAAGCGAGGCATTCCGATTATTCACTTCTACAACATACGTCAGATGTGGAAAGACTATGAGTTGCCCATTGATCCTGTCCCTCTTCCCGAACCAGGCTCGGGTGGAATATTTGTTCGAGTGAAGTACAATGTGCTGGTGACATGGATCGCAGTGGCTGCCCTTTCAGGCATGATCCTCATTGCGTGGTACATTGATCGACGAAAGCATCGACTGGGCACAGAGGCGGTTCCTGTGCTCAGACCAGAGTTACGGCATGAACCGTAGACAAATACCGAAGAAGACTCTAATGAGATATGCATTCGCAATCCTGACGACAATCTGCGTGCTTGCTGCGTCTGCAGCTCATGCCAAGACCAAGCGTGTGGAGCTCAAGCCAAAGGACGCGAGCAATGGGATTGCAGTTGTGAACCTCGGGAAGACCCGCACATACTATCCCCTGAGCTCAAAACGTTCCACAATTGTTGAAGTGAAAGGTCCTGGCGAGCTTCGTATCCTCACGCGTGCCCGGTTTGCGCCAAAGGCGAAGGACGAGTTTGACTATCGCATCATCTATGAAGTTGATGGGGCGGAAGCCCATCTGCTTGATGTTGAAGGGGTGACGCGCTCTCAAGATGCGAAGTACAAAGATGGAGCGCTTGGCAATCCTGGTGAATCCAAGGATCTGAAGATCAAGATCGGACGAGGGTACCATACGATAGAGCTGACGCTGCGAGACTCCCTTCCAAGGGTAGCTGCCAGGTATCTCTTCGCACCTCGCAAACAAAAGAAGACCAAATGGGTAGCGCTATCTCCGCTTTCCCCTGTTGACCCTGTTGATCTTGTTGCCGGTGAAACAACGTCACACTACTACCGATTCTCTGATGAGAAATCGCTGAAGATAGAGATTATCGGTCCGACTGAACTGAGGATTTTGACGCGGGTGGAAAATAGTTATGACATGAAAGGGCGTGCTCACTATCGCCTGCAAATCAAACAGAAGGGACAGGTTGTTCAATCATTCCAGCTCAGCAGCCAACGTTCAGAGACGGCAACCTACAAGAACAACTCGAAGCTTGTACCCGGCAAAGCCCGTGAGGTTGTCTTCAATGTCCCGAAAGGCAGACAACAATACGAGTTCGTACCTCTCGACAAAGGCACCCTGCTTGGCCTCATCATGTTTCCCCAGAAGGATGCAAAACTTGGACTGTAACATGCTTACTTGCAACCGAAAATCCCTTATGAACATTCATTCACCGACAATACGGGTACTTGTGGGAAGCGTATCAATGCTGTTGATCCTCTTTCTCCCGATGACAGTGTCGGCGGGAGACGGGCTGACGTCCTGGAGACTCGATCTTGGCGTCACGACAGTGTATGACAACAACATTCTCCGGTACTCGGACAAGTACATCACTCGATTCAAGAATGGAGAAGATCCGGGACGTTTTCACATCAATACGTTGGATGACCTCATCCTCGTGAGTTCGATCCGAGCCAGTGCCACGATGAATCTCTTTGGCTCGCTCGGCACGACGGGAGCTGTTGATCTCCGCCGACGGACTTACACCCACAACTCCATCAAGGACTGGTCGTCAATTGGTTTCAGTCTGAGGCAGGATTTCTCAAGGAAAATTGCCGCGCAGATCGCGTACACCTACACTCCGGAGTTCTATATACGTCACTACCGGGACGATGATTGGGTGAAGAAGTACGGCTATGAGCCCATCACCTTTCAATCCTATGATTTCAAGAAAGATGAGTTGGCTGGATGGGTGCAGTATGCCCTGCTCGTCGGCACAAGGGTGAGAACGTGGTTTTCTTACGGACGCTACTTCTATAATGAACATTTCACCGAATACAACTGCGAGAATACCCTCTTGGGATTTGAGGCGTACCAGACGATCTTCAAGAACATCAAGCTCAACGGAGGATTCCAAATTGTCCACTCACGAGGGGGAGGCAATGCCGAGATGGACCCCTCCTTCAATGAGAATACTTATCTTCTCGGTGTAGACTTCCAATTGCCAAAAGTTTTTGGTCGATTGAACACCCTCGGAGTGGATGGGGATTATGCACGGCGATGTTTCACTTCAACGCACTATCTTGAGATCGATCGAGAGCATGCCGGTCGTCAGGACTTTGAGTACCGCTTGTCTGTCACATACAGCTTCGCGCTTCTTGAAAATCTGGACCTTGCCCTGAACTATGCATGGCACCGACGGGACACCGAGACTCTGGCGGACCAGAATGCCACCTATCTTTCAGATGAAAAAGATTACCGTCAATATCAAATTGGATTTGACGTCAAATACACATTGGATTTCGTTCCCTCTGATAATTCCGAACTCGAAAGGAGTAAGTAATGGCAAAAGCTGTGCTCGCATGTTTGTGTTGTATGGTATTTCTCAGTTGTGCCAAGCCAACAGACCCGGAATCCCTGTATAACTCAGGGGGCTATACCGTGGTCGGCAGGTTGCCTTTACCAGGGTATGCCGAGGATCTTGAGGTGAAGGACACGCTCGCGTACGTGGCTCAGGGTGAGGGAGGTCTGGCGATTGTGAGTATTGCAGATCGAGCTAAGCCGAGGCTTCTTTCGGTATGCCAGGAAGGAGTGAGGGGAACTTCACACAAGCTCGCGCTCAACAATACTTCAGTCTATATCGCAGCAAACACGTTTGGGGTGAATGTCGTAGATGCCAGCAATCCGCTTGCCCCCGTTGCAACGGCCTCGAACCTCGCCATGAAGCCCGCTCAGTCGCTTCACGTTTTTGGAAACTACCTGCTGGCAGCCATAGGCGAGACTGGCGTGAAGATAGCAGAGATCAGCACGCCCACGCAACCCGACATCAGAGGCGGACTTCAGAACCCAGGCTATGCACTGGGACTTGCGACGACCTCTGACAGTTCCAGGTTGCTTGTGGCTTGTGGTGAGATGGGGTTGGGAATATTTGACGTCCACGACATGCAGAGTGGTTTTGGTTCTTACAAGCAACTCGGCTGGACAGATACGCCTGGTTATGCAAGCTCAGTTGCGACGATGGGAAACCGATATATTGCTTTTGTCGCGTGTGGGACGGCAGGAGTGTACGTTGTTGACTTCTCCGATACAACAACGGCCGACACAACCAAGGCGAGAGTCATTGGGAGTTACGCGACCGGTGGATACGCAAAAGAAATTGCCTATCAAAATGGACGTCTCTATGTAGCGACAGAGCTAAGGGGTTTGCAGATTCTTTCGGTGGAGAATCCTGCTGCGCCGCGGTTGGTCGGTGAGATCCAAACGGATTATGCGCTAGGAGTGGCTGTGGATCAACGCTACGTGTATGTTGCCGATGAGGATCAAGGATTGATCATCATTGCGATTCCTCCCTACTGAGTGGGGAGAGTGGTGCGAGCATGTGGAAGGGGCTGCTTGATGTGCTCGGCAGTTCATACAGTGAGGAAGAAAAGAACAAGTTGATTTGAACAATCTGTTCGGTTGCCACAAATTGTCTTTCAAGGATTCGAATTAGAACAAAGGATGAACTATGCATTATAGACTCTTCCATGTCGTGGTGATGGTAACGGTTCTTTCGGTGTCAGGTCGGAGTGAGTGGGTATCACTCAGGAATGGTACCTCTCAGCCAACGCCTCCACTTGTGACCGTGCTTCAGGA
>Ga0208980_10001647_pt1 | contig 13597 bp, 11 predicted proteins | sample WetSurMetagenome_3_FD_187993 | JGI IMG/M metagenome (GOLD analysis project Ga0208980, IMG submission 187993) | Wetland microbial communities from Twitchell Island in the Sacramento Delta, sample from surface sediment Aug2011 Site A1 Bulk (version 2) | ecosystem: Environmental > Aquatic > Marine...
TTCTGGGCCGGATATGTCTTATATGGCAATAATAAGCCTGTCTGGAAGAGCAAAGTGGAAATTTATTTCATCGTGCTTGTCATACTAGGCTTATTGATTATTTTTATTTCGCTGTTGCTTGTCCGAAGGTATATTCAATTCAGGAATAGTAATTTAACACAACTGACTGATCTTGATTCATCCAGTAAATTTCACCGAAAAGACCGGTTTTAACCAGGTTGCTGAATTAATAGCCTCGAAATGCCTGTCAGAGATGGGAAAGGAGCGGACTTTCCTCATAAAATTCTCATCCAGGTTTGATCATGTTGTGAATTTACTCGGAGAAACAAGAGAGTTCCTTACCATCCTGGAAATGGGCAGGCCTTTCCCTTCACAGGATTATTTTGACCTAGCGCCTGTCCTCAAACGGCTTTACACTCCCGGTTCCTGGATTCTACCGGAAGAACTGGCAGAACTCCGATTGTCGTTACGAACCATTGATGAATGTCTTCATTTTTTCAGCCATCCCTCTGCTAACCCATTCAAGCTGCTTAAATCTAAAGCCGGAAACATAGAAGTCCCAGCTACGTTATTGAATGAAATTGACCGGATCATGGATGAAAAGGGGCTGATCAGGGACCATGCATCGGAGGCTCTTGCCAAAATCAGGAAAGAGGCCAGGAATAAAGCACATGCAAATGAAAAAATCATCCATAATATTTTGATGAACGCCAGGAATTCAGGATGGGTGGCTGAAAACACTGAAATCACCATCAGCGATGGCCGGCTAGTCATCCCTGTCCTGGCAGCACACAAGCGAAAGATCAGGGGCATCATCCATGATGAATCTGCCACAGGGCATACCGTGTATCTTGAACCGGAAGCTTGCCTGGAAATCAATAACGAGATCCGTGAATTAGAGAATGCTGAAAAAAGGGAAATAATCCGGATCCTGACCCATTTCAGCGACTTGCTGAGACCAGAAACGGAGTCGCTTATAAAGGCTTATGATTTCCTTGGAGAAATCGATTTTATCCGTGCCAAAGCCCTTATGGCAAAAGAAATACAGGGAGATAAACCCATCATTAAAGATTATCCGGTCCTGCACTGGCAGTCAGCCAGGCACCCACTGCTCCTGATTTCACATCATGCTAAAAACAAGCCGGTGGTGCCCCTAAACATTGATCTGACAAAGGACGACAGGATCCTGGTGATAACAGGCCCTAATGCCGGCGGTAAATCTGTCTGCCTTAAAACAGTGGGGCTCCTTCAATACATGCTGCAGTGTGGTTTGCTTGTGCCCATGAGCCCGGACTCTGAAACCGGCATATTTGAAAATGTCTTTATTGACATCGGGGATGAGCAGTCCCTTGAAAATGACCTTAGCACCTACAGTTCACATCTCCTGAACCTGGGCATGTTCATCAGAGAGAGCGATTCGGCGACATTATTCCTGATAGACGAGTTAGGAACAGGTACAGACCCATCACTCGGAGGTGCCCTGGCTGAAGCAGCTTTGGAGAAATTAAGCAAAACGGGGGCGTTCGGTGTCGTCACCACCCATTATTCTAATTTAAAATTGCTCGCAGGAAAGGTTCCGGGAATCATAAATGGCGCCATGCTATTTGATACGGATTTGTTGCAACCCTTGTATAAATTGGTAACTGGCAAGCCTGGCAGCTCTTTTACATTTGAAATAGCCAGCCGGATCGGTTTCCCGGAGGATGTGATTGAAATCGCCAAAAGCAAGACCGGGAAGACACACCTGGATTTCGAAAGGCAACTGCAGGAGGTGGAGACGGAAAAGCTGGTTCTGGAAAAGCAGTTAAAAGAATTCCAGATTGGGAATAAATTCATCGAGGAACTGATTGCCAAATACGAGCATGCTAAATCAGAACTTGAGAAATCCAGGGTCTCCATCCTGGAGAAAGCAAAGGATGAAGCGAAAAACCTGCTTGAACAATCCAATAAAATCATCGAAAAAACCATCAAGGAGATAAAAGAGTCCAACGCCGAAAAAATTAAGACGAAAGCAACGCGGGATGATCTGGCTAAATTTAAAGCAAATTTATCCCAGGTACCAATTGAGAATCTAAATAAGATAAGTACTCCTGATGAAAGCCATCAGCCACCGCGTTGGAAGAAAGGCGACAGGGTTTCGGTCGAAGGGCGTAATGACTCTGGTTTAATTCTACAGATTAAAGGGGAACTGGCCACAGTTGATTTTGATGGATTGAAAGTGGTCATCTCCCTGCAGAAACTGAAACCTGCAAAAAAATCCGAAAAGAAACAAGGCGGGCCATACTCTGCCATTATCAATGAATTAAATGAGAAAGCTGTAAATTTTAAGTTGACCCTGGATGTAAGAGGTAAAATGGCAGACGAAGCACTGCAAATTGTTCAAAAATACCTGGATGATGCTTATCTGCTGAGAATTAAGGAAGTAAGGATCCTCCATGGAAAAGGTGAGGGTATTTTAAGGAAAGTGATCAGAGAACTTCTCTCAGGAAATGAAGAAGTAGAATCATTTGGAGATGAACACATTGAGCATGGAGGCGCTGGAATAACCAAAGTAATTTTAAGATGACTGGACGGAGTTATTATATTTGCGCCCTGAGAAATGGACAATGATAATAATCGGTACATTAAGACTTTAAAAGCATTAACTTTACATGATATTTTACTGACAATTTTTGTATACGACTGACAATCAATCATAAGCCATTATTTATTGACAACCAAAATCAGAATATATGGGGCTTACAAGTAAAACTTCCGATTTAAAAAAGAGAATGCGCGATGCGCTCAGGGGTGGTGGCGATGAAGCCATTCAAAAGCAAAAAGCAATTGGTAAACTGACTGCCCGTGAAAGGATCCTGACACTACTTGATCCTAAGAGCTTTCATGAATACGACCTCTTCGTAGAGCATGCCGGAAGGGATTTCGACATGGATAAAAAATATCTTCCCGGCGACGGTGTAATCACAGGCACAGGTTCAATATCCGGATTCCCTGTGTGCATTTATGCTCAGGATTTCACGGTGGCTGGTGGTTCTTTGGGATATATGCATGCCAAAAAGATCACTAAGATCATGGATCATGCCATGAAGCTGAAAGTGCCCATCATCGGAATCAATGACTCAGGAGGGGCCCGAATACAGGAAGGGGTCAACTCGCTGGCCGGTTACGGTGAGATCTTTTACCGGAATACGCAAGCTTCTGGTGTTATTCCGCAAATTTCCGTCATCCTCGGGCCATGCGCTGGTGGCGCTGTTTATTCCCCTGCACTGACAGATTTCGTATTCGTTGTAGACAAAATTTCCAAAATGTTCATCACCGGTCCTGAAGTAATCAAAGCTACCATTGGGGAAGAAATTTCCATGGAGGACCTCGGGGGCGCCAGGGTGCACGCCGAAATAACCGGAAATGCTCATTTTTACTCCGAAAGTGAACAGGAATGCTTCGACCAGATCAAACAACTGATCACTTTCATTCCCTGGAATAACCAGAAGAAAGCGGACCCTTACCCAAAGAAACCGCCCAGAACGAGGACATATAAAATTGAAAACATTATTCCAGCAGATCCAAAACAGCCATATGATGTGCGAGACATTATCAGGGCTGTGGCCGATGATTCCGAATTCCTGGAAATCCAGGAATTATGGGCCAGGAACATTGTTGTTGGTTTTGGCAGGATCGACGGCAACACGGTCGGTTTTGTCGCAAATCAGCCACTCTATCTGGCAGGTGTGCTGGATGTGGATTCATCCGACAAAGCGGCAAGGTTTATCCGATATTGCGATGCCTTCAATATCCCGCTGGTTACGCTGGTAGACCTTCCGGGTTACCTTCCAGGCATCGACCAGGAGCACGCCGGGGTTATCCGCCATGGCGCCAAAGTGCTTTATGCATACTCCGAAGCAACCGTGCCCAAGGTGACCGTCATCATGCGCAAAGCTTACGGCGGAGGTTATATAGCGATGTGCTCGCACCATCTCAGGGCAGATTTTGTTTTTGCATGGCCAACGGCAGAAATAGCTGTGATGGGCCCTGAGGGCGCTGCGAATATCATTTTCCGAAATGAAATCAAGAATGCGGAAAATCCCGAAGCGGTTAGAAAGCTGAAGATCAAGGAATACAAGCAGAAATTCGCCAATCCTTATGTTGCCGCAGCTTACGGATATATTGACGGTGTGATTGAGCCAAGTGAAACCAGGAACAAACTGGTCCATGCCCTCCAGATCTCTGTTCAGAAAGAGGAGACGACCCCCAAGAAAAAACATGGCATACCTCCATTTTAAACTTTACCAGGATGGCTGCGAAGAAAAAATTAAAGAGCAAAAAGGAGGGAACCATTTATGAATCGTTCAGCCTGAACGATACAAATTACCTCACTCTCTATACACTGAAGTTCCAGAACAGGAAAAAATATGAAGAGAAAGATCCAAAAAGGGTCATTGCCTTCATTCCTGGAAAGATCAAGAAAATATACGTGAAGAACGGAAGCAGGGTCAAAGAAGGAGATAAACTTTTTGTGCTGGAAGCAATGAAGATGAACAACACTCTATTTTCCCCCATGAAAGGAACAATAAAAGAAGTTTATGTGACGATAGGGATTTCAGTCCCGAAAGACGCTTTACTTCTGGAATTTGAGTGATCCGGGAATGTCAGGGTATAAAGAGCCTGTTGGATCCATCAATATAGCCAAGGATTTCTTTTCTTCCTTCTCGTGTCTTTGAAGATGAGAGAATGATGCGGGGCAATTCTTCCCAATCTTCCATCAAGGATTTGGAAAATGATCTGAAATTTTGATCAGCCTCCACCCTGCTGAGTTTATCAGCTTTTGTCATTACTATTACGAATGGCAGCTGGTTTTCTCCAAACCAGCTGATGACCTGCCGGTCATTGTCCTGGAGTGGCAGCCTGGAATCCACAAGAAGAAATGTTGACATCAGACTTTCCCGTTTAAGCAAGTATGTCTCTATGAGTTTCTCCCACTTCTTGCGGGTCTGATGACCCACTTTTGCGTAACCATAACCTGGAAGATCAACCAAATACCATTGCTCATTGATAAGAAAGTGATTGATCAGCCTTGTCTTACCAGGAGCGGTTGAGATTTTAGCCAGCATTTTCTGTCCGGTCAGCATATTTATCAGGGAAGACTTTCCCACATTAGACCGGCCAATAAAAGCATATTCCGGCAAAACAGGCTTAGGGCACTGGGACAGTTCCGCACTGCTAACGATGAAACTTGCGCTGACAATGGGTTTCAATCTTATTCCTCCCTTTTATAGGTGGCAATATGGCGTTCTTTCTTGAATTCATATATGTCCCCAATTGTCACTAGTATGCCTGTTTCTTCAACGTCGCCAAAACTACGGTTCAATGAGGTTCCAAAAGTTCGCATGGTGGCAGACAAGCTCATATAGGCATTTACCAGCGGAGGCACATTTTCATTCTGAGCTCTTACTCTTTGAACAAGTATTTTAAAGTTTTCTTCATATGTCGAGCCTGTGAAGATGCTATCCAGGTAATTCCGGTCATGCCGGTATCCCAATGATTCTATCGGGGTCAGCAAGTGATCGGGATCGGGAAACATCTTTTGAAGGAAAAAGAGGACGAGGTCCCTTGCCAGGTAATTATAATGCGGATACATGGTAACCTTCCCGAACAGGTACTTGATCTCAGGATAATCGATTACGATTGCACCAAGGCCATCCCACAGGTTATCAAGGGAATACATACCTTTCCGGAGATTGTACTGGGGCTGGTAATTCGGTTGTACAAAAGACCTTCCAAGCTCAATGCTCCAGGGAAGGAATTCCTCAATGAACTTTTTCGAATAATGAAACAACTCTGCAGTAGGTGAAAGGACTTCTCCATCGGGGGTGACCTGCAAATTGTAACCCGGGGCAAATCGATAACCGCCGACAATCTCCTTTTCTTCAGGATTCCAGACTATCAATTGCCTGAATGGTTTTTCACCCAGGTCAAATTCATCTATATCAATCTCTTTCCCTGTGCCTCCTCCTGAATCCCTGAAGGTAATTTCCCTGAGGCGACCAAGTTCCTTCATCAGATTGGGGGAATCCCTGTAGTCGAATATATAGATAAGGTTATTGCCATTGTTGGTTTTCCGGACGAACTTATCCTTTGTTAATTCAGCAACTAACAGAGATTTTTCGACAGGATCAATAATTTTTTCCATAAGAATGATTTAAAATTATTAGCATTCAAATTCCTGATCAGGATTTTTCTCAAGTTTATATATATGTTCCCGCAATAAAGCTGCCCATTCCTGGTCTGATCTGCGCTTATCGAAAGTGGCGCACGAAATTGGCTTACCGAAAGTTATCCTGATGGTTTTACCTTTGAATTTATACATCTCATTAACAAGGAACAACATCTCAATATTAGCCTTGATACCAAGCTTTTTCCTGAAATTAGCCAAATTATAAAAAAAGTTCGTATTTCTTCCGGAAATATAAACCGGAATAATATCCCTTTTGTATGCTTTGGCCTTGGTCAGAAAGGTTTTCTTCCATTCCACATCCTTGATCATGCCTTTTTGCTTCCTCGAGACCAGGCCGGCAGGAAAATATAATATTAAGGTATCTGAAGCAAATGTATCATTGAATAGTTTGATATTCTCCGCATTGCTTCCGTGCTTATTCACGGGTATAAACAATTCATACAGATTGGGAAGATTCATGAGAAGGTCATTCACCGGAAACACGATATCCTTCCTTACTTTTCCGGCCTCATTGATCAGGGCAATCCCATCCATCCCACCCAGCGGATGGTTTGAAGCGATCAGGAACCTTCCTTCGGCCGGAAACAAACGGTTTCCATTAACTTCTGAATGAATATGGAAATCCCTCAGGATGGCTGCAGCATAATCCAGGCCCCATTCATCCCGGTTTTCATAGATGAACTTATTCATTTCATCCTGGTGAATGATTTTCTTCAGAAAAGAAAATATGAATCGTGGAAGCCGTCTGGCAAGCCGGGGATTTTTAGTGCTGAAAATTTTTTCGACATCCAGGAATTTTTCCGTGATTGGAGGGAAATCCCCCCTTCTTTTAATCTGGCTATTTTGATCCATAAACAATGATTCCATAGCAAAAATAATGATTTTTAGGTCAAAGCCAAAGTGGTAAAAAATGGCTGTACTATCGGCATCCGACAAGAAAAATATTTTTACATATATATCTGTATAACAATGTATTAAATCATTATGAACAAAAAATGTTAATAAAAATTGAAACCATGTTAGTTAAAAAGTGGTAAAATGTGGTAAAATGTGGTAATAACAAGCTTATATTTACGTCAAAATTCCTCAGATCCTTGTTAAACATTATCGGGTCATACGAATGCAGGGTTGATGCCAAGGGAAGGCTGATGTTTCCGGTTGCTTTCAAAGAGCAGTTATCGGAAGTCATCGGCCAGGGTTTCGTTATAAAAAGGAGCATATTCCGCAACTGCCTGGAATTATATCCTGTCCCGGAATGGAATGCTGAAAGCGCGAGGATCAGTAAACTCAACCGTTTTAGAAAGAAGAACGTAGACTTCATCCGCAAATTCCTGGCTGGAGTCAAACCGGTGGAACTGGATGCCGCCGGAAGGTTACTGATCCCAAAAGACCTGTTCAATTTTGCAGGCATCAGCAAGGATGTGGTCCTCGCTTCGGTCGTGAATAAGATCGAAGTGTGGGATAAAGAAGAATACGAAAAGGCTGTTTCGTACGATCCTGAGGAATTCGCAAACCTGGCCGAAGAGGTCATGGGCGATACGGACGTAGAAATAAGCGAATGATGTACCATATTCCAGTCTTACTCAACGAATGCATAGCCGGTCTTAACATCCGTCCCGACGGGACTTATGCGGATGTTACGTTTGGGAGCGGACAGCATTCAGAAGCTATCCTGGCACATCTCACTGCAGGAAAACTCATTGCATTTGACAGGGATAAGGACGCTGAAAAGAATGCCAAAGACGATCCCAGGCTTATTTTTATCCGGCAGGACTACCGTTACCTCAGGAATTTCCTCTTCTATAAAGGAATTACAAAACTTGATGGCCTCCTCGCTGACCTTGGCATCTCATCCCATCAGATCGATGAACCTTCCAGGGGCTTTTCAACCAGGTTCGATGGAATGTTGGATATGCGGATGGACCAGGATAATGACACTGATGCCTCCCAAATCATCAACCATTACACACCATCTGAGCTTACCCGGATTTTCAGGGAATTTGGCGAAATTGAAGACACCAGAAAGCTCGTCAGAGAAATCAACGAAGCCAGGGTCACCGGCAATATCACGACGACTGAAGAGTTAAAGGCCATTGTGCTTAAGTGCGCATCCAGGGGCAAGGAGAATCAATTCCTTGCAAGGGTATTCCAGGCTATCCGCATAGAAGTCAATCAAGAACTGGAATCCCTCAGGGAGATGCTCCTCCAGGCTTGTGACCTGCTCAACCCGGGAGGCAGGCTTGTGGTCATCTCCTATCACTCCCTGGAAGACCGGTTGGTGAAAAACTTCATCAGGACAGGCAATTTCGATGGAATCCCTGTGAAAGACTTTTTCGGGCGCCAGATTACCCCCATGAAAGCTATTAACCGGAAAGCCATAATCCCTTCCATGGAGGAAACGGAGTTGAATCCGAGGTCCCGCAGCGCTAAACTAAGAATTGCAGAAAAGATTTAACAGAAGATGGAAGCAGAAGCACAAAAAGGGATGAATGATGCTGTAAAAAACAGGTGGATTGATTTAATCTCTCTGAGATCGATCGGTAAATCCATGCATTCCATGATGGATGGCACCTTTCTGACTAAAAAGAAAGTGACCCGCGCCCTGCCCTTCATTTTCTTCCTGATGTTCCTCGGGATATTATATATCACCAACATTTTCCAGGTAGAAAAGACCAAAAGGCAGCTGGATGACCTGGATGAACAACTCAGGGAACTGCGATACGAGTACATCACCTCCAGGAGCAAGCTGATGAAGGAAAGCAAACCCTCTATAATATCTGAAAAGTTGCTTGAGACAGGAATAAAAGAATCGACCGTTCCCCCGCAAAAAATAAGGATAATGGAAGAAAACAAGGTCAAGAAGCCATGAAAGACAATAAAAAAGGCATATTATGGCGGGTTTACCTGGTTTACTTCCTGGTGCTTGCCTTTGCAATAGCCATCATTGCAAGGGCAGCATATATTCAATTTGCCCTTAAAGAGGAACTTCTAAAAAAAGCGGAAGCGCAAGAAATCAAGTATTTCGGAATGGAAGCCATCCGGGGCAACATCTTAGCCCGTGACGGAAGCCTGCTGGCAGCATCCAGACCAGATTTTGAAATCCGCATGGACCTGTCAAGGGAAGTTGTGTCCGATGAGCTTTTCAACGCTGGAATAGACTCCCTGGCACTCATGCTTTCCAAGCTTTTTGCCGCTGAGAAGAAAAGTGCCACTCAATATAAAATCGCCTTGCTGGATGCCAGAAGAGACGGGAAAAGGTATTTCCTGATCCAGGATCATGTAACCTACGATGAACTCAAGCAATTGAAGACATTTCCCATCTTCAGAAAAGGAAAATACCGCGGCGGTTTCATCGTCATACGCAAGACCATCAGAGAATATCCCTATGGAGTCCTTGCCAGGAAGACCATCGGTGATGATGATTCCTCAACCCAAAAGCATGGCGGCCTGGAGGCAGCTTACACCGAAAAGCTCAAAGGGAAGGACGGGCTACAGCTAAAAAGAAGGATCAGTAACGGGGAATGGATACCTGTGAGTGATCAGCCAGAGATTGTGCCGAAAGACGGAAAGGATATTGTCACTACTATAGATATTGACATCCAGGATCTTATGGAGACAGCCCTAGCCCGGCACCTGGATTCGAATAAAGCTTATGAGGGATGCGCTATTCTGATGGAAGTAAAGACCGGTGAAATCCGGGCAATTGCCAATCTGCGCTATGACCAGGAAAAAGGCATGTATACGGAACAATATAATACCGCGGTCAGAGATCCCTATGAACCCGGTTCCACCTTCAAGCTGGCTTCCCTGATCGTCGCGATAGAAAAATATAACATTGGTCTGGACGATTATTACTATGTAGGGAATGGCGAGGTCCAATATTATGGAAGGACCATGAAAGATTCCCATCGCCCTTCCGCCCCGAATATCACAGTCAGGGAGATTTTTGAGACATCCTCCAATGTCGGTGTTTCACAAATTATCACCAGGCTATTCAGCAATCATCCGCAGGATTATGTGGACTATCTGAGACAACTGACACTTGGAAAGCCCGTAGGAGTTGAAATTCCAGATGAGAATCCCCCAAGATTGAAGGATCCCTCCTCTCCCAAATGGTCAGGGACAACGCTACCCTGGATGTCGATAGGCTATGAATCGACGTTGACCCCTCTCCACCTGATTACCCTGTACAATGCTGTCGCCAACAACGGCACGATGGTCAAGCCGATGTTCGTAAGAGAAATCAGGGAAGGCGGCCAGACCATTCAGAAGTTTGAACCGGTCGTCATCAATCCTTCCATTTGCAGTGCATCCACCCTGGTGAAAGTCAAATCACTCCTGGAAGGGGTTGTCGAGAACGGCACCGGCAGCGCCGTAAAAAACCCTATTTATCGTGTTGCAGGGAAAACCGGGACTGCCCTGGTTTATGAAGAGGGATTTGCCTACAAGAATAAAGTTTACAATGCCTCTTTCGTAGGTTATTTTCCAGCCGACAATCCGAAGTACTCCTGCCTTGTACTGGTCACCAGGCCACTTGCAGGTGACATTTACGGGAGCAAGGTTGCAGCACCGGTTTTCAAGGAAATTGCCGATAAAGTATACGCCACGCAGTTGGACATTCATGATGACAATGAGCTAACTATTAGGAATAAACAGAGTTTTCCCGCTTCTGCAAGGGGCTACTTCCCGGCACTGAAAAACAGTCTTCAAACCATGTCTTATGCCGTGTATCTTCCAGCTTCTTCTCCCGAATGGGCTGAAATGGATACTGCAACCATCGGGGTGATCATACGCCCGGTTGTTTTTGGCGCGGATACCATGCCTGACATGACCGGCATGACGGCCAAAGATGCGGTCTATATGATGGAGGAAAAAGGGATCTCAGCCTTTGTGGATGGAAAAGGACTTGTTGCATCTCAGTCTGTGTCTCCAGGTTCCCCGCTGGTAAATGGGAGCCAGGTTGTTTTGACCCTTCAAAATCCCCTGCCATGATATCATTGAGCGATCTATTATACAAGGCAGGCATCAATGAAATTGCAGGGGATCCGCAAATTGAAATCTCCCGTATCCAGTTTGATTCCCGTAGAATTGCTGAAGGTGATGTCTTTGTAGCTGTCAGAGGCACTCAAACCGATGGTCATGCCTACATCTCAAAAGCCATAGCTTCGGGAGCCAGGGCCATTATCTGCGATCAAATGCCGCAAAACAGGCCCGCCGGCGTAACATTCGTGCTGGTCAGGGATAGCAGCCGTGCGCTTGGGATCATGGCGTCGAATTATTTTGGCAATCCTTCAGAAGCATTGCAGCTGGTAGGAGTCACCGGAACTAATGGCAAAACCACGATTGCCACGTTGTTATATGAGTTGCTGACAGGCCTGGGATATGGCACAGGATTAATATCGACCATAGAAAATATAATCCTTGGAGTAAAACAGCCTTCCACTCATACTACTCCTGATCCGCTTCAGTTAAATGCCTTGCTGAGAGACCTGGTGGACAAAGGAGGAAGCTACTGCTTCATGGAGGTCAGTTCTCACGCCGTCGCCCAGAACAGGATCGCAGGTTTGAACTTCGCGGGCGGCATTTTCACGAATCTTACCCATGACCATCTTGATTATCATAAAACTTTCCAGGATTACCTGCTCGCCAAGAAAGGCTTTTTCGACCATTTGCCCTCCGATGCTTTTGCGCTGATAAATGCGGATGACCGGAACGGCAGGGTAATGGTCCAGAATACGAAGGCGAAGATTCATTCATATGCATTGAAAACCGTTGCTGATTTCAAATGCAAAGTACTGGAGAACCAGTTTGAGGGACTCCATCTCAACCTCGACGGACATGAGATATTTTGCAGGCTCACCGGAGAATTCAACGCCTATAACCTGACGGCGGTGTATAGTGCCGCCAGGCTGCTCAAGCAGGATCCGGATGAAATACTTGCCATTCTCAGTGCTGTTAAGCCTGTCGAAGGGAGATTTGATACCATCCGGTCAAAGAACAACATTACCGCCATTGTCGACTATGCGCATACTCCGGATGCATTGCTGAATGTACTGAGGACCATTGGAGAAATCCGCACACGCAATGAGCGGGTGATCACGGTTGTGGGTGCCGGTGGTGACAGGGACAGATCGAAACGGCCGCTGATGGCGGGTATTTGCGCTGACAAAAGCGATCTTGTCATCCTGACTTCGGATAATCCCAGGTCAGAAGAGCCGGAAGCCATTATCGAGGAGATGCGGAAAGGAGTGCCAGCTGACCAGCTGCGCAGACTGATGGTCATCGTGAACCGCAAAGAGGCCATTAAAACAGCGTGTAACCTTGCTGCTCCCGGGGATATCATCCTGGTTGCCGGAAAAGGCCACGAAAAATACCAGGAAATCAAAGGTGTAAAACATCCTTTTGACGATAAGAAAATTCTGGAAGAAATGCTTTTGCCTGTTGAACCCTAAACCAATTGACCAATGTTCTATTACCTGGCTGATTATTTGCAAAGATGCTGTGATGTCCCCGGGGCAGGGGTTTTCCAGTACATTTCATTCCGCACCGCTGCTGCTGTGATCGTTTCCCTTGTCATCTCCATGGTATTCGGCAAAACCTGGATCAAATACCTGAACAAGAGGCAGGTCGGCGAAACGATTCGGAACCTTGGACTGGAAGGCCAGATGGAAAAGCAGGGCACTCCCACCATGGGAGGCCTGATCATACTTGCGTCGATCCTGATCCCCACCCTTCTCTTTGCAAAGCTGAACAACATTTATATCCTGCTGATGATCTTCACGGTGGTGTGGCTCGGATTTATCGGTTTCATGGATGACTATATCAAGGTCTTCAGGAAAAATAAAAACGGCCTCAAAGGAATATATAAGATCCTGGCACAGGTTGTTCTAGGCATTATTGTAGGAACTGTGATGTTCTTCCATGATGAGGTGGTGATCCGTGAAAAGCTGCCTTTTGACCGCCATAGGGTCGAGCAAATCAGCGGCACTTCCGAAATTACCACGCATTTCAGCGCAGAACCGGTCAAATCGACCAAAACCACTATTCCATTTGTCAAGAACAATGAGTTCGATTATGCCATTCTATTAAAGTGGCTTGGAACCGGATACGAAAAATGGGCTTACCTGATCTTCATACCCATTGTTATCTTCATCATCACGGCCGTATCGAATGGCTCGAATCTTACCGACGGCATGGATGGCCTGGCCACCGGCACCTCGGCGATTATCGGGGCGACACTTGGGCTGCTGGCCTGGGTATCAGGCAACATCATATTTGCCAATTACCTGAACATCATGTATTTGCCTAATACCGGCGAACTGACGATTTTCATCGGATCATTCGTAGGGGCCTGCATCGGCTTTC
>Ga0208980_10001648_pt1 | contig 13594 bp, 9 predicted proteins | sample WetSurMetagenome_3_FD_187993 | JGI IMG/M metagenome (GOLD analysis project Ga0208980, IMG submission 187993) | Wetland microbial communities from Twitchell Island in the Sacramento Delta, sample from surface sediment Aug2011 Site A1 Bulk (version 2) | ecosystem: Environmental > Aquatic > Marine...
AGAGGCTTGTCCAGGGAAGCCCGGATGAACGGCTCGATGCGCGGGCCGAGGCTGAAAAAGATGTTCGAGTAGGCGTAGAGGTTGGGCTCCGGGTCCTTCTCGAAGAGCTCGAAGATCTGGCCGAGCGTGTCTCGCGAGGCGATGCCGGTCAGGGCGTCGAGGGCGGCCAGCCGGACGATGGGCTTGTCGTGGAGGAGCTTGACCAGGTGGAGGGCCTCTTCGGGCCGCGAGAAGTCGACGAAAAGACGGACGTTCTGGAGTCTCGTCGAGAGGAACGGGGACCTGAGCTCCCGGAGGCAGCGGCGGCGGATGGTCCGTTCGAAGATCGTCCGGAGGGGCTCGAGGGACCGGCCGACCAGGGCTTCGCGATAGGCGACGAGGACCCTCTTGAGGACGCGGGGGCGGGCCCGGTGCTGCCGGGCGAAGCCGTGGGCCGCGGCGCTCGTCGCGGGAGAGGTCAGGACCTCGAGAAGGTCTTTCTCCATGACCTCGTAGGCCGCCCGGTCCCGGCGCTCCCGGGCCTCGATCAGCAGGCGGCGGAGGAAGATGAACAGGAAGAGCGACGCGGACATCAAGAGCAAGTAGACGAAGCTATAGAGGACGACGGTCGAGAGCACGATCGCACCTTTCCTTGAGGATCTTCCGGACCGTGGCCACGAGGATCTGCGGCGAGAACGGCTTGATGATATAGTCGGCCCCCTCCTCGAGGCCTTTGACGATGGCCGTCTCTTCGCCCAGCGTGGACAGCATGAGGACAGGGATCGAGACCGTTTCGGGCGACTTGCGGAGATGCGACATGATCTCGAAGCCGCCCAGCCCGGACACGACCGCGTCGATGATGAGCAGGTCGGGCCGGCCGCTCCGGGCCCTGGCCAGGCCGTCGTTGCCGTCGGCGGCCTTTTCGACGATGAACTCCTCCTTGCGGAGGAAGTGCGAAATGATATTGCGCGTCGTCGGGTCGTCGTCGACGAGGAGGACCTTGGGGATGACCCGCTTCGCGGCGCCCGGATCGGCCGCGAAGAGCTGGCCGGCCTGCGAGGCGCGGCGGATCTCCCGGTCGACGTCGAGGACGGGCGTCCCCGGGGGGACCGCTCCACCCGTCTTGGCCAGGAGGTCCTTCAGTTCGAGCAGGGCCCGGAGCTGGACCTCGACGAGATCGGCGAGCATGGTCCGGTGCCGTTCGACGCGGCGGACGGCGTCCTCGACGGCCCGCAGGCGCGAACCGGTCTCCATGGTGTCCGTCATACTGTCCTTCACGATAGGCTTCTCCAGGCCGGTCCCATGCTACCGGGAGGGGCCCGTCCGGGCCATCCCTTATGGTGGGGAAGAGGTGGGTGAATTTCGGGCCGGGGGGGTGGTCCCTGTAGGGGGGGCGGCCTCCCCCCATCCGGTGAGGACGGCCGAAGCGGGGAACCATGGACAGCGGTCCTGCGTCTCTTAGGGTGTGGACACCCGGTGTCCGCCTCTGGTACAGTAATTATGAGGGACTGTCCCTCTTGGCTGGTTGATCCTGAAAGGAGCCCGATCATGAACAAGTCCCTGCGTTTCCCTGTCCTGGCCCTGGCCGCCCTTGCTTTATTGGCTGGAATGGCCCTGGCTCAGGCCCCCAAGAAGGCCGATGTCGTCGGCACCTGGCTCGGCACGGCGGTCGTCGGCGACGACGGCAGCCAGGTCGATATCACCATCGTCTTTGAAAAGGCCGCGGCCGGCTATTCCGGCAAGATCAGCGATACGAGCGGCATGGTCCCCGAGACGCCGCTCCGGGAGATCGTCTTCAAGGACGGCAAGCTGAGCTTCGAGTTCGACCTGGCCCAAGGCATGGATACCTCCCTGATCAAGATCGAGCTCACCCTGGAGAGCGAGACCCTCAAAGGCGCCTGGGCCGACCCCGACGGGAACTCGGGCGCGATCTCGCTCGCGCTGAAGAAATAGTCGCCCCGGTCCGGGTCCCGGGCCTTCACTGGCGACGGGACTTGGATTCGTTCCTTTCCCGTGATATAAAATCCAGCGAGGAACGATTTTGAGCGACAACGTTTACGACGAGCTCAAGGAGCGCGGCTTCGTCGCCCAGGTCTCCGACGAGGAGGCCGTCCGCAAGATGCTCGCGGCCGAACGGGTGACCTTCTACGTCGGCTTCGACAGCACGGCCACCAGCCTCCACGCCGGGAGCCTCGTGCCGATCATGGCCATGGTCCATCTCCGGCGGGCCGGCCACCGGGCCATCGCCGTCGTCGGCAGCGGGACGACCATGGTCGGCGACCCCAGCGGCAAGACCGAGATGCGCCAGATGCTCGAAGAGGCGACCATCCGGGCCCAGGGCCAGGCCATCCTCATCCAGCTCTCCCGCTATCTTCATTTCGACGGGACCTCGGCCATCGCCGTCGACAACGCCGATTGGCTCCTGCCGCTCCACTACATTTCCTTCCTGCGGGACATCGGCCGGCACTTCAGCGTCAACCGGATGCTGGCGGCCGAAGCCTACAAGCTCCGCCTGGAGAAAGGGCTGTCTTTCATCGAGTTCAACTACCAGCTCCTGCAGGCCTACGACTTCCTGACCCTCTTCCGCGACTGCCACTGCACGCTGCAGATGGGCGGGGACGACCAGTGGGGGAACATCCTGGCCGGGGTGGACCTCATCCGCCGGATCGAGGGCGGGACGGCCGAGGCCCTGACCTTCCCCCTCCTGACGACGGCCTCGGGGGCCAAGATGGGCAAGACCGCCCAGGGCGCCGTCTGGCTGGACGGCACGCTCTTCAGCCCCTACGATTTCTACCAGTATTGGGTCAACTGCGACGACCGCGACGTCGGACGCTTCCTCCGGATCTTCACCCTGTTGCCGCTCGACGAGATCCGGCGCCTCGAATTGCTCAAGGACAGCGGCATCAACGAGGCCAAGCGCATCCTGGCCTTCGAAGCGACCAAGATCACCCACGGCGAGCTCGAGGCGGAAAAGGCCCGCCAGGCGGCCGCCGCCGCGTTCGGACGGAAGACGGCCGTCATTTCCGGTGTCGAAGGGACATCGTCCCCTGGCGACATCACCGTTCTCCCGACGACTGCCGTGCCCCGGTCGCGGCTCGAGGCCGGGATCGCGCCCGCGGGCCTTTTCACCGAGGTCGGCCTGACCCCCTCCCGGAAGGAGGCCAAGCGGATGATCGAGCAGGGCGGCCTCTATGTCAACGATGAGCGCATCGATTCGATCGAGCGCCTCCTGACCCTCAAGGACCTGGGGCCGGACGGGGGCCTGCTGCTCAAGGCCGGCAAGAAGAAGGTCCACCGCATCGTCCCGGCCGATTGAGGCCGGACCCGCCGCCGTTTGCTCCCCGGGGGAAATTATGCTTTACTAGCGGGGTGTTTGCCGCCATCAAGGAGAGCCGCATGAAGCAGATCCTGACCGTTATCATGGTCTCCGCCCTAGCCGTGTCCGCCTGCGCCCAGAAGGGGGAGACCGTCAAGCTCAAGGAGGGCACGCCGGCTTACGCCCTGGCCAAGGACCTGGCCGCGACCATGCCCGTTCTGGCCCCGGACAAGACGACCGTCATCGTCGAGACCAAGGACTTCGTCATCACCGCCGCCGAGCTTATCGCGGCCGTTCGCGACAACCTCGGCACCCGGACCGACCAGCTCAAGACCGTGGACGCCGGACAGCTGAAGAGCCTCATGGAGCAGGCCGCGACATCGCTGGCCGAGCGCAAGCTTCTCCTGGCCGCCGCGGCGGCCGCCAAAATGACCTGTCCGCCCGAGGAGCTCGAGAAGGCCCTTCAATCCGAATACTCCCGGGCCGGCGGCGAGCCGGCCTTCCTCGAGGCCCTGAAGACAGGCGACATCTCGATCGACCACGTCAAGAAAAGCGTCCAGGAGACCATTATCATCAACAAGCTCCTGGCCGGCATCGCCGAAAAGGGCGCCACGGTCGGCGAAGACGAACTGCGCAAGGCCTACGACCAGCAGACGGCCGCCGACCAGACCGCCACGGTCCGCCACATCCTCATCCTGACCCAGGGCAAGAACGACCAGGAGAAGGCCGCCGCCAAGGCCGAGCTCGAGGGCCTCCTGGTCAAAGCCAAGGCCGGGGCCGATTTCGCCGAGCTGGCCAAGCAGTACTCCCAGGACACGGGATCCAAGGACAACGGCGGGCTCTACGAGAACTTCCCCCGCGGCCGGATGGTCAAGCCGTTCGAGGACGCCGCCTTCTCGGTTCCGGTGGGCGAGCTCAGCGGCGTCGTCGAAACGACCTTCGGCTATCACATCCTCAAGGTCATCGACCGCAAGAAGGAGACCCGGTCCTTCGAGGAGGTCCGTCCCGAGCTCGAGCAGCGCCTCAAACAGCAGAAGCAGGGGACGCTCGTCCAGGACTACGTCCAGAGCCTCAAGGACAAGGCCAAGTTCAAGCTCATCGCTCTGTGATCCCCGCGGGCCGGCCCTGAGGCGGCCCCGGCCATCACCTTTCGAGGGGGCCCCGGGGCCCCCCGTCGATTCCCCCCTGCCGGGGATTGCCCCGGACCGCCCCCGCCTTCACACTGTCCTCTCGAGGAGGACCCATGAAAAGCCTCAGGACGATCCTGGCGATCGGGCTGTTGGCCGGGCTGCTGGCGCCGCCGCCGGCCCGGGCCGATATTCAAATCGGCGTCAAGGCCGGCGGGAACGTGGCCCATCTGACGGGGATCCAAGCCTGGGACCCCTCGGCCTCCCTGAAAAGCAAATCGGGCTTCACCGGCGGCTTCTTTCTGGCCATGAACTACGGCCGGTACGTGACCGTCCAGTGGGAGGCCCTTTATACGATGAAGGGCGCCGTCTACACTTCTCCCGACGATTCCGTCACCGAAACGCTCACCGCCGACTACCTCGAAGTGCCTTTGCTCGTGAAGCTAAGGGCGCCTCTCGCCGTCATCCAGCCCTTTGTCTTCGCCGGGCCGACGGTCGGCTTCAAGCTCCAGGAAAAGCTCGAGTCGAACGGGGAAGAGATCCCGGTCTCCGGGTCGATCCTGAAGAACAACGACTATGGGGCCATCTTCGGGGCCGGTCTGAACCTCGGTCCGAACTTCATGTTCGATGTCCGGTACAGCCAGGGCCTCCAGAAGGTCGTCGCCGCCGCCGAAGGGGGCATGCCGGCCGGTTTCAAGAACGGCGTCTGGTCGATGAGCCTCGGCATCGTCTTCTGATCCAGCCCTGCCCCAGGGCCGGCCAGAATAGGCGTATCCGTTTTAATATCAAGACGTTACGGGAAGGCCGAAATCTCGCCGATCAGCGGATGTACAGAAAGATGTAGTGCTTCTCGCCGTTCTCGTCCTCGATCGTCTCGGACAGGACCTTCTTCTCTTCCCATCCGGGGATCTCGTAGTTGTGGCAGATGACGCGGCTTTTCGGCCGCAGCTGGGTCTCCAGGATGGGCCGCATCAGGGAGTTCGATTCCGGCAGGAGATAGAGGCTGACCACGGTCGCCTCGGAGATGTCGGCTTTCGTGGCGTCCATGCCGATGAACTTGACCAGCCGTTCGACGCCCGCCGCCGCGGCGTTGCGCTCCGAATCCCGGATCATGGCCTTGTCGATGTCGATGCCGACGCCGCGGGTGCCGTAGCGGCGCGCCGCCGTGATGACGATGCGGCCGTCGCCGCAGCCGATGTCGAAGAGCACGTCCCGGCCGGTGACCGAGGCCAGCTCGAGCATGCGGTCGACGACCGGCTGGGGCGTCGGGACCCACGGCGCGAGATCGACCGCGTCGGTGCGGCCGTGGGAGCCGAGGAACAGATCGATGATCGTGCCCTCGTCATAGCGGAACGAATAGGGGCTGCCGGGATCGAGGGAATAGACGACGTCCTTCGCGCCCGTGTTGAACTCGATCTCCAGGGCGGTCGCGGTGGGGAAGCGGTCGACGGCCCCGGGCGCGATCTCCCGGCCCTCGGCGGCATCGGGCTTCCCGGCCGGGTAGATCCGGTAGCCGATCGGATGGGCGGTGACGTTGCGGACCGTCGTCTCCTTGGGCCGGAGCGCCTCGGCCGATGGGGCCGGCCCGGCGGGCGGCTCCCCTTGGCGGCGGCCGCAGGCCGGCGAGACAAGGGCGAGGAGGACGAGGAGCAAGACCGGGACGGTGATCGCCCCCAGCTTTTTTGGTATCACGGGCCTATTATATCAAAACGGCCGTGAACCTCAATCGGGAGCGCGTTGACGCCGCGGCCGGAATTCCTTAGAGTGAGGGTCTTCTCATGAGACACTTCGGCAGGATCGCGGCGAGCGGGCTGATCGCCCTCGCCGCGTTCGCCGGGGCCGCCTCCGCCGGCGACTTCTTCCGGCCCCTGCGGGCAGCCGCCCCCCCGGTCATCGACGGCCGGCTCGACGAAGCCGTCTGGCGCGAGGCCCCCTCGGTCGAGCTGACCAAGACGTTCATTCCCGACTTCGGCCGGGAAGCCAGCGAACGAACCGCGGCCTTCATGGCTTACGACGCCGAGAACCTCTATTTCGCCTTCAAGTGCTACGACCGCGAGCCGGACAAGATCAAGGCCGCCGTGGCCAACCGCGACACCATCCGCGCCGATGACTTCATCTGCATCAACCTCGACAGCTTCAACGACCAGCAGTCCCTCTACGCCTTTTACGTCAACCCGTTCGGCATCCAGACCGACAGCCGCTACGCCAGCGGCACCGAGGATTTCAGCGTCGATTTCATCTGGGCGAGCGCCGGGCGGATCGACCCCGACGGTTACAGCGTCGAGCTGGCCGTGCCGTTCAAGAGCATCCGCTACGCCGGGAAGAAGCGGGTGGAGATGTCCATCTTCTTCGAGCGGCGCGTGTCGCGCCGGGCCGAGCACAGCTCCTACCCGGCCCTCGATCCGGCCCGGGGCTACGCCTTCCTGACCCAGATGCTGCCGCTCGAGCTCGAGGACATCAAGCAGTACACGCTGCTCGAGATCCTCCCGGCCTATACTTTTCGCGACGGCGCCGAGAGGGCCGACGGCGTGCTCGTCGGGGCCGAGGGCGTCCACGACGGGCATCTGACCGGAAAGCTGGGCCTGACCTCCCAGCTCATCCTCGACGCGACCTATAATCCCGACTTCAGCCAGATCGAGGCCGACGCCGGCCAGGTCGACGTCAATCTCCGCCACGACCTGTACTATCCCGAGAAGCGGCCGTTCTTCCTTGAGGGCAGCGAGATGTTCCAGCTCTCGGGGACGTCGGGCCTCGATCCCCTGAACGCGGTCGTTTACACCCGGACGATCATCGACCCGCGCCTCGGCTTCAAGCTCACGGGCAAGGTCGGGAAGAAGGATACGATCGCCTCCATCTTCGCCTTGGACGAATCGCCCTCCGGAGATCCGCTTTACGTCCCCGGGGACGACCGCATCGCCGGCTTCGGCATCCTCCGCTACAAGCGGGCCGTCGCGAGCGACGGCTATCTCGGCGTGTTCTCCGCGGGCCGGGCTTACGGCGGCGGCTTCAACGAGGTGGCCGGCGCCGACGGCCAGGTCCGGCTGACGAAGGCCAGTCAGCTGAGCTTTCACGGCTTCGGGTCCTGGACCCGGCGCGAGGCCGAGGCCCCGGCGGCGGGGGGCGCCGCCCTCGGCGCCGACTACCTTTACGACACCCGGGACCTCGGCATATCCGTCTCATTCTACGATATTTCCGAGGATTTCGAGACGGACACCGGCTACCTGACCCGCCAGGGCGTGGCCGGCCTGCACGCCTCGGTCCTGCCCCGGTTCTACCCGAAGAGCCGCTTCTTCAGGAAGGTCGTGCCGACCCTGTTCGCCGCCGCCGTCAAGGACCTGCCGAGCGGGCTCTTCGAGACGAGCGACGGGCTGGCCGTCGTCACGCTCTTGCCCGGCAACACGACCGTCCAGGTCCTCGGCCGGTATTCCACGGAGATCTTCCTCGGAGAGCGCTTCGACACGAGCGGCGGCCAAGTTCAGGTCGTCAGCCAGGTGACCAAGGCCTTCTCGCTCCGGGCGCTTTACTCCCTGGCTAACGCCATCCGCTACGTCGCCGAGCCCTACCAGGGCAGCGGCCACCGCGCTTCGGCCCAGCTGACCTTCAAGCCGTCGGAGAAGTTCGACCTGACGGCCAACCTGACCTACTCGGACTTCACCCGGCGATCGACCGGGGAGCAGGAATACGATTACGCCATCTGGCGGGGCCGCCTCAGCTACCAGCCGAACAAGTACCTCCAGTTCCGCGGCATTGTCGAGTACAACGCCTATTACCGCGAGATGTTGACGGACTTTCTGGCCTCGTTCGTCTATATCCCCGGGACGGTCATTCAGTTCGGCTACGGATCGCTCTACGACCAGACCGAATGGGTCGACGGCGAATACCGCGACGCGGACCGTTTTCTCGAGATGAAGAGGGGCCTGTTCTTCAAAGCCTCCTACCTCTGGCGGTTCTGAGCGGCCCGGGGATTTCCCGGACCGGCCTTGAAAAAGGGCCGCCGAAACGCCATAATGGATTCGATGCGATCATTCATGACAGGCGGGTCGAACAAGCCATCCGGCGGCGGCGCCGGGCGGGCCCGCTACTGGAGGCATTGATGGACCATCGGCTCTCATCCAAGCTCGCGGCCGGCGCCGCGATCCTTTTTCTCACCGCCGGGCTGGCCCTGAGCCAGGCCGGGCGGGGCACGGCCCGCATGAACGGCATCGTCCTCGACCTGGCCGGCAAGCCGGTCGTGGGGGCCAAAGTGACGGCCGTCTTCACCCAGTCCGGAGGCAGCACTTTCGAGGCGACGACCGACAAGAAGGGCGAATTCGTGTTCATGGGCGTCGGGACAGGCAACTGGGACGTCACCGTCAACGCTCAGGGTTACCTGCCCCTCACCCAGCGCGTCGCCACCTCCCAGCTCAACAAGAACCCCAAGGTCACCATCAAGCTGGAGAAGAAGGCCGAAGGGACGGGCATCGTCCAGGACGAGGCCACCTTCCAGGTCCTCGAGGAAGGCAACGCCTTCTTCCAGGTCGGCAAGTACGACACCGCCCTCCTGATGTACGAGGAGTTCATGACCAAGAACCCGGGCGCCTACCAGGTCCTCCTGAACATCGGCGACTGCCACCGCGAAAAGGGCGAGTACGACAAGGCCATCGAGAGCTACAACAAGCTCATCGAGCACTCCTCCACCGATACGACCATGGGCAAGGCCCTGGGGGCCAAGGGCCTGGCGGCGATCGGGCTCTGCTATCTGAGGCAGAACAAGATCCCCGAGGCGCAGGACTATTTCAAGAGATCGATCGAGATGGCGCCCCAGGACGAGAACCTGCCCTACAACGTCGCCGAGATCTACTTCTCGAACTCGCAGGTCGACGAGGCCATCCGCTACTTCGAGATGGCCATCCAGATCAAGCCCGATTGGCCCGACCCGTACTTGAAGGTCGCCTTCGCCTACGTGAACAAGGGCGACAATCCCAAGGCCATCGAGAGCCTGGAGAAGTTCATCAAGCTCGAGCCCGAGACCGAGCGGACGGCCCAGGCCAAGGCCATCCTCGACGCCATCAAGAAGTAACCCCTCCTTTTTTTCTCTTCCCCCCGCCTAAAAAAAAGGCCCGCCCCCCGGGGGGGGCGGGCCTTGAGCTTCTGCGTGTGCTGCTGCTGCTTCTGCTTAGAACGAGAACCTGAAGCCGAACCGGGTCGACCAGGTGCCGAAGCGGGTGTCGTAGCCCTGCTGCGGGGTGGCCTGAGCCGTCTCGGTTTCGATGTAGGAGACGTCGGGCCGGTAGTACTGCATGCGGTCCACCCAGTAATAGGTGTGTCCCGCCGAGTCGACCAGAGTGGTGTTCGGGTCGATCGCCGTTCCGTCGAGGAGGTAATTGTCGGGGATGGACATGGTCTGACGGATCGGGCTGTAGCGGGAATTCTGCCAGGTCTTGGTGTTGGTGACGTTGTTGACCTGGAAGTTGAAGGCCGCGGTGTACTTGCCGCCGACCTTGATGGCCCACTCGGCGTAGATGTCGGCCCACGCGGTGAACGGCAGGTCGCCCAGATTGCCGTAGCCGTACGGATAGATGTAGCTGTTGTTGAAGTTCAGGCGCTCGGAGATGGGGTTCCCGCTGCGGCCGTAGGCGGCGAAGCCCAGGGTCAGGCCGATCGGGAAGGTGTAGGAGCCGTAGGCCTTGATGTAGTGGGTCCGGTTCTGGGGCAGTGTGCCGTTGACCATGGTGCCGTCCATCTCGTACATCATGAACCAGAGGTCGTAGGACCGCTCGACGTTCGGGGAGTTGCGGCCGAACTCGTCCGTGCTGGACAGGCCGCCGTAGTTGCCCTTGGTCAGGCTCAGGGTGTAGTTGATGGCGCCCTGCCAGTTGTGGCTGAAGCGCTTCTCGAGGGACAGGTTGAGGCCGTAGTAGTTGCGCATAGCCGGGGGCTGATCCCAATAGTCGAGGCCGGACGGCACTTCCTGCAGCTCGTGGAACAGGTTGACGATCCAGTCGCTGCCGGGGTTGCCTTCGTAATACTGCTCACCGGCGGGGGTCATGATGCCGATGTCCTCGATCGTCCGCAGCAGCTTCTTCCAAACGCCGCGGGCCGAGAAGGACAGGTCTTCCGAAAGCTTCTTTTCGGCGCCGAAGGAGACTTCCTGCTGGGCGACGGGCTTCATGTCGGGCTGGAGCGTGTCGAACGAGGGGATGCGCCAGTCCAGGGTGCCCAGGTACGTCCCGCCAGCCGCCTGGCTGACGGCCGCGTCGCCGTCCACGCCGCCTTCGCCGGCCCCGTAGCCGGTGTTGAACAGGAGGTTGTTGGCCGCGATGACGCGGTAGTCGGGCGTGTCAAGGGTGTAATAGTCGGTCTGCCATTTGAAGCCGCCGAACGCGCCTTCGGCCATGTACAGCTTCATGACGTCGTAGTAGATGCCGAAGCTGCCGAAGACCTTCAGCGAGGAGTCGCCGAAGACGTCATAGACGGCGCCGAAGCGGGGAGCCAGCTTGTCGGCGAAGCCGAACTGGATGGGCTTCTGGTACTCGGGCGGAACGTCCTGGTTGAACGTCGGGATGTACTCGCTCTCCGTCCGGAGACCGGCGTTGATGGTCAGCTTGCCGCTGATCGTCCAGGAATCCTGGAGGTAGATGGCGTAGGTGTTCCGGTGAATGTTCCAGGCGGAGCCGTAGGGCCAGCGCCAGCTGCCGCGGATCATGTAGTAGCCGTAGTCGCCGCGGGTCGGGGGAACGCCGTAGCCTTCGAGGGCCGAGCAGGTGTCGTCCCAGTTGATGTCGACCATCGGGCTGGTGGGCCCGCTGAGGACGTCTTCCTGATCGCGAACGACCTGGAAGCCGGCCTTGAAAGCGTGCTCGCCACCCAGGCTGGCGAAATAGGACATGTCGAGGTTGCCGGAGAACTTCTCCAGCTTGTAGCGGTCCTGGACCGACCTTGAACCGCCGTAGTTGACCGCGCCGGCGATGTGGAGCAGGCCGGGGTTGGCGACGTAGAACGGATCGCTCGCGTACATCAGGTTCTCGTAGTTGAAGGCGTAGGTCGTGAACCTGTTGGCGATCTGCTGGTTCATGGTGTTGGTCAGGTGGTAGCCGCCGCGCAGGCTGACCAGGAAGTTGTTGCTGGCGGAGTAGTCGGCCAGGAAGGCGGCGCTCCAGTTCGGATAGTCGAAGCCTTCCTTGCCCCAGGCATAGGTCTTGCTGCTGCCGCCGAGGATGCTGGGGATGGCGCCGCGGTAATTCGACCAGTTATCGACGAAGCTGGCCGACAGGCGCAGGCCCTTCATCGGAGCGGCGGTCAGCTTGACCTGGCCGTTGAAGCCGAGGTCCTTTCTGTAGAACGGATAGTACGGGGCGTTGGTCGCGGTTCCGGGCAGCGTATCGTCGCTGTTGAAGAACCGGTTGCCCCAGGTCCGGGTATAAACCGGGTTGACGGAGCCGAAGAACCACAGCTTGTCCTTCATGATATAGCCGCCGAGCGTGAAGACGCCTTCAAAGCGCTTGTAGTCGTCACGGGCCCGGCCGCCCTGCCAGTACAGGTCGTCGTCGTTGACGTACTGGGGGTTGTTGCTGTTGTTCGGATCCCAGCGGAAGTACTCCCGGGCCTTGCCCTGCATGAACTGGGTGTTGTCGTTGTAGTAGAAGCTGACGTCGCCGTGGTAGGCGTTGCCGCCCGACCGGGTGATGACGTTGACGACGCCGCCCATCGAGCCGCCGAACTCGGCGTTGTAGCCCGACGCGGTGACCTTGACCTCGTCGACGAGCTCCATGACCGCGCCCTGGGCGTTCGTGCCGACGTGGACCTGGCTGATGTCCGCGCCGTCCATGTACCACATGTTCTCGGTGCCGGTGGCGCCGTCGACCGAGAGGCCGCCCGTGCGGTTGTCATACTGGACGCCGGGGACCGTGCTGATCAGGCCGTCGAAGGACCGGTTGCGCGGCAGGGCCATGAACACTTCCTTGGTCATGGTCTGGCTCTTGACCGTGCTCTTGACGTCGATCAACGGGCTCTGCCCGATGACCGTGACCTGCTCTTCGAGAGCGGCCTGGCTCAGGGTGACGTTCAGGCTCAGGGTCTGGGACAGCTGAACGATGATGTCCTTGCGGACCAGGGTCTTGAAGCCCTGGAGGGTGAAGGTCACCTCGTACACGCCGGAAGGCAGAGAGAACAGGCGGTAGGTGCCGTCCCCTGCCGTGACCGCAGTCGCCTTGCCGACCAGCTTGGGGCTCGTCGCTTCGACCGAAACGCCGGGAAGCGGAGCGCCCGTCTCGTCCACGACTTTGCCTTCCATCTTGGCATTCGGGACCATCTGGGCGAAGGCGACCCCGGCCATGAATAAGGCGAGGATCGCGATGATCAGTCTTTTACTCATGAAAAAAATTCCTCCTAGATGTCGATAGACCTAAATCCATTTGGCCGCCCGCCGTTCGCCGGCCGATGGCCGGCCTGGCGGCGCGCGACCTTCCCCACTCCTTCATGCATACTCCTCCTCTTGTTCTCACCTCCTTATTGAGAAAAATGTAATAGTTACACATGTTTCTAAGCTTCTTTTAAGCAATTATCATGCCAAGCTAGTGCGCTAATCATTTTATTTATTATCAATAGGTTATGAGTGATTCAGGGGTGCCACCTCTACGGTTTTTTGGACTTATCCAAAAATATGGATTCCGACCCGTTCCCGCCCGGAAAAGAGGGGCTTTTGGCCCTCCGCGTCAAGGGCCCAGTTGACGGGCCCGGCCGGCGCGCTTATACTTGAAATGGGAATGTCCTTCTCACGGGGAGGCCGGTCATGAGCAAGAATCGATCAGCGGGGCGCCTGCGGGCGCCGGCGGCGGTCCTTTTCTTGGTCCTGGCGGCCGCGGCGGCCTTCCCGGCCGCCATCCCCAAGAAGGACATCTGGTACACCCAGCACTACATCATCATGCAGGACTTCGAGCGGAAGCTCTACCGCGACCTCTCGGAGGAGGGCCGGAAAGGCTTTCAGCAGCTCTTCTGGGCGGCCCGCACCTCGGAGGCCCAGGCCAAGTTCCTGGCCCGCATGGAATTCGTGTCCAAGAACTACATGACGGAGAACAAGAAGCAGCCCTGGAACACGGACCGCGGCCGGGTCTTCATCCTGAACGGCCCGCCGGCCTCGATCGACTACGACCAGAACATCAGCTTCTCGTCCACCATGCTGCCCGGGCAGGTG
>Ga0208980_10001649_pt1 | contig 13591 bp, 13 predicted proteins | sample WetSurMetagenome_3_FD_187993 | JGI IMG/M metagenome (GOLD analysis project Ga0208980, IMG submission 187993) | Wetland microbial communities from Twitchell Island in the Sacramento Delta, sample from surface sediment Aug2011 Site A1 Bulk (version 2) | ecosystem: Environmental > Aquatic > Marine...
CTGTCCTCGACCCGAAAAAGGCGGGTGCCGTCGCCCCATCTGATGCGAAAATACGTCACTTGCTTTTCCTCTTGATCGCCGCCGCGTGTCGGCCTGCGTTGTTATAAATCGTTGCCTAGTAAAGATTTTGGATGATCTTTCTGAATTTTTCCAGAGTTTTGTGACCGGCCGCACAGTTTCGTTGTGTTGCAAACTGGGGACATGCCGCCCGTCATAGGGCGGTGACGGCCGGTTCGAGTCAAAGGAACGCGTTGGCGGGCGCGCGGTTGACGGCGTCGGTTGCCGTGACCGTGCTCGAGCCGGTATCGGATCAACCGAAAAACCCGTGAAGGAACCAGCGATTGCTGCGCAGATCGCGGTAGATCCAGAGGCGCTCGCCGGTGCCGGTTCGCGCCACGAAGTAGTCACGGGCCACTCCGCCAGCCACCCACCAGGCATTCTCGATGCGCTCCCGCTCCCCCTCGAGATCGAGGACCCCCTGCCAGCAGGGCACACCATCTCGCACCGCCAGTGGCTCCGCCCGCGTGAGCAGCCAGAGGGGGCGCACCGGAAAGCGACAGCCGACCCCGCGACGGCCGGGGACGCAGGGCGCGAAGGCCCGCTCGGGACGGTGGTCAGGGCGCACCTCCAGCCCCGTCACCGCACCTGCACCGAACCGCGCCCGCAAGCGCTCCAGCAGCTGCAGACCACGCTCCGCCACCCGGCCGTCCAGCAGGTCGAGCGGACGCCCCGCCAGCGGGATCAGGTCGTTGACCGACAGGGCGAGCGCGCGAACCGGCGCCGGCAGGTCGAGGCGCTGCAGCCGCTCGCGCAGCAGATCGAGCAGCCGCCCGGCCTCCCGATCCGCGCGGGCGAGCCCCAGCGAGAAGCAGCTCGGTGGCAGAACCGCATGGTCCAGCTGCCAGTCCAGCCGCTGGGCGCCGAGCTGTCGGCCGAGCAGGAAGCCGGCGAGCTCGTGCACCAGGCGGCGTGCCGGGAAGAGCAGACCCTCGACCGCGACGATCTCGGCCGGCAGCTCCAACCGCCCCTGGTAGGTGGCAGGGGGGGTGAAGGACGGCCGGGGATCCGGGACGGTGCCGAGCAGCCGGTCGAGCCAGTCGAGAAAGTCCACCCCCACCCGCCGGGCGAGGCCGGGACGTGGCAGGGCCAGCAGCTCGCCGAGCCGGCGCAGGCCGGCGTCGTGCAGGCCCCCGCACGCCCGCTCGTCCAGCGGTAGCGCGGCGAGCGGCAGGGCCCCCACTCGCTGCTCGAGCTCGGCGCGGTCGGCCACCGTGCCGGACTCGCCCCTGCGGGCGAGCTGCAGCGCCCCCTCGGGCGTCGGCGCGAGAAAGCACACCGCTGCGAAGCCCAGCTCGGCGAGCCCCGCCCTGACCTGCTCGGTCAGGACCGGGAGGCCCCCGAACAGTCGGGCACTGCGGCCGACCTCCAGCAGCAGGGCGTCCGGCTCGACGCTCAGCTGCGGGGTGAACTGGCAGGCCCAGGCGGCGAGACGCTGCAGGACATCGGCCTCGCGACCAGGGTCGCGCTCGCGGACCTGCAGCGCGGCGCACAGTGCCTTGGCCCCGTCGGCGCCCAGTCCGGGCTGCACCCCGCAGCGGCAGGCAGCCCGGTTGGCGAGATACACCACCGAACGGCCGTTGCGGGTCTCGACGATGGCGAGCGGAACGTCGCCGCCGGTCCCGAGCAGATCGAGTGAAAGGGCCGGAAAATGGAGCGCGAGCCAACGCACGGCACCTTCCCCACCGCGCCCTCAACCGCCCCCGGAAAGCGGCCCACCCGGCGGGTTAGTCGACTCGACCGCCTCGGCACGGAGGCGGACAGGCCCTGTCCGCCAACCACCACGGCGCTTGAGCACCTCGACGAGCCAGCCGTCCCCCGTCGGCTGAACCCTGAGCCGCAGGGCCGCCGGCGAAGGCTCGGCCGCGGCGTCCGGCGCGCGGAACAGGAACGCGAGCGCAGCGCCGGCCTCGGCGGCCAGCTGCAGCCGGCGCAGGGCCGTGGGCTCGATCGCTGCCGGCCAGGCCAGCACGGCGCTGCAGGACCCCGAGCGCAGGGCCTGCTCCACCGCCCAGAGCCCCCCGGCTGCCGTCCCGGGCCTCACGACCAGCAGGCGCTCGAGGGCCATTCCCCAGGCGGCCAGCGCGGGCGGATAGGGCAGCAGCGGCGGGGCGACGAAGGCGATCCACCCCGCCTGTCGGCCCAGCTGCACCAGGGACGGCATCAGCAGCCGCAGGCCGCCCGCCCCAGGCCCCGTCGCCAGGATCTCGGTCACCGCGCCACGCGGCCAGCCACCGCCAGCGAGCAGGCCGTCCAGCTCCGGCCAGCCGGTGGGGATACCCGGTGGCGCCGCCACCGGGGGCTGGTTGCCGCGCCAGACGTCGGGGCGCTGATCGAGAAGGAGGCTCACTGTCATGACTTGCCGACCATCGCGCCGCGGGGGCACCCCATGTTCTAACGCTGGCGGGGGCTCAGCCGGCGAGCCCGGCGCTCACAGCGGCTCGGCGGCGAGGTTGCGTACCAAGCCGACGCCGATGCCCTCGATCACCACCTGATCGCGGCGCAGGTCGATCTCGATGGGCGCGAAATCCGGGTTCTCCGCGCACAGCACGACGCGGTGCGGTGACCGGCGGTCCCGTTTCAGGCGCTTCACCGTCACCTCGTCGCCGAGGCGCGCCACCACGATCTGCCCGCTCTGCGCCTCCGGCGTGGCATGGACCGCCAGCAGGTCGCCGTCGAGGATGCCCGCGTCCCGCATGCTCAGGCCGCGCACCCGTAGCAGGTAGTCGGCGGCGGGCCGGAACAACCGGGGATCGACGGCGTAGCGGTCCTCGACGTGCTCGGCCGCCAGGATCGGGCTGCCGGCCGCCACCCGGCCGATCACGGGCAACCCCGTGGCCACCGCCCCCGACACCACCCGGATGCCGCGCGAGGCACCCGGCAGCAGCTCGATCGCCCCCTTGCGCGCCAGCGCCCGCAGGTGCTCCTCGGCCGCGTTGGCCGAGCGGAAGCCGAGCCGGTGCGCGATCTCCGCCCGGGTCGGCGGCAGGCCGGTCTCGGCTAGGTGACGACGGATCAGCTCCAGAACCTCGGCTTGGCGGGGTGTCAGGCTCATGGAAGCACCCGAAAGACTCGGTAACTGTATTTTTGTACAGTTATCGATGATCGACAAGGTGTGCGCACCGACGTCGGCGGGCAGAGGCACGTGCCCGCCAGTGGCGCAGGGGCCGTGACCCAGCGGTGGTCACGGAAGACCTGCTCGGACACGCCGTGAATACGTCCCTGTAGGCTCGTAAGCGTTCGCCGGGCCGCGAAGATTCACTGGATCTTCTGTCCCGGCTCACCCCTGCCGCTTACGGTCCTCGCAGGTCTTCCGTGCCCACCGCCCAATGCATGCGACCGAGCCTCACATCGTCCCGGTAGGCCCCACCAGGCCGCCGAGACCCATCTCGGCGAGCACGCCTTCCATGAAGCGGCGGACCTGTCGCGCGTCCTCCATGCGCAGCGCGACCTGCACCAGCTGGCGCGCGCGCGACTTGCTGAAGCTGCGGATCACCCACTTCACCTTGAGCAGGCTGCCCGCGCTCATCGACAGGCTCTCGACTCCCATGCCTATCAGCAGCACGGCAGCGAGCGGGTTGCCGGCGAGCTCGCCGCAGATGCTGACCGAGCGGTTGTAGGAGCGCGCCCCCTCGACCACCTGCTGCACGGCGCGCAGCACGGCGGGGTGCATGTCGTCGTAGAGATCGGCAACGTGCGGGTTGTTGCGGTCCACGGCGAGGATGTACTGCGTCAGGTCGTTGGTGCCGATCGACAGGAACTCGACGCGGCGCGCGAGCTCCTCCGCGAGATAGACCGCGGAGGGCACCTCGATCATCACGCCGATGCTCGGCATGCTGACCGCGAAGCCCTCCTCGATCAGCTCGTCGTGCGCGCGGCGGATGAGCTGCTGCAGCTCCTCCACCTCGGCGACCGTGGTGACCATCGGCAGCAGGATGCGCAGGTTCTTGAAGCCGATGGCGGCGCGTAGCATCGCGCGCACCTGCGTCAGGAAGATCTCCGGGTGCGAGAGCGAGATGCGCACGCCGCGCCAGCCGAGGAAGGGGTTCGACTCGGAGACCGGGAAATACGGCAGCGGCTTGTCGCCGCCGATGTCGAGCGTGCGCAGCGTCACCGGCCGGGGCGCAAAGGTCTTGATGACGTTGCGGTAGTTGGCGACCTGCACCGACTCGCCCGGAAAGCGGTCGCGCACCATGAACGGCATCTCGGTGCGGTACAGCCCGACACCCGCCGCCTCCTCCGCGCCGATCGTGAGCATCTCGTTCACGAGGCCGGTGTTGAGGTGCAGCGGCACGGCCACGCCATCCGTGGTTTCCGCCGACAGGCCGCGCAGGTGCTCGAGCTCGCGGCTCAGTGCGGCCTCTTCCAGCGCCAGCCGCGCGTACTCCTCGCGCACCGCAGGCGCGGGCGAGACGTGAACGCGGCCGCGGTAGCCGTCGATGATCGCCTCGAGGCCCTCGGCGCGCGCGACCGGCAGGTCGGTCACGCCCATGACGGCGGGGATGCCGATGGCGCGCGCGAAGATCGCGACGTGCGAGGACGACGAGCCGCTCGCCGAGACGATGCCGGCGAGGCGCTCCTTCGGCACCTCGGCGAGCTGCATCGCGCTCACCTCCTCGCCCGCGAGGATGGTGTGCGGGGGATACTCGACGACGCGCGGCGTGTCGCGCTGCAGGTGCATCAGGATCCGGCGGCCGAGGTCCCGGATGTCCGACGCCCGCTCGCGCAGGTACACGTCCTCCATCACGTCGAAGACCTTCGCGTGCTCCTCGATGGTCCGACGCAGCGCGCCGGGCGCCCAGTTGCCCTGCTCGATCAGCGCGATGGTGCGGGTGACGAGGGTGTCGCTGCCAAGCATCAGCAGCAGGGCGTCGAACAGCGCGCGGTCCTCGGCCGGGAGGTCCTCGGACAGGTGACTCTTGAGGCGGCGCAGGTCGTCCTCGACCGCCGCGACCGCGGCGCGAAACTCCGCCGCCTCGCCCGCGATGTCCTCGGTCTTGCGGTCCGGCACCGCATCGAGGTCGGCGAGTCGGTAGGCGACCACGATCGCGCCCAGCCCGACGCCGGGCGAGCCGGGGCGCCCCTGCAGGAAGCGGTTGAAGGTCTCCCCCGGCTGCTGCAGGGCGGCGAGCTCGCCGCTCGCCTGGGCGAAGCTGATCGCGCCCGCGAGCTGCGCGGCCAGGGTGAACAGGAAGGTCACCTCCGCGTCGCCGAACTGCCGCTCCTCGGCCTGGCGGACCACGAGCACACCCAGCACCTTGCGCCGCTGGATGATCGGCACGCCGAGGAAGCCGTGGTAGCTCACCTCACCCGTGTCGGTGATCTTCATGTAGCGCGGGTGGGCCGGCGCGTCCGCCTCGTTGACGGGCTCGGCGCGCTCCGCGACCAGGCCCACCAGGCCGCGACCGAGCGGGAGGCGCACCTTGCCGACGGACTCCTGCCGGAAGCCGTCCGTGGCCATGAGGACGTGGGTCCGCTCCTCGAAATTGGTCAGGTAGACGGAGCAGACGTCGGCGCCGATCGCCGCCTTGACGCGGGTGACGATGACCTTCAGCGCCGCCTCGAGGTTGGCCGCGCTGTTGACCTCCTGGACGATGCGGTGAAGGACCTCGAGCATGGCGCCACCCTAGTCGAGCCGCGCCCGCACGACAATGGAAAGAGCGAGGTAGGCGCTCAGCTCGCCGCTGCCTGGCTGGGCGGCGGCCGCGGGCGGCCCGGAGGGACGTCCGGGAACAGCAGTGGTGCCAGCTCCTTCAGGGCACGGGCGTAGACGCCGCGCTTGAAATAGACGACCTCGCGGATCGGCGTCCAGTAGCGCACCCAGCGGAAATCGTCGAACTCCGGTTTGGCTACCCGGTCGAAGCAGAACTCGCTCTCCGCGCAGAGCACCCGCAAGAGGAACCAGATCTGCTTCTGGCCGATGCAGACCGGGTCGCAGTTCTTGCGGATGAAGCGCGGCGGCAGGTGGTAGCGCAGCCAGCGGTTGGTGCAGCCGAGCACCTCGACGTGCTCCGGCTTCAGCCCGACCTCTTCCTCGAGCTCGCGGTACATCGCCTCGAGCGGGCTCTCGTTGGACTTGATCCCGCCCTGCGGAAACTGCCAGGCGTTCTGCCCGACGCGCCGGCCCCAGAAGACTTGGCGGTCGTTGTTGCAGATGATGATGCCGACGTTGGCGCGAAAGCCCTGGGAGTCGATCACGGCCGCGGTACTTTCGAAAAGTCGCTGCGACGATTTTTCCACAGGGCCCTGACACGAGGCAACCGGACAACTCCATAAGGTATTGCTTATAAAAGGTTTTCGGTATAGTGCCCGGCCATGCCGCTCGCCATCTTCGACCTCGACAACACCCTGCTCGCCGGCGACTCGGACTACCTCTGGGGCGTGTTCCTGGCGGAGCGGGGCGTCGTCGACCCGGACCACTACGAGCGCGAGAACGAGCGGTTCTACCGCGAGTACAAGGAGGGCCGGCTCGACATCTACGAGTTCCTGCGCTTCTCGCTCGCTCCCCTCGCCCGCCACTCGCCGGACGAGCTCTCGGTCTGGCGGCAGGCGTTCCTGGCGGAGAAGATCGAGCCCATCATCCTGCCGAAGGCGCTCGCGCTGGTGGCGCGCCACCGGGCGGCCGGCGACCAGCTGCTGATCATCACGGCCACCAACAGCTTCGTGACCGGACCGATCGCGGCGCGGCTGGGCATTCCGCACCTGATCGCGACCGAGCCGGCGCTGCGGGACGGCCGCTACACGGGCGAGGTGGACGGGATACCGAGCTTTCGCGAGGGCAAGGTGCTGCGCCTCGAGCAGTGGCTGGACGCCCACGGCGCCGATCTCGCCGGCAGCAGCTTCTACAGCGACTCGCACAACGACGTGCCCCTGCTCGAGCGCGTCGACCACCCGGTCGCCGTCGATCCCGACCCCGCCCTCGCCGACCTCGCCGCGGCGCGCGGCTGGCCGATCCTGAGCCTGCGGGACTGAGGTGGGGCGCCGTTCCGCGCTCACCCTGCTCGCCGCCGTCGCCGTGGCGGCGCTGGTCGCCAGCGTGGCGCTGGGCACCGTGAGCATCCCGCCGGGACGGCTGCTCGCCGTCCTTCTCGACGACGACCGCAGCACCGAGGCGCTGATCCTGTGGGACCTGCGACTGCCGCGCACGCTGACGGCCTTCGCGGTGGGAGGCTCCCTCGCCCTCGCCGGCGCCCTGATCCAGGTCCTGCTGCGCAACCCGCTCGGTGACCCCTATGTCCTCGGCGTGTCCGGCGGTGCGTCTGCCGCGGTGCTCGCCGCCCTGCTGGCCGGGTTGCCGGTGGCTTGGCAGCCCGGCCTGGCGTTCGTCGGCGCCGCCGTGTCCATGGCGCTCGTATTCGCGCTCGGCAGCCGCGACGGCGTGCTCGGTGTCGAACGCCTGCTGCTGACCGGCGTGGTCGTCGCAACCGGCTGGGCCGCACTGATCAGCTTCGCGCTCTCGGTGGCGCCGCCGGCGCAGCTGCCCGGCATGCTGTTCTTCCTCATGGGGGATCTTGCCGACGCCCCGACGCCCTGGCCCGCGGCGATCGCGCTCGTCGCCGGCCTGGCACTCGCGCTCGCCTTCGCCCGCGACCTCAACCTGCTCACCCTCGGCGAGCTGCGCGCTGCCACCCTCGGGGTCGAGGTCGGGCGCCTGCGGCTCGGCCTCTACCTGCTGTCCTCCCTGCTCACGGCGGTCGCGGTCAGCACCGCCGGCGGCATCGGCTTCGTGGGCCTCGTCGCCCCGCACATGGTCCGGCTGGCCGGCGGCAGCGACCACCGCTGGGTGCTGCCTGGGGCGGTCCTGCTCGGGGGCGCCCTGCTGACCCTCGCCGACACCGCAGCGCGCGTCGCCGTCGCGCCGCGCCAGCTGCCGGTCGGCGTGCTGACGGCCCTGGTCGGGGTACCGCTGTTCCTCTACCTGCTGCACCGACGCCGGTGAGCGCGCTGCTGACCACCCACGCCCTGGCAGTCCGGATCGGGGCCCGGGTGGTGTGCTCGGCTCTCGACCTGACGATCGCGCCGGGCACCTGCTGGGGCATCCTCGGGCGCAGCGGCGTCGGCAAGACCACCCTCCTGCACACCCTCGCCGGCCTGCGCGATCCGGATGGCGGCGAGGTGCGCTGGCTGGGCCGCGCGCTCGGCGGGCTGCCGCGGCGCGAGCTCGCCAAGGCACTCGGGGTGGTCCTGCAGCACGACGACTACCGCTTCCCGCTCAGCGCTCGCGAGACGACGCTCGCCGGGCGCCACCCTCACCTCGGTCGCTGGCAGGCGGAGCGGCCCGAGGATCTCGACGCGGTGAATGACGCGCTGCGGGCGACCGGGCTCGCCGGCCTGGAAGACCGGCTGGCCGACTCGCTCTCGGGCGGCGAGCGGCGGCGCCTCGCCCTCGCGACGCTGCTCGCCCAGGATCCCCGGCTCGCGCTGCTCGACGAGCCGGTGAACCACCTCGACCCTGGCCAGCAGCTCGCCGTCATCGACCTCGTCCGTCGCCGCTTCGGCACCATCGACCGGGCGCTGGTCATCGTGCTGCACGACGTCAACCTCGCCCTGCGCTGCTGCACCCACCTGCTGCTGCTCGAGGGCGACGGCGCGGTGCGCGGCGGCGCGGCCGAGTCTCTGGCCACTCCTGCCATCCTCAGCGCGCTCTATGGACACCCCATGGCGCCGGTGGCGGTCGACGGCCGCCCCGGCTTCCTGCCGCGCTGAGGAGGTGCCGGCTGCGTGCGACTCTGGCGCGGTCGGCCGATAATGCCTCTGCGGATGTCGCCATGACGGCCGAAGCCGAACCCATCGAGCTGCGCTTCACGCCCGACTACCGGGAGCGGGTCTGTCTGCGGGACGGCACCGAGGTGCTGTTGCGCCTGGTCATCCCGGCCGACAAGCTGCTGCTCAAGCGCGGCATGGACCGGTTCTCGCCGGAGTCGCGCTACCAACGCTTCCTCGGCACGAAGCACGACCTCACGGCCGACGAGCTCGACTATCTCACCGAGCTGGACGGCGTCGACCACTTCGCGCTCGGCGCGCTGGCGACCGACCCCGCGGGCAACGAGCAGGGCGTCGGCGTGGCCCGCTTCGTCCGCTTCGGCGACGAGACCGACAGCGCCGAGCCTACGGTCGCCATCGTCGACGCCTGGCAGGGCCGGGGCCTGGGCACCGTGCTGTTCGCGCGGCTGATGGCGGCCGCGCGCGAGCGCGGCATCCGTCGTTTCCACGGCCGCATGCTCGCCCACAACAAGGTGATGAGGGCGCTGCTGCACCGCGCCTCGCCCACCGTGTGCTGGGCCGGGGGCGGCTACGTCAGCGAGTTCTGGCTGGATCTGTGAGGCCGGCGCGTGACGCGCAGCCGGAGGAAGTGCGCGGCACAGGGGATGCAGGGATCGTAGTTGCGGACGACGCGCTCGGCGTGTCGCGCGAGCTCCGCGTCGCTGCGCCCCAGGCCGAAGCGCTCCAGCGACGCGCGCAGGTCCTCCTCGCAGCGCCCCTGGTTCTGGCTGGTCGGCGGCACGATGCGGGCGTGCCGCAGGACGCCGCGCGAATCGACCTCGAAGCGCAGCCACAGCAACCCGCGCGGCGCCTCCGTCGCGCCGATCGCGGTGCCCGCAATGGGGTGCGCCGGCACGGCGGGCGCGGCCGGCGACTCGTAGTCCAGCAGCAGGCGATGGGCCTCGCGCACCGCCAGCAGGACCTCCACGGCGCGCGCGACGACGCTGTGGAACATGTTGTGGGTGGGCGTGGGCGTCGGCAGGGTGTCCAGCACGACGCGGACCGCGGGCGGCAGCTCACGGAAGTTCAGATTGAGGCGCGCGATCGGCCCGACCAGATAGGGCCGGCTGTCGAGCCGCGTGTGCAGCGCCGTCGAATGGGGCACCTGCGACGTCGCGAGCTGCTCCTCGAACTGGCCGATCGAGACGTCGAGCCCGTCCCCGGACTGGATGCGGCCGGCGCCGATCGCGTATTCGTGCGGATGGCCGAGCGCGACGCTGGTGAAGGGCTGCTCGTCCACCGGGAACTCGAACGCCGCCGTCCAGCGCACCAGCTCCTCGGCCTCGGGAATGGCCGCGGCCAGGCGCCCGACCATCCGCGCCACCTCGCCGGGCGCCGGCGCGTGGTGAAAGCCCCCGACGCACACGCCGACGGGGTGAATCGCCCGGCCGCCGAACAGGCGGACGAGGTCGACGCCCAGGGCGTGCAGCCGCAGCCCGCGCTGCAATGCGGCTAAGTGGCCTGCGGCCATGCCGAGCGCGTCCGCGACGCCCAGGAAGTCGGGCGCGGCGAGCAGGTGGATGTGCAGGGCGTGGCTCTGCAGCCACTCGCCGCAGTAGAGCACACGCCGCATCGCGCGGACCCAGGGCGGGGGCTCGCATCCGAACAGCCGTTCGAAGGCCTGGGCGGCGGTGAGCTGGTACGCGACCGGGCAGAGCCCGCAGATGCGCGCGACCGCGTCGACCACCTGGTCGTGGCCGTAGCCTTCCAGCAGGCGCTCGAACAGCCGGGGCGGCTCTCCGAGGCGCAGCTGCAGCGCGGTGATGCGCTCGCCCTCGACGTCCAGGTCGAGCGCCCCGCACCCCGCGACGCGGCTGAGCAGCGGAATCCGCAGCTGCCGTGGCGCCTGCCCGCCCGTCGCCGCCTGTCCCATCATGGCGTCTCCGGGCCGTGGGCGGCCGGGCCGACGGCGCCGGCCGTGCGGAAGGCGTCGACATCGCCGGCGACGAAGCGGAAACGACGCGCGACCTCCTCTTGGCCGAGCCCCAGGCTCGCGAGGCGTGCGCCGAGCCCCGCGACGTTCACCAGATCGGCCGGGCCGAAGCACGCGTAGCAGCCGCGGCCGCCGCGCGGGCACAGGGCGCCGCAGCCGGCCCGCGTCACCGGCCCCAGACAGGGCTCGCCCCTGGCCACCAGCAGGCAGGGCACGCCGAGCTGCTTGCACTCCATGCAGACCGGCCGCCGTTCCGGGCGCGGGGCGACCCCGGCGAGACGGTCGCAGAGCACTCGGATCAGCGCGCGGCGATCGATCGGGCAGCCGTGGAGCACCGCGTCGACCTTGACGTAGCGCGCGAGCGGTACCGGCCGGTCGAGGAGATCCAGCCACTCGGGGTGGGGATAGAGGTCCAGGGGCCATCGGCTTCCGTCCCGCGCGAGCCCGCGCAACGACTGCAGGCCGCCGCTGACGGCGCAGGCGCCGATGGCGACCAGGCAGGCGCTGGCGGCGCGAATGCGGCTCAGGCGCTCGACGTGCGCCGGCGTCGACACGCTGCCCTCGACGAGGGCCAGGTCGACGCGCTCGTCGGGCGCACACGGGCCGATCGCCGCGAAGTGGACGATGTCGAATCGACCGGCGAGCTCGAGCAGCAGCCCCTCGCCGTCCAGCAGCACGGCCTGACAGCCGCCGCAGCCGCTGAGCGCGTAGACCCCGAGGCGCAGCCTGTTGCGGTTCATTCGCGCGTTCTCCCCACCCGCCCGGTCTCTCCGCTCAGAATCCCCTGACGCCGAGGAGGTCGGCGATCTCGTCGTAGCGGAACACCGGCCCGTCGGTGCAGACGAATCGCGGGCCGACCTGGCAGTGGCCACAGTGGCCAATGCCGCAGTGCATGTTGCGCTCCAGGTTCAGCCAGATGGCGTCGTCGGGCAGGCCACGGCCGCGCAGTACGGCGATGGCCGCCTCGATCATCAGCTCGGGCCCGCACAGCAGCGCGAGGGTGCGCCTGGGATCGAGGCTCACGTGGTCCAGCAGATCGACGACCGGGCCCTCGGCCCATGGCCAGTCGTGGCCCGCGACGTCCGCAGCGAGCAGGACCTCGGTGGCGGGCGCGCGGCCCCAGGCCTCGTACTGGGCGCGCCAGATCAGGTCGTCGGCGTGGCGCACGCCCTGCAGGATCACGAGCCGGCCGTAGTCCGCACGCCGGCGCAGCACGTAGCGGATCACCGAGACGACGGGGGCGCAGCCCAGCCCGCCGGTCAGCAGCAGCAGGTCCCGGCCCCGCGCCGCGTCGAGCGGCCAGCCGCGCCCGAACGGGCCGCGGATGCCCACGCGGTCGCCGGGGTGCAGGCGCACGAGGCCCTCGCTGACGCGCCCGACGGGACGCACGGTGTGATCGAAGAAGTGGTGGTCGAGCGGGTCCGAGACGATGGACAGCGCCACCTCGCCGACCGGATGGAGATAGACCATGTGGAACTGGCCCGGCGTGAACGCGTAGGGCTCCGCCGCCGGACAGTCGTCGAAGGCGAGCCGCAGCGTGCAAATCATCGGCGACTCCTGGATGCGCTCACGAACCACCGCGCTACGTGGCACCCGCCGGTCAGTCATCGCTGTCGTCCCCGACGATCGCACCGGCCTCGGCCACGAGGTCGATGCCGACCGGACACCAGGTGAGGCACCGGCCGCAGCCCACGCAGCCGGAGCGCCCGTACTGGGCGTGCCAGCCCCCGAGCTTGTGCGTCAGCCACTGCCGGTAGCGGGCCGCCGCATCCGGCCGCAGCGGGTGGCCGTGCAGCAGGCTGTGCTCGGCGCTGAAGCAGGAGTCCCACTCGCGCACCTGCTCCGCCGCCGCTGCGAGCGACGGCTCGCTGCGGGCCGCGTGGCAGAAGCAGGTGGGACAGACGGCCGTGCAGTTGCCACAGGCCAGGCAGCGCGCCCCCACCTGCCGCCAGCGCGGGTGATCGAGGCTGGCGAACAGGGCGCGGGCGAGATGCCGCGACGGCAGGCGGCGCTGCTGGCTCGCCGCCGCCCGATTCCCCGCTTCGGCCGCCTCGGCGAGCTGATCCGGGAGCGCCTCGTCGAGCGGCAGGCGGTCGACGATCGCCGCGCCATCGGCAGTCCCCGGCCAGACCAGCAGGCCGTCGTCGAGCTCGGCGAGGCCGATGTCGTAGCCTGACACCAGCATCGGTCCGTCACCGGTGGAGACGCAGAAGCAGGTCGGCGCCGAGCGGGCGCAGTCGACGCCGACGGTCAGCAGGCGCTCGCGGCGCGCGGCGTAGCCCTGGTCGGGCGCGGGACCGCCGAGAAAGTGCGCGTCGAGCAGCGCGAGCGCCGCGAGGTCGCAGGCGCGCACGCCGAAGACCGCGACGGCCGGCGCCGCCTCCTGTGGCGGCTCGAACCGCAGCCCGCCGGCGGCATCCCTGACGGACCGCCAGAGCACCTCGCGCGGCGGGAACAGCAAGGGCTTGAGTGCTTGTGGACCCACGGTCCAGCCGAACCAGCGGCCGTCGGCCGCCGCGTCGAGCCGGTAGCGGCCGGGCGCCTGGGACTCGCGCAGGCCGGGGGTGAGCTCCTCGATGCGCCCGACCTCCCCGAACCCGACCACCGCGTCCTGTACCCGCGGACCGAGGACGCGGTAGCCCGCGCCCCGCAGCACGTCGATCAGCACCTGGGCTTGCGGTCGTGCGAGGAAGCCGGGTCGGCGCTGGGGGGTCGGCGTCAAGGTCGCTCGCCTTCGGCCACCCCGGGACGGATGGCCAGTTGGGAATCGCGGGACGGGCCCTGAGCTTAATCGCCATTCGGCCGCGCGACAGAGCCCCCCGCATCGAGGGCTTGAGT
>Ga0208980_10001651_pt1 | contig 13590 bp, 8 predicted proteins | sample WetSurMetagenome_3_FD_187993 | JGI IMG/M metagenome (GOLD analysis project Ga0208980, IMG submission 187993) | Wetland microbial communities from Twitchell Island in the Sacramento Delta, sample from surface sediment Aug2011 Site A1 Bulk (version 2) | ecosystem: Environmental > Aquatic > Marine...
ACTGCCGTCGTAAACAATGAGAGTGCCATCTGCCGTGCCGGCTAAGATTTCCAGTATGCCATCCCCGTTGAAATCAAACAGGTCCATGGCCGAGTGGTTATACCCCCCAATTTGCCATTGCTGATGGGAGATTCCATCTATCACAGTAATATTGCCTTGGCAACAAATCATCTCTTTGGCGGGATCGGTGTCAATGTTCCCGGTCATGATGCAGGACGGCATATAGTAACCCTGCAATTCAGGGGAAGTCCATTCAATACTGTAATTGGAAGGATTGATGACATAGAGATTGGATGAGTTGCCTGCGATGATCTCCAGGTCCCCGTCGTCATCAATATCATCTACCTCCTGTGCGCTGAATTCATCGATGTTTTCAGAATTGAAGGTGTAAGAACTTTCTACTGTTTGCGCCACCACATCCACCACCCAGATCTGACCGGTGTAAAACTGCCCGGATGCAATCACAATCTCTTTCGTTCCATCTTCATCTATATCAATCAGGTTAAGGACATAAATACCGGTCCAGTTCCCATACAGGAAGACTCCGTCGCATTGCCATTCAATTTTCCGGGTCTGGGAATCAAACACCGTGATGATGCCGCTGTCGTAGCCGCTCCCGCTGGAATAGGAAATGCAGACGATTTCATCGGTGCCGTCATTGTCCACATCGGCAATATCAAGGGCATAGAAGGGCCCGTCGATGGGTACGCTGGCCCATTCAATGACCTGTGAGGTAATGCCGGCAACATACAGATAATCAGCACCTGTAGAAGACCAGCCGGCGCCCCAGGTCACTTCGAGTGCCCCGTCCTGATCCGTATCTGCCACACCAATGCCTGTCACACCATGCTCCGGATTATCGATCTGCCACATTTGGAGGTTTGAAGTTGAATTGATGCAGTGGATGGCTCCCCATTGACCATCCCCGTATAAGATTTCATCTTTATTGTCCCCATTGACATCTTTTAGCAGCAACGCCTGGATATCCTGGTTAGTTAGTACCTGGAATTTCTTTATTTGTGTATCCGCATCATACACATCTATATATTCCCAGGTTTGTGCCCTGATGATCTCATTCATGCCATCGCCGTCAATATCGGATATTTCAACCATGGTATAATCATAACTGCCGTAGACGTCATATTCCCACTCTATGGTTGCACTTGAACCATCATATTGAATGACTCTTCCATTTGAAAGCACAATTTCATCCTGCGTGTCCTCATCCACATTTCCAATACTGAATTCATTGGTTATAAATGAGATAGAACTCTTGAGATTAAGATTTACGAAATCATAGAAATAGATATCCTCTTCATCGGCAACCACAATTTCATTTTTTCCATCATTATTCGCATCGCCGGTATGGATATCCCTTATCTCGTAATAATTGGTCACATTGATCTCACCCAGCAAAGCTTTGGTGGAGGCGTTGTAAATGCGAACCGTGCCATCGCCAAATCCAATATATATTTCCATGGTCCCGTTCTCATCGATGTCTGAAAATGTCATCCTGGTGATGTTGCTTTCATACGAATCGCTGATCCAGTCCTGGTAATAGTCCTGGGATACCGGGTCATATTTCAGGACATACCAGTAACTCCATTCGTAATATCCGGCAACAGTCCCGCAAATGATTTCGACTGAACCGTCCCCGTCGATATCATATGTATTCATGGAATTCCTGCCGATGCCCGTTCCCATGATGGCGTATTCCCAGGCCGGATCGCAGTAAATCATACCTGTACCTCTTGCATCAAGCCTATCCGGGGCAAACGCCCGGGATGTCTTATTCCTGTCTTTTTCCCCGGTGAAATTGGCTGAATGACTCGGAGGATAAATGATTTTTTCCCCGGCTCCTGTCCTGATCATTCTTCCGTAATTGTCATATAAAATGCTCTTATTTGCCTTGTTTGGCATAAGATTTTGAGAAGATAGACCGGTAACAAGGAAAAAGGAGATGATGACTAAAATTCCCGCTTTCATATTAAATGAATTGATGATCTGGTTAATCCTCTAAAGGTAAGAAAAATGAAAATCCATTGTATATGATTTGATAGTTTATATTTTAGTTTGCTTCCTATGTGACCGGCATGGCCATAACCATGGTGACCACCTATGAGTTTTCAGCTGTTGGAGCCGATTCAACCATGCTGAAACTAACCGTGCATGGGGCAGGGGAGGTGCCGGAGGGAATCCCGGCTATCGTGGAAGGGGTGTGGCATCACTTTTTATTTGAAAGGTTCAGACCTTTTATAGAAGAAGAAGGAAAGAAATAATCAGTAGCTTTGTCATTTTAAGGATATAAATACTTGCATGGAAAACCGAAAGCCTGTTATTTTTTCATTTTTCATTTTTCTTTTTTCATTTTTCATTTCGTCTTGGGGCTATAATGGTCATTACAAGATCAGCCTGGAATCTTCCAAATCGTTCAACCAGGAGATGAGCCAGTTCATGGACTGGTCCTCCACCCTGGCTGCCCACGCCTCGGATGCCGATGACCGTAAAGACACCGACCCGTACGAAGCGCCCAGGCATTACATAGACATTGACAATTACCCGGGATTCCTGGAAAATGGGAGGATTCCCCAAACCTATGATTCGGTGGTGGCGTTGTATGGTATTGATTTTGTGCAGGATCAGGGTGTTCTGCCCTGGGCCACCGTCACTGCCTACGATTCCCTGGTGGAATGCTTCCTTCGGCGCGACTGGTATAAGGCTGTCCTCTTCGCTTCCGACCTGGGCCATTATGTTGCAGATGGCTATATGCCGCTTCACATCACAGTCAATTACAATGGCCAGTATTCCGGAAATAATGGCATCCACTCCCGGTATGAATCTTCCATGATCAATACCTTTCTTGGCCAGATGAGCTATTCCGGAGATTCTATCTTGTTTGTGGAAGATGTGAACAGCTATGTCTTCCATTACCTTTATTCAAATTATATGTATGTCGATTCGGTACTGATAGCCGATGATTATGCACAGCAGGTGGCCGGAAATACATCTTCTTATCTGTATAAAGAAACTTTATGGAACAGGACGAAAGGCTTTACAACCATGCTGTTTGCCAATGCTTCGAACACCCTCGCTGAAATGATCTATTCGGCCTGGGTGGAAGCCGGGAAGCCTTCCATGAATTCTTCCGGGATATCAGATGTTCTTTTCGAAAGTACTGCCATCCTTGGACAGAATTATCCCAATCCATTCTTCGGAACAACCCAGGTAGAGATATATCTTGCCGCTGATTCGCAGGTTAAATTGAAGATTATTGATATAACGGGAAAATCCATCAGCCTGCTGGCCAATGGATTTCTCGAACGCGGAAAGCATGTCTTTCAGTGGGAGGCCTCAGGGATCCCTGCCGGGGTTTATTTCCTGGTTCTGGAAGGTGATGGCAACTTTCAGACCGGGAAGATGATCGTCGCACGGTAATTCGGTCTGCAGTCTGCAGTCAGCAGTTATTTCCTCATGGCGGCATCGTACCTTTTCCCCACTTCCTGCCAGTTGACCAATTTCCAGAATGCATCAAGGTATTCGGCGCGGCGGTTCTGATACTTCAGGTAATAAGCATGTTCCCAGACATCGATGGCCAGTATAGGGGTGCCTTTCACATCTGCAACGTCCATCAGGGGATTGTCCTGGTTGGGAGTGGAACAAATGGCCAGTTTCTTTTCCGGGGTTAAGATGAGCCAGGCCCAGCCGGAACCGAAACGTCCCATGGCAGCGGCATTCATCTCTTTTCTCATGTTTTCATAGTTGCCGAAGGCGGCGTTGATGGCGGGAGTGATCGTACCGATCGGCGCACCTCCCCTGTTAGGGGCAAATTGTGAAAAATACAGGTTGTGATTGTAGACACCGCCGCCATTGTTGCGAACTTTTATCTCATATTTGGAAATGTTCGCCATCAACTCTTCCAGTGACATGGTGTCGGCTGTCGTGCCTTTCACCGCTGCATTGAGGTTAGTGACATACGCGGCAAGGTGCTTGTCATGATGGAGTTCCATCGTCTGGGCATCAAAGTAAGGTTCCAGGGCATTGTACGCGTATGGCAATGGCTCAAGCGTAAACGGGCCGGTCGATTCCTGGGCATTGGCAGTAAAAGAAATTGATAATGCCAATAAGATGGCTGATAAAAATAAGGAGTTTCTCATAGTTTTTGAATGATTAAAATTGACGTTTGGTACAAATATATACAATCATCCGTCAGTTTTGTTCATTCGGGATATAGTTTATCGCCTTGCAGGGCTTCAATCCATATCCCTGATGAAATTAATAAGGAAATTGACGTCCGGCCGGTCCTCTGTCATCTGGCCAATGTATTTGAAACGAAGGATGCCTTTTTTATCAATGATGAATACGGAGGCCATGTTTTGCTCTGATGCCGCCCCATCCCAGAAATTCGTGAATATTTTCAGCCTTCTTGAAAGTGTGCGCTCTTCATCGATCAGCACTGGAATTGCTGTATGCGGATCCTCTTTATCCACATCAAACACGATCGGGAATTTCTCTGCAACCCAGTTGGAGTATTCCATCTGGATGGATCCGGGCGCGACGGTAGCATCAGGCTTTTTGATCTTTTCAACCTGTGCCAGGGCATCGGGGAAGTTCTCCATCCAGTCCTTGATCTTTTCGCTGCTATAAGGCATCACAAAAGCAATCTGGAGGTTGTTTTTCCCCATTACGTTGCTTTCCATCTGCATTTTCTCCAGTTCCAGGTACTGGTAAGGGCAATAGGCGCACCATCCGTTTACCACCCAACCGCGGGGGAACATCAGCAGCACATTTTTGCCCTTATAATCTGACAATTTGAACGATCCTCCGCCGTATACCGGCAAAGTGAAATCGGGCATCGGTTCACCTACGGTCACTGTCATGGCCTGTTCAAGGGTCAGGGTGGTATTTGGCCTTTGAACACTGTTGAATAATTTCCATTGTCCATTCCCTTTATAAAGCTGTATGAACTCCACGGCTCCTGTCGTTTCACACCTGACAATAGCCAGGCCGTCGGCTGCGTCAAGGACGGAGACTTTGTTATTCCGGTAGATTTCATCCTGTTTGCCGATCCCTGCCATGGCATTTTCCACGATCGATTCATATCGCTGTCTGCGGATGGTCGTTTTTCCGGTTTGAGCTACAGGTAACAAGGATATCCTGCTGAATTCAGGATCTATGGCAATTTCTATGCGGCCTGCGTCGCCCCCGGTGATCCCTGCGAGATAATTCATAGCCGTTTTCTCAATAACGGGCTTTTCCGCCTCCGAATCAAAATCTTTAAGTCGTGGAGGTACCTCGCTTCCGGAAGTAAAAATCACGTTGACAATCTTCCACTCGCCGTCAATCCTGACTTCCTGCACATAATCGATGAATTTGGCTGATGCGATTTTCACATTTGCCACATCAAGTTCGATGTGGAGGATGCTGACCTTCACATGGCGGGCAGTATCGTTGAGCAGTCCCACCTTTGCACGGGTAAACTCCATGAGGCCGGAGTAAGTGGTATAGGCAAGGGTGGTCCGGCCAGTCTGTGGCAGGTCACGGGGTGTGGCTTTGTTGAGGTCCGGATGTATGGCTTTTTCCATCCTGGCAGCGTCCCCGGAGTAATACCCATCAATATAATTGAGCGCTGTTTGCAGGATGGCGGCTGAATCCTCCCGGCTGGCAGTGTTATCCTGGCCCCTGGCAGCGCCCAATGCACTTAGCAGCAATGCAATAATCGCAATGCATATTTTTTTTAGCAGGTCAGTCATTTGAATTGGTTTTAAGGTGTTTAAAGGTTCAAATCTATGCTGTTTCTTAATGATGTTCAATGCAGAGTTGATGGATGGCTGGTTTGGGATTACGGTCGGCGGTCGTCAGTCGTCAGTCGTCAGTCGTCAGTTCGCAGTAGGTTAATTTTCTGTAATCTCTGATTTATTCAACAATACGAAAGAGGAAAGCGTTAATTCGAGAAATATCAATATTTTTGAAAATGTTCTCAATCTAAATGTTATCTGAATATCCACTCATTGGCAAAGCCTGCATCCAGGATAAGCGGCTTGAAAACAAGCTGGCTTATGGATTCATTGCACTCTATATCATTCTGAGCCTGATCTATGCTTTTAATGAAACGGCTACCTGGGATGATGACTGCCCTTCCCGCTATTATAATACATTGAGTGCTTTAAAAGATCCAGGCCAGTTTATAAATCCCTGGAACAGGCCTTTATTTGTCCTGTTGTTCTTTTTACCCGTTCATCTGGGCAAATATGCCATAACATTTGGGATGGTTTCAATAACGGCTGTTTCAGGATTATACTTGTATAAAGGTTTAAGGAAATTGGTCATCCCGAATGCCTGGCTGATTCTGCCGTTGTTCTTTTTCCAGACATTCTTCTTCAGTATTTCCCGGAATGCACTAACTGAGCCGCTTGCAGTGGCTTTAATATGTTTTGGATTTTATTTTCTCGTACAAAAAAAATGGCTGTATTTTGCCGTAGCAGGTTCATTGATGCCTCTTGCCCGCCTTGAGTTATCCGTCATTTTAATATTTTGGGCCTATGAGTTAGTCAAAAACAAACAGTTCAGATTCCTCCCTGTCCTTGTAGTCCCGTTCTTACTCTGGGATACAGCCGCTGGAATGATCGAAGGCGATTATTTATATCTTTTTAAAAAAACCATCCTGGCGGACAATGATGTCAATCGTTATGGCCATGCATCGTTTGGTCATTATTTCAGGCGCTATATATATGTAACAGGACCTATTATTTATACACTTTTTTTAACAGGTTTTGTTTCTAAAATCAAAAAGCGAAGATTTGACGGATTTGTGTTTTTCCAATTCATAACGGGCTTTTTACTTTATGTAATTTTCTCATGGAAATTAAATATAGGTAATCCGGCAGGCTTCCTGCGCAACCTCATTCCTTTGACCCCTCTCACAGCATTGATGGCCCTGGAAGGTTTCAATCATATCCTCGATTTATCATTATCAAAGGGAGGAAATGGCCAAAGCGAATCCCGCAGACATGATCTCATTTGGTTTTCCTCTTTTTTCATACTACTGGCCATTCTTGTATTTTCCTTCCAGAGCAGCATCATGACGTCCCATCATGCCCTCTCTGAAGTTAACAACTATGTCAACTTTTATCTTGTTATAACGATGGTTGTGTTTTTTGCCGGGATTTTTATCTTATTGCAAAAAAAGCAATTGAATACGATCAATTTAATTTTTATTGGCCTCGTCCTGTCTCTTGGAATGATGTCGTTCACTTTGATTTCCGAAAAACCTGATGCCAATAATAACCTTGAGAGGGCAACTGTAAAGGAGGTTTCTGACATATATGTCAACAGTTATTTTGAGGAATTCCCCACTTATGTCAATCATGTCTGGTTTTTTTGGATCAATGACCTGGACCGGTTAGATTCGAAATTTAAAAGCGTTACGGTTTCGAATTTAAATAATGCAAGACCCGGCAGCATATGTATTTATGAGAATCATTATTCTCACCGGCTTACAGGTGATGTGACGCCTTATTATTTTGACAGGAACAGGTCCTGGATTGAAATTACAAGGAGGATTTCTCCGGACCTTCTTTTCGCATGCATCGTTTACCAGAAGATGGACACTTTGAACCCGGAGTCAAACCTGGAGTTTTTTGATAAATATCTTAAGCAATTTCCGGATGACAACTTCGCCATCATAGCCAGGGGAAACTATAAGAACTTTATCCTGAAAGACCCGGAGGCGGCACTCATTGATTTTGAAGAAGCCTTGTCAAAGGACCCAAATTTTTACCTGGCTTACTACAACAGGGGTATCGCCTATTTTTACATGGATAAATTGGATTTAGCGCTGAATGATTTTAAAAGAAGCACTCAGATTAACCCGAAAGTATCGGATGCGTTTATCAATATAGGACAGATTCAACATAAATTATCTCAGTATGATTCGGCTATTGTTTATTTTAACAGGGCCATTGAGGTGAGCGATGATTTTCCGGAGGCATACCTGAACAGGGGGATTACGTACCAGGAATTAAAGAAATATGATCTGGCGATTATGGATTATTCGAAGGCCTTATTATTGGATCACTGGAATATTAAAGCACTTGAGAACAGATCACTGCTTTATTACATGAAGAAAAAATGGGATGTTTGCCTGGATGATATGAGTCTTCTCGTCAAACTGCAGCCCGCCAACGGCACATACTGGTATAATAAGGCAATCTGCGAGCATAACATGAAAAATGATGCCGAAGCCTGCAAATCATGGAATAAAGCCTATAGCCTGGGGGTTATGAAGGCTGCCAATTCATTGAATAACTTCTGCAAGTGAGGTCGGAACCCGGAACAAATCTTACTATCTTTGTATTCCAAACAATGCCATCCATGAAAAGGCTCTTTACCGCCCTGTTATTATTCGCTGCAGTTTCCGCTTTGAGCCAGCATACCAACATCCTGATCAGCACCAGAAACGCCCCGAACGAACCGTCCATCATCATTAATCCTAAAAATACGAATGAGCTGTTTGCCGGTTCCAATATCGATAATTATTATTATTCCACGGATGGAGGCTATACCTGGTTTGACAGTACGATCTATTCTGTCGAGAATGGTGTCTGGGGCGATCCGGTTTTGCTGTGCGACACGGCCGGCGCCTTCTACTTCTTTCACCTTTCCAATCCGCCGGAAGGCAACTGGATCGACCGGATCGTATGCCAGAAGACAAACGGGCCGGGCCAGGCCTGGAACGATGGAACCTATATGGGGCTGAACGGCACCAAGGCGCAGGATAAACATTGGGCGGCAGTCGACTGGAAAAACAACAATATTTATGTTACCTGGACCCAGTTTGATGAATACGGCACCTCTGATCCGACATATTTCAGTAACATTATGTTCTCCAAATCGACTGACGGGGGGATGAGCTGGAGCCCCGCCGTTCAGATCAATGAAGTTCCGGGTGACTGCGTCGACAGCGACAATACAACTGAAGGCGCTGTACCTGCAGTAGGCCCGAACGGGGAAATATACGTGGCCTGGGCAGGACCGGCAGGACTTGTCTTCGACAGGTCGCTTGACCAGGGGGAGACATGGCTCGAGGATGATATTTTCATTTCTGATATTGGCGGGGGCTGGGACTATGCCATTCCCGGCATATATCGCGCCAACGGCTTGCCGGTGACCGTCTGTGATACCAGCGGCGGACCTTACAATGGTAGTATATACGTGAACTGGACCGACCAGCGCAATGGCTTCAACGATACCGATGTCTGGCTGGCCAGATCCACCGACGGCGGAAATACCTGGAGCGATCCCATCCGCGTTAATGATGACCCGCCTGCCCGGCAACAGTTCTTTACATGGATGGCCATCGATCAGACCAATGGCTACCTGTATTTTGTCTTCTATGACCGGCGGAATTATTCGGCCCAGAGCACCAGTACGGATGTCTACATGGCCCGGTCCACCGACGGAGGGGAAACTTTTACCAATTTCCTGGTCAGCGAAGAGCCGTTTACCCCGATTTCGAGCGTTTTCTTCGGCGATTATACCAATCTGACAGCCCACAACAATGTGATCCGCCCTATCTGGGCCCGGCTGGAAATGTACCAGCTCAGCCTGTACACAGCCATCATCGATACAGCCATGGTCGGAACCGGGGAATGGACTGGTTACACCCCGTTCAGTGCTCAAAACAGTTATCCTAATCCGTTCAGGGAATCGACATGGATCTCCTTCAAGCTCCATGAACAAGCCCCGGTAAGCCTGGTGGTGTACGACCAATTGGGCAGACCGGTAGAAACGCTGCTGGAGAAAGAGCTCCTCCAGCCCGGAAAATATTCCTACCAGTTCAATTCCCAGGGGAAGAGCCTGGCTGCCGGAGTGTATTATTTCTCCCTGGTCAGCAATGATCGGGTGGTGCGGCAGAAAATCATCCTGAACAGGTAATCAGGGAACCTGGAGGTTTCATAATCACTTTTGGCTCTGAAGAATCTCTGGAAACATTTAAAGTTTATTTTGTTTCTTATCCAGATTTGTTAATTTTGCGCCGTTTTAAAGAGAGCACTATGGAATTAAGTTTCCGGGAAACCATCGAGAAGTTCAGGGATTACCTCTATGCAATGAACAGCAAGGCTGTCATTACGTTTGAGGAAATATCAAAGAAGACGGGGATTCCGAAAGGATCTTTCATGCAGCATTTCTCAAGTGAAGAAGAACTGGTGGAAAAAGCACTGGAATTTGAGCGACTGAGATTTGAAGAAATTTTCAAGATCCATGATTTTGAAGGGGTCAATGCCATTGATATACTGCTGACTGTAAGCAAAGAAGTGGCGAAAAAATTTATCGATGTTTCCCCATCGGTAACCTTCATCCTTAGAAAGGATTTTCCTGAAATTTACCAGAGACATTTTGAATTACGCCGTGATTTCATTTACAACAAAATCCAGATTAACCTGACCAAGGGCATCAACCAGGGCATGTATCGCGACGACCTGAGTATTGAACTGGTAGCCCGCCTGTATCTCAGCCGTCTGATTGATCTTCATAACCCCGATTTTTTCCCTCCTGAAGAGTTTTCTTTCGATACTCTTTTCAACGTTATGTTTGAAAGCCTGATCCGTTCCATTGCAAAACCAGAAGGATTAGATTATTACGAGAAAAAGAGGAAGACGATCAAATTTTGAAAGAAACCTGTTTGATCAAATGGTCGTGAAAGTTAGAAATATTGCCGACAGGAGCCGTGAAATCTTCATGAAATACGGCATTCGGAGTGTTTCAATGGATGATATCTCACGGGAATTGGGAATGTCAAAAAAAACCCTCTACCAGCATTTCCTGAATAAATCAGATCTCGTTAAACAAGTCCTGCACTTCAACCAGGAGGATTTTGAGATAAAAATTGCGAACATTCTGAATGAGAATCATAATGCGGTTGATGATTTGTTGTATATAAGCCTGATTATCAATTCGCATATGGAAGAAGTGAACCTGGCTTTCACCTTTGATCTGCAAAAATATTACCCGGACCTTTACAGGGAATTTCTGGATAAGAAGCGGAACTTTGCCTCACATTACCTGACCAATAATATTCTCAAAGGCATCCGTGAAAATTTGTACCGAAACGACCTGAATGTTGAGCTGTTAGCAAAGTTGTACGTTCAGAAGATTGAAGACTTGCATGACCCGCAGTTTTATGACAAGGAAAAGATCTCATTCGGAGAAGTTTTCCAGGTCATGTTTGAGAATCATATCAGGGGCATTGCCAATGAGAATGGAATTAAATATTTTGAAGACAGAAAAAAGACTTTAAAATTAGAAGCAAGATGATTTTAAAAAGTGCCATAACAGTACTCATTGTCTTTACCGAATTACTGGTTGCTACGAGCATCCGATCGCAGGCGGTTTCATATACGTTGCAGCAGGCGCAGGATTATGCCGTTATGAACAGCTATGCCGTGAAGAACGCACAATACGATGTGGCGATAGCCAATAAAAAAGTCAAAGAGAATCTTTCCTATGGATTTCCTCAAATCAATGGTTCGGTCGACTACAATTATTTCATAGCCTTACCGACCTCGTTAATTCCGGCAGAATTTTTCCCCGATGGAGTCCCTGGCGAATATATTGAAGTTCAGTTCGGGACAAAGAACAATATGACGGCAGGGGTTACCCTGAACCAGTTGATTTTCGACGGGCGCTACTTTGTTGGCCTTCAATACGCCCAGATATACAAACAGCTTTCAGAAGAAAATCTGCAAAAATCAGAACAGGACATCAAGGAGAATGTGACCAGGACCTATTACCTGATCCTGGTGGGCGAGGAAGCCATTGGAGTGCTTGATTCTACGTTAAAAATACTGGTGAAGACCCGTTACGAAACGGGCGAGATGTACAAAGAAGGATTTGCTGAGAAGACGGATTATGACCAGCTTTCCCTGACAGTTGCCAATATTGAGAACTCGGTCAATTCAGTGAAAAGGCAAAATGAACTGGGCTATCAGCTGCTGAAATACCAGATGGGAATCCCTATCGACAAACCGATCGAACTGGCAGAGACCCTGGATGAGCTCATCGAAAAAGCCAGCGTGGAAGCGCTTCTCGACCAGCCTTTCAATCTTGAAGAGCACATAGACTATAAACTGATCAGCAGCCAGGAAAAGATGAAGGGCCTGAGCCTGCAGAATGAAAAAGCGGCCTATTATCCCGCTTTTACGGGTTTCATCTCTGTTCAGGAAAATGCACAGCGTAATGAGTTTAGCTTTTTTCAATCGGGACAACCCTGGTTCCTGACTTCCGTAACCGGTGTATCGCTTTCAGTACCCATTTTCTCGAGCGGATATCGCAAAAGCAGGATGAGCCAGGCTAAAATCGACATAGAGAAGATTCAGAACATCAAAGAACAGGTTTCTGAAGGACTCAGGTTATCGGTTTCGCAATCGCGTTCGGAGTTTAAGACCGCTCTTGAGAATTATATGAGGGAAAAGCAAAATGTGGAGTTATCCCTGGAAATATACCAGAGGACACTGGCCAAATATGAAGAAGGCCTTGCTTCCAGCATTGAACTGACCCAGCAGCACAACCAGTTTTTTGATTCGGAAAGGAAATACTTTGAAACCGCGCTTTCCCTTCTGAATGCCAAGAATAAACTCGATAAAGCTTTAGGAAATTATTAAAAACAGACAATTAATATTTAATATGAGAAATTGGATATTAGCAATCGCCATATTAATACTGGCTTCATGCAGCTCTAAAGTCGATGAAAAGTCGGTCCGTGACCAGATTGCCGGATACAAAAAAGAAGTTGCCGCACTGAATGCAAAAATTGCAGAGCTTGAAAAACAGCTCGGCACGCTTGATCCTTCAGAGAGTATCAATTCTGTGCCTGTGGAAGTGCAGGATCTGTCCTATGAGCCGTTCAAGCACTTTATCGAGGTCAGCGGTTCGGCTGAAGCGGTGAAGGCAGCTTTTATCTCTCCTGAAATGGGCGGCCAGATCAGGGAGATCTATGTGAACGAGGGAGATTTCGTCGAAAAAGGCAAATTACTGGCCAAACTGAATACCGATATCACCGAAAGCAGCATCAAGGAACTGGAATCGGGGCTGGCCCTGGCTACAACCGTATATGAAAAGCAGAAAAGGCTCTGGGAAAAAGGCATTGGTTCAGAGATCCAGTATCTCAACGCAAAAAATACCAAGGAATCACTGGAGCAGAAACTGGTGACTGTAAATGCGCAGCTCGACATGTCACTGATCAAGGCGCCCATTTCAGGTGTCGTAGATGGCATCAACCTGAAAAAAGGCGAGCTCGCTGCACCAGGCATGCAGATGATGCAGATCGTGAACCTCGATGAACTGTATATTAATGCCGATGTTTCTGAAAGCTACCTCCCGCAGGTCGAGGAAGGGGCCCAGGTGATGGTGCGTTTCCCGGTCTATCCCGATCTGACACTCCAAACGCCGATTTACCGCAAAGGCAATGTGATCAATCCCAACAACCGGACCTTCCCGATCCAGTTGCGATTGAAAAATCCGGACCGGAAGCTGAAACCAAACATCCTTTCCGTTGTCCAGATCAATGATTTCTCTTCGGATTCCGCACTCATC
>Ga0208980_10001652_pt1 | contig 13588 bp, 9 predicted proteins | sample WetSurMetagenome_3_FD_187993 | JGI IMG/M metagenome (GOLD analysis project Ga0208980, IMG submission 187993) | Wetland microbial communities from Twitchell Island in the Sacramento Delta, sample from surface sediment Aug2011 Site A1 Bulk (version 2) | ecosystem: Environmental > Aquatic > Marine...
ATATTATATATGCCAATCCCGATATAGTCAGCACAATCCTTAACAATTGCTTTTGAGACCGGGTCGTCAATTTCAAGTCCCTGCTTTATAAGTTTTCCGTCCACTTTTGAGAAATCGAAGTCAACAGGAAGTGGCAATGTTGTCTTCATCCCGTCATTGGTCTTTTTCCTGAACATCTGGGGCATTGTAAGTCCGCAGGCGCACCCCATAAGACATCCTCTGTTTCCGCAAGTGCATATGTAATCGCTTTGAGGATCGACTATTGTGTGACCGAATTCACCAGCAGTGCCCGTCATCCCCCGATATATTTTCCTGTTGAGGATTATACCTGCGCCAATACCTGAGCTTATTGTCAGAAAAATCAGGTCGTCATATCCTTTCCCTGCACCGCACTTGAATTCGCAGAATGCCTGTGCATTTGCATCATTATCGAGCCGGACTGGTATTGTGAAATTCCTGGCAAGTGAATCACGCAAAGGGAAGTTTTTAAATCCTTTCAGGTTTGATGTGGTTATTGTATATCCATCCCTGTAGCGCACGTGTCCGGGAAATCCGACACCTATACCCAGTAAATCTGATTCACTCAGATTATTGGTTGAAACAACCCTTCTGACAAGCTGTGTTATGTAATCTACAGTAGCCATTTCATCCTTCCCCACATGATCATAAACAACGATTTTATCGGTTATGATCCCTTCAGTATTCAATAATCCCACTGAAAGCTTGGTGCCTCCAAGGTCGACACCGCAAAGAAGTTTTTCCATAGCTTTTTTATAATGTTTGTTCAGTCCGGGCAATTATATCGTCCTGTGTATCGGGCGAAAGTGTTGTGAAAAATGCTGAATAACCTGCAACTCGTACAACAAGGTCCCTGTAGTTTTCGGGATTCTTTTTTGCGTTAATAAGTGTTTCTCTTGAAACGATGTTATACTGAACATGCCAGCCTTTCAGTGTTGCAAAAAAGGTGCTGATTATCGAAATTAGTTTCTGTCTCTGGATTTCGTTCGTCAGGGCTGACGGCGATAACTTCTGGTTCAGCAGAACACCTCCGGTAATTTTACCTGTAGGCAGCTTTGAAACAGATTTAAATACGGCTGTCGGGCCCAGTGTGTCGGTGCCTGAAGTAGGCGAACATCCTTCAGCAACAGGGGTGAAGGCTTTTCTTCCGTCGGGAGTAGCCGGTACCACTGATCCTGACGGGACATTTGAAGAGATGCTCGATGTTCCTGCATAATACCTGCATCCTATAGGTCCGCGTCCATAACGTGTTGTGTGGTACTTTTCGATCTCATCAATAAAGTATTTATAGGCTTCAACCAGAAGGTTATCGACATAATCATCATCATTTCCGTATTTTGGGGCATAATTCAGAAGTATCTGGCGGATTCTTTCACCTTCCTTCCCTTCAAAATTATTTTTTAGATTTTCAAGCAGGGCTTCTTTGGTTATAATTCCATCTTCAAATACAAGCTTCTTTATTGCTGCCATGGCATTACCAAGATTGGCAATGCCAACCTGAAGACCTGAAATAAAATCATAAACCGAACCTCCCTCTTTTATTGTTTTGCCCCTTGCAATACAATCATCAACAAATGCCGAACACAGAATATCGGGCACCATCTCCTCAAGTGCGAGATCGGCAGCTCTGTCAATTTCGACCGTTGCTCTTGCATAAAGTTCCACTTGTTGTTTCCAGGCTGCCATGAGTTCGCTGAAATTTTCAAAATCCAGAAAATTTCCAATTCCCGGAAAAAATGTCTTCCCGGTCATTGTATCAAGGCCGTTGTTCATCGCTGCAAGGAAAACTCTCATAAAATTGAGGAAGCTCATCCCTGTGCAACGGTATCCCCATTTACCCGGGACAGCAATTTCAATGCAACCTATTGCGGAATAATTATATGCGTCTTCTCTCTTAACGCCAAGACCTATGAGAGAAGGAATTACAATTTCATCATTATTAAAGGCGGGCATTCCGAATCCTTTGCCGATCACATTCACACATTCGTCGAGAAAATGCGGATCTATATTCTTATGAAATCTCACAGAAAGATTTGGCTGAGTCAGCTTCATTCTTCCGACTGAATCAAGAATCAGGTAGCTCAGATCGTTAACTGCATCCTTCCCGTCAATTGTCTGGCCTCCTATTGTTACATTCTGATATAGCGGGCCCCCGGCTGAAAACCTGGTGTGCGACCATGATCTTATCTTATTAACAGATAGTAGTTTAATCCAGGTATTCTCGAGAAGTTCCAGGGCAAAATCTTCGGTGATCCTGCCTGCGTCAAGGTCATTTTTATAAAATTTCCAGAGGTATTGATCCATTCTTCCGAACGATACAGAATGACCATTACTTTCGATCTGAAGGACAAGCTGTACAAACCAGGCAAGCTGAAGAGCTTCATAAAAACCTGAAGGAGGAATCCCGGAAATGTTCCTACAATTTTTGCTGATCAGAACAAGTTCTGATTTCCTCTTTTCATCTGACTCTTTTTCAGAGAGTTCCAGAGCAAGTTTTTCAAATCTTCGTATAAAAACCTGAAATGATTCAATTCCAATCCTTAGCGAATTGTAGAAATCCTGCTTTTGTACAAATCTTTCATCAGTACTTTTAACTGATCTTGCAGCTTTTTCTATTTCATCGAGGTAACCGGAAAGTCCGATTTTCAGGATTTTTTCAAAATTTACAGCAATATGTGCATCTCCTGAGGTAAGGTTCCCTTCAGCCCTGATAATTCCGGAATCATGTATTTCCCTGTTTAAAGGGGACATCAGCGAATAGCCTTTTTCAATAAGTGTCTTTCCTTCCCACCAGGAACATATTTTTCTCAGCTCCTCTTTCTGTGTTTCAGTTACGAAGAATGCATCTCCCGGACGTTTGTCAAATTCATCAAGTTCATTTATTATCCACGAAGTGACATATTCCGGGAAAATAGGAGCTGCCCTGACTGCAGATGACTGGTTGCCGACGATAAATTCCCCATCCCCGATGAAAACCGACATTTCTTTCAGCGTCCTTTCAAGAGCATAGGCTCGTTTCAGAATTACCGGAGCTCCTTCGTGCTCCTTGTAAACTTTGGTATATATTCCTGCACGCTCCGTACATATAGTTGATTTTACCGAAAGTACCTTTTCTTTCAGCCTTGCTATCCTTTCTGTGATCCCGGAAGTTTCTGTTTCAGTAATCATTTTAGTTCAGAATTTTAGCAATAAGTTCCTTTTTTTCAGCATATTCAACAAACTGCTTTAACCCGGCCTTCTCAACAGGCTTTTGATTCTCAAAGATATATTCTTTACTCAGCATTAAATACTTCTCACTGGCCAGGGAATGAAAGGGAATGAAATTAATTTCATGTGCATTTTTCAATGCTGATACAAAGTCGATGATGGCAAAAAGCTCAGGTTCGGAAAAATTGAATCCGGGAATGACAGGAACCCTTACAACAAATGGTTTACCTCTGTTATCAAGCTCTTTGAAGTTATTGAGAACAAGCGAAATATTTCCTCCAGTAAATTTTGTGAATTTTTCACTGTCGAGATGTTTCAGATCAGCAAGAAATACATCAATAATATCTAGATATTTCTCAATGGTCTCCCAAGGTACATGGAGTGAAGTTTCTACAGATATATGAATTTCTTTTTCTTTCAGCTCTGAAATTAATTCTTTAAGAAAGGGATCCTGCGAAAATGGTTCCCCGCCTGAAAGGGTAACACCGCCTCCGCTCGTCCTGTAAAACGGCATATCTTTCTCGATCTCACTTATTATCTCGCCTGCGGTCATGGTTTTTCCAACCACACTAAGAGCTTTTGAGGGGCATATATCTCTGAGGGATGAGTAATCAGTTATGTTTTTCCTGTCAATGAACAACGCATCGCCTGCCGGGATTATATGTCCTTTGCCTGCTTTTATACAATCTCCGAACATATGACACAAACGCTCATCGAACATTATGGAAGGGAAAGGTTCAATACTTTCAGGATTATTGCACCAGAGACAACTCAATGGGCAGCCTTTAAAGAAGATATTTGTCCTTATGCCGTTTCCATCATGAATTGAGAATCTTTGTATATTAAAAACAGTAAGCATCGGGGGGCGGGTTGATTATCCTTTACAATCTGACTTTATTAAGGGCATCGAGTATGGTCTGCCGTTGAAGGGTCAGTTCCTTAATGAGGGCCGGATTAAAAATTTTTGTTACTGAAAAACGCAGGGTCCGCATTCTTTCCAAGAAAATCTCCTGGTAATAAAGAACAAAATAACCTGCCACTGGTATAAGCAATGCAATCAGAAATCCGGGCAATCCTGCAAATATTCCTGCAAGAATTAACAGAACAGGAAAATAGATAAGGTAAAGAACTGTTCCCGAAGCTATATATACCGAACTATAGAACCTGAGATCTTTAATAAACCTGTCGCATATGAACTTCGGGACCAGGAACGGGAAAATATTGCTGATATACCCTGCAATAAACAGGGGCAAACCGGCAATAACAGCAAAATATCTTAAAAATCCCCAGTCAAGTTTCCGTGCGATGTTCTCATCTCTCAGCCTGTTTTTTGCCAGGAGATTTGTATATGTTTCGACTTTATCAGAAAGAGACTCAAGGTCGGACCGTGATGTTTTGCTCATCTGATTAACTCTTTCGGCTACTTTTTTTTCCGCCTGCCTCCTGTCATCAGTATCGAACCTCCACTGGAAAAAGGGGAGTACAATATTATGACGTTCCATTTTAAGGAGTTGCTCAGCGAGCCAGTCATTAGCAGGATCTTCGATTATAATAACCTCCTTTCTGAGGCTGGTATCGCATTTCTCAGTAAAGGCAAGCAATGCTTTTGCAGGATGTTCATTATAAACATCTTTCAGTTCCAGGATGCTGAAAGAATCGTGGAAGTTGATCATAACCTCCTTCCGGAATCTTGCCGGGTAAGTATAGTTGATTCCAACAGGGACTATATGCACATCAAGTCCAAATTTTTCCTCGGCTCCGAAAGCCAGTCGTGCGGTTCCTTTTCTCAGTTTCCGAAGACGCTTCTCCTGAACGCAGATACCTTCGGAAAACATAATGAAGTTACCGTTTTTCTTCAGCACATCATATATTCCTGTGAATGCTTCAAGATTCTTGTGAACGTTCTCAAATCCCTCTTCGAGCCTGTAAACGGGTGTAACATTAAGTTCACGAAGACAAAACCGGGCAAAGGGTTTCCTGAACATGTCAGCTCTCATTGTAAAATGCAGAGGCTGGGGAAGATATGAACCAACGAGGATACCATCCATAAATGAGTTTTGATGGTTGCCCACGAAAAGAAGAGGTTTGTTAAGAGGTACTTTTTTTAGATTCGAATAAAATATTCTTCTGAAAAAAACCCTGAAAGTAAAGGGTGGGACAATAAATTTTAATAATCTGCTGAACATCGATCAGTTTTTTCTATAAGGTCTATCAGCCAATTAAATTATTCAGGGCAGTCAATATACATCAAAAATGAATCCGTCCAATTCCATGATATTGAATTTTTAACATATTAACAACAAATATCCGGTCAGATAGTTATATCTGCGTATCCTAAATGGGTATTAAAACGTATACGTCTAATTGAAACAATATAGTTTGTGAAGTTAACTGATATTATTATTTTTGTTGTCTTCAAACCATCCTGATCTTAATAGAATGGATATCACACGGGCTATTCACGATAAAATGGTTAAGGAACGTCTGTTGTTCGTTTACCGGGGTGACATAACTGACAGAAATTCCCTTCCACTGATTACTCTTCTTGAAAATGAGATGAAAGATGATTCCTTTGGATTTGTCGGACAGAAGAGACTGTTTATGTTTGTTCTTGAGAGCCTTCAGAACATTGCGAAACACGGAGCTCGCCATCATCCCGGAAGGATGTCACTGGTTACTTACTCCAGAACAGATGACGGTTATACGATAACCACCGGAAATGTAATGGCATCTGATCATGTTGAAGGTCTTAAAAAAAGACTTGATGAGGTAAACAAGCTTGATATTAAAGACATTAAAGATATTTACAGGCAGATATTGAATACCGGTGAATTCAGCAAAAAAGGAGGGGCCGGTCTCGGATTGATGGAAATGGCAATCAAGACGGGAAACAAGCTTGATTATGACTTTGTACCTTTGAACAATGGTTTTTACTATTTCATTTTAAGTAAAACAGTCGATTCAAGCGGAACAGGATTTCATTCTGACAGGGCGACAAATTCCTTCTTAGGTGATTCCATTATCAAGCTTGAACAATTAATGGCTGAAAATAAGATATATATGACCTGGTCGGGCCATATTACCTCAGGGATTGGAGAAGAAGTTCTGTCACTTACCGAATCCAAGCTTGACGGGGAAGATGTCGATTCCGCATTCAGGAGGAGGGTATTCAATATTATGGTTGAGAGCCTTGAAAATGTTTCAAAGTACAACCCGGGAAAGGAACCTGAAGAAAAATATGGAATGCCTGTGGCTATTGTACGTCTTGAAGACGAACAGTTTTTACTGACGACGGGTAACCTGGTCTTAAATGACAGGGTCGATGAACTGAAAGGGAAACTCGATGAAATTAATAAACATGATAAGGACGGACTGAAAGAACTATTTTTCACTTCCTTATCCAGGCAGTCGATCGAAACAGACAGCACGGGAAATATGGGCCTTATATCAATGGCCAGGAAGTCGGGAAGCAAGCTTAATTACCAGTTTGGAAAGGTTAATGATACCTATTCATACTTTATGCTTACAGTGAAGGTTGAAGAGCATCCGGTTTGATCAGTATTCCCTGAGATTTAATTCCTTCCCGTCCCATTCAGCATAACTTCCTTTTTTTATCCAGTCGCCCAGGAATAAAACTGCTGAATCCTGTTTGAGATTGTATATTAATGGCAGATGCCGGTGGCCAAAGATGAAAAAATCGATATGTTCGTTTTCAAGAACTGATTTTGAGTACCTTATCAGGTCTTCCTTATCTTCTCCAAGAAAATCCCTGGAAATTCCTTTGGCAAGGCGGGAGTTTAATGACCATTTATGTCCGATGCTTACGCCGATCCTCGGATGCAGCATTGAGTAAAGGGCACGGATGGGTTTATTACGGAATAATGCAAGAAGAATTTTGTATCCAGTGTTTTCACTCCCAAGTCCTTCCCCGTGAACTATTAAAAATTTCTTTCCGTCGAAGGTTTGAATATAAGGCAATGTATGGATAATTATTCCGCATTCACCTGACAAATAATCTCCCAGCCACATATCGTGATTCCCCGGAAAGAAATGGACCGGAATGCCTGAGTCGGTTATTGCAGAAATCGATCCAAGAAACCTTGTAAATCCGCGTGGAACGACAAGCTTATATTCCCACCAGAAATCAAAAATATCTCCGACAAGAAATATTTCCCTGGCTTCAGGGGTAATGTAATTCAGCCAGCTTACGATCTTTTTTTCTCTGTCGCGGGGATCTGAACCCGTGTTAAGGCCAAGATGAAAATCAGATGCGAAAAATATTTTCCCTGAATCTTTCAAATCAGATGCTTAATTATTAAACAATTGGTTCAGTTTGATCTGAAGAGATCTGCCATGCAGATTTATACCAATGATGCTGCCATCCCTGTCAAAAAGAAAATTGGAAGGCAAAGTTTTAACATTAAAAAGGATGGCATTTACCGGATTGGCGAGATCATCTTCCCTGGCATTAATCCAGGGCAGCTCATCAAACTTAACCTCGGCTCTCCATTTTTCCTCGTTTTCATCAAGGTTTATCTGGTAAATTTCGAAGCCTTTTTTATTGTATGACTTATAGATACTTTTAAACTGCAGGTTTTCGGCAATGCATTCCTTTGAATCGACTGACCAAAAAGTGACAAGAACCACTTTGCCCTTCAGCGATGACAGCGCAATCCTTTTGCCGTTAATATCTTTAAGGTCAGGATCAAGCTTAATTTCCGGGGAAGAATTCGCCAGATTCTCTATCTGTCGGGCATTCATCTGGTTAAGTTCCTTCTTTACATCTTCGGTGAGTGCCTTCACATTTTTGGATCCGGGATAATAGCGGCTGAGAGAATCAGAGACAATTTTCAGATACTGAAGATCCTTGGGATCATAGAGGACATAAGTGTTTTCATCAATTCTCTGGTACAACGCTTTTATTGAAGCCATCGACCTGGTGTTAGTGATGATGAATTCAATATTCTTCTTTCTTATATCCTTAAGAGTATTATTAAATTCATTTTCAAGCTTAGATTTTATTTCTTCTGAACCAGGCACCGCTAAAACTTTTTTATATTCTGTCCTTAATGAGTCGAGTTTCCTTTTCGTATCATTGAGCCTCATATCAAGCATCCTCACTTTTTCCGTTCCCTCGGATCCTGTGACTGAATAATCCTCAGAAAGACTTTTCCGGTTAAAGACGAGGTGAATTTTTTCTCCTGGTTCAGCCACGATTGTGACAAAATCTGATCCGGAGTATCCAAGCTGGTATAAATCAGGTTCATTGGCTTTTACTCTGAAGCTAAATCTCCCTTTGGCATCTATTTTAGAGGAATCGATCAGTTGCAGGGTATTTACATTGATCCTGTTCAGAAAAATAGCCTTATTTCCTGGTTCCTTTATTAAACCCTTGACAGTAAATGTTTTATTGTTTTGACAACCGGCAAAAATGAGCACGGGAAGCAGAAATATCAGAGATCTTTTTATCATAAAATCATGTCACCGGATTTCCGGATTTTTTTATCAGTTCAGTTAAACAATTCATCTAGTTTCCGCTGAAGGGCTTCTCCTCTGAGGTTTGAGGCGATTATCCGACCCTCCTTGTCGAGCAGGTAATTGAATGGGATTGATTGTATCATGTAAAGGGGAACAACACTTGAGCTCCAGTACTTCAGATCACTTACATGTATCCATTTATCAAGTTTGTCATCCTGGATGCCTTTTATCCATGCCTCTTTGGTTTTGTCAAGTGAAACCTGATAAATTTCGAATCCCTGGCTGTGGTACTTATTGTAAGCTCTAACGAGGTTAGGATTTTCCATCCGGCATGGACCGCACCATGCTGCCCAGAAATCGAGTAACACAATTGAACCTCTTGTGGAAGAGAGCTTAATCGTATCCCCTTCAGGTGAAGGCAGGACAATCTCAGGAGCCTCCATCTTTTCAGCTGAGCTGGCAGAGGCTGATTTCTTGTTTTCGAAGTATGCGTGCATTTCCTTAACCTGATTATGCAAGGTAATAACAGGTTCGTATTCCGGATAATTTTTAAACAATGAGGAATCGACTTTTAAATAATATGAAATATCATATTCAGGGTTAAGAACATAAACACTGGGAGCCAGTTGTGAATATAAAGCCATAAGCGATACCAGTGATGAAATATTATTATCAATGAAATTCTTTGCATAACTGTTCATTTCATTCAGATAGATATGGCCCAGGTTGTCGAGCGAATCAACAACCTTATCGAAATCGGGTCGTCCAAGATTCTTCTCGTGAGCTTCACTCAAAGTACTTAATTTCTTTCTTGTTTGTAACAGGGCTTTATTAAAATCGGCCAGTAATTTTGTTCCTTTTGATCCCGAAACAACTACAGGGTAATTCAATGAATCGGCATGTGAAGTCATTTTTATTTTCTCTCCTGGCTCAATAAGCATTGTCAGATAGTTATTTTGATTAATTTTGAGCAGATAAAAAGACGGGAATTTTACCTTCCTCTTAAATTCAAAGGCACCATCTGTGGAAAGTATTGCAGAATCGACAGTAAGAAGCTCATTAGATTTAAGCTCCTGGAGAAAAATATACTCCCGGGGGGAAGAATTTTCCAGGATACCGGATATTTCAGTAGTTTTGGGGCCGCAACCTGCCAGCAGTGCTGTACCTGAAAATAGTAATAATAGTTTTCTGATCATCAAGAAAAATATATTAGTTGTTTAAGACATTTTATTGAGATGCAAAGTTATTCTTTTTTTTATCAGACGATGCCGGGGCCGTATTTTATAATGGCCGGCCCAAAGTTGCTGAAAAATAAATCAGTTCCAATGAACTATTTCAGCACTTCAGACAGGTTATTTTGCATTGTTCAATAAATTTTGTATTTTAATAGACTTTTTAATACAGGCATATAAAGAATAGTTTATGAGTTACATTAAGTTTGAAAAAGGTCAGATTGTCAACCTTGAATACTCATTGGCAAGGGAGGTAATAAGGACCAACAGGGCCGGGTCATACTCATGTACAACCATTGTAGGATGCAATACCCGGAAATATCATGGCCTGCTGGTTTGCCCGGTTGATGCCTTCGGAGGAGGAAGGTATGTCCTGCTTTCATCACTCGATGTTACGGTGGTGAATAATGACAGCAGCTTCAACACAGGTATCAGGAAATACAAGGGTGACTATTTTAGTCCTAAAGGGCATAAATATATTGAAGAACTTGAGATGGAGACAACCCCTTCAAGGATATACAGGGTAGGAGGGGTTATATTAAAACATGAAAGACTTCTTGTTCATTATGAAGAGCAGTATCTTGCAAGGTTCACCATTCTTGAAGCCGCTGAACCTCTGAAATTGCAGATACGTCCTTTCCTTGCTTTCAGAAGTATTCATGCCCTTACACATGCCAACCTTTCTGCAAATACCAAAGTTGACTTTATTGATAACGGGATAAAAACAAGACTCTATGATGGTTTCCCGTACCTGAATATGCAATTTTCGGTAAAGTCTGAATTTGTCCCTGTTCCGGACTGGTATCTTGGAGTTGAGTATACTGAAGAACAGAAAAGAGGGTATGAGTATTCTGAAGATCTTTTTACTCCCGGATTTTTTGAAGTTGACGGCAAGGAAGGTGATGTTATCGTTTTTTCTGCCTCAACCAGGGAAGAAAAGCCATCAGGACTGAAGGCAAAGTTTACGAAGACAGTAAATGGCAAAATTCCACGAAACTGTTTTGTAAATTGTCTTAAAAATGCTGCTCAGCAGTTTATCGAAAAAAGGCATGGAAGAACACTGATAATCGCAGGCTATCCATGGTTCAGATCATGGGGCAGAGATACCTTCATTGCTCTGCCCGGACTTGCTCTTGCCCGTTCCAAAAATAAGCTTCAGCTTTACAGGGAGGTTCTCGACACCCCGGTTGAAAGGATGAAGAACGGGCTTTTTGCCGATACAGGTACATCAGATAGTCATGCATTTACTTCTGCTGACGCCCCTTTGTGGTTTTTCTGGGCAGTACAACAATACCTTGAGAATGGGGGGACTGACGCCTGGGAGCGTTATGGACATGCTTTGAAACTGGTTATTGATACTTATAAAAACGGCACCTCTGAAAATATCAGGATGAGAGAAAACGGACTCATTTATGCTGCCGCTCCAGGTAAAGCTTTAACCTGGATGGATGCTGTGGTGAACGGTATGCCAGTTACGCCGCGACAAGGATATACAGTCGAGATAAACGCTTTATGGTATAATGCTGTCTGTTTCGCACTTGACCTGGCCAGTGTTTACAAAGACAAAAAATTTATTAAAGAATATGAAGAGCTTCCGGATTTAATTGCTAAATCTTTTCACGATATGTTCTGTGATGATCAGCGGGGTTATCTGGCTGATTATGTTAATGATGAGGAAGGGAAAAACTGCTTTGTAAGACCAAATATGGTTATTGCTGTTTCTCTTCCATACTCGATGCTGTCGAAGGACCAGATGAAGAGAGTGCTCGATTTTGCAGACAGGGAGCTTTTAACACCCAGAGGGCTCAGAACGCTCTCTCCCGGGAATCCTTTATACAAGGGAACTTATCGTGGGAACCAGGAGGAACGTGACAAAGCTTATCATAATGGAACAGTCTTTCCGTGGTTGTTAGGTCCATTTTGTGAAAGCTGGCTTAAATTATACGGTGAACAAGGTGTGCAGAAAGTGAAAAGGCTCATTTATGGACTTGAAGAAGTAATGAGTGAGCATGGAGTCAGCACAATTTCAGAACTCTATGATGGCGATCCGCCTCATGCACCAAATGGGGCAATATCACAAGCCTGGAGCGTGGGTGAAATTCTCAGGGTAATTGATATGCTCGAAAACAAATATTCAAATTTATAAATCAGGGATGATATGCGTGTACTAATGTTCGGGTGGGAGTTTCCGCCACATATCTCAGGCGGATTGGGTACAGCCAGTTATGGCCTGACAAAAGGAATGTCGACACTGGAGGACCTGGAGGTAATTTTTGTTGTTCCCAAAGCATGGGGCGATGAAGAACAGACAAAGGTCAGGCTTATCGGGGCAAATAAAGTTCCTGTTGCTTATAAACAGGTTCATTACAAAGGATTCAAACGTCCTCTTGAAAAAATAGAGATATCCTCTAAAATTGTCCCATATTGTGATCCGGAAGAATTCTGGCAAAGACTCGAGACGGAATCATCAGGTTATAAGCTTGTTGTCCAGACAAACGATGAAGGAACCATCGACTTTTCAGGAAAATATGACGGTTCGCTGATGGATGAAATATATAAATATTCAGTGGTTGCATCGGTAATTGCAGAAGAAAATGATTTTGACATTATTCATGCGCACGACTGGCTCGCTTATCCTGCCGGTATTGCAGCCATGGAAGTCTCAGGTAAGCCTCTCGTAATACATGTCCATGCTACAGATTTTGACCGTAGCGGTGGTAATGTAAATCCCGATGTTTACCGGATTGAAAAACTCGGTATGGATGCAGCTTCTAAAATCATTACTGTCAGCAACCTTACCAGGGATATTGTAATTAACAAATACTACATTAATCCTGATAAGGTCGAAACCGTATATAACGCGGTTGAACCGGTAAAGATATCGCAGGATTCAGTAATTGAAAAGGGTTTTAATGACAAGGTTGTTACTTTTCTTGGCAGGATAACCTTGCAGAAGGGACCGGAATATTTCATCGAGGCAGCTTACAAAGTCCTGAAGGTGATGCCTGATGTAAGATTTGTTATGGCTGGTTCGGGTGATATGATGGAAAGGATGATGAGGCGGGCTGCAGCTCTGAAAATTACAGACAGATTTCATTTTACAGGCTTTCTGAAGGGTAAGGATGTCTTTACAATGCTTCAAATGAGCGATGTTTATATTATGCCTTCGGTATCCGAACCATTTGGAATATCTCCTCTTGAAGCGATGCAGTCGAATGTCCCTGTAATAATCAGCAAGCAATCGGGCGTATCAGAAATTCTAACGCATGCAGTAAAAACTGATTTCTGGGACATTGACGCTATGGCCGATGCAATATATGGAATACTTAATTATCCCGCCCTGTCAAATGTGTTCATCAAAAACGGGAAAGAAGAAGTTGTAAGGCTAAAATGGGACAATTCAGCAAGACATGTAAGAGATATTTATTACAGAGTGATTTGGCAAAATAAGAACTAGATATGAGTTTAACAGGTAAAAAAGCAATTTGCTTTTATTTTCAGGTTCACCAGCCTTTCAGGCTAAAACGGTACAGATTCTTTGATCTTGGTCATGACCATTATTATTATGATGACTTCTCAAATGAATCCATCATGAGAAAGGTGGCAGAGAATTGTTATCTTCCTGCTAATGAAATTATTCTCGATCAAATTCT
>Ga0208980_10001654_pt1 | contig 13584 bp, 17 predicted proteins | sample WetSurMetagenome_3_FD_187993 | JGI IMG/M metagenome (GOLD analysis project Ga0208980, IMG submission 187993) | Wetland microbial communities from Twitchell Island in the Sacramento Delta, sample from surface sediment Aug2011 Site A1 Bulk (version 2) | ecosystem: Environmental > Aquatic > Marine...
GGCATTTGCGATAATTACAAAAACCTGACGTCTAATACCTCTCCCGACAAAGAATCGGTAAACTGCAATTGTTGTGGCCAGGGTCACAGACAAGGACAGGGACAAAATGGATGCTGTCAAAGAGAGGGTCGTGGCAGAAACTATATAGATGCGGATAAAAATGGTATTTGCGACCATAGGGATACTCGCGCCAAAAAGTAGAGCTTTTTTCTCATAAGCATAAGTTCCATTTAAGCAAGTTCCTTATACATTACTATCAGATTAATTATCAACTGTCTAAATAAATATTTAAACAGTTGAAAGTGATAACTATATGCAGTTTTTTAACAAATTAAAACAGAAAAAAATGAAAACAAATTTAAAAACCATGTTTTTAGTCGGATTTTTTGGTCTGGGATTGATCGGTTTCAATTCATGCACCAAAGAACAAATGATTTCTCAGAATACCAGATATGGAAGTATACTGGATGTTACAGAGTCAGGCGTTTCATCCGTTGTGGCGGATAATCTTGAGGCTGTTGTCGCAAAAACAGTCGTGATCGGTGAAACTGAACTGGATATATTGCTTCATATGAAGGAAGAAGAAAAACTTGCAAGGGATGTCTATACTGCACTAAATCTGAAATGGGATAATCAGGTTTTTTCAAATATTTCCATCGCAGAGAATACCCACATGAATGCCATTATATTTCTCCTTCAGAGTTATGGCACAGATTATACGCAGGTTCCGGAACTAGGAAAATTCACAATCCCTGCATTTCAGGTATTGTATGACGAGCTGGTAGCAAAAGGATCGGTTTCCATTGAAGAAGCCTGGAATGTTGGTGCGCTGATAGAAGAAATGGATATTACTGACTTAGTTGAGTCAACCAGTAAAGTAACGGATGGGAGCATTATCATGGTTTTTGAAAACCTGGAGAAGGGATCAAGAAATCATTTAAGAGCATTTACAGGTCAATTAACAGCGCTGGGCTTAACATATACCCCGGTTTACCTTACAGAAACTGAGTACGATCTTATCATAAACACTCCGAATGAAGCTGGCAAACAGTATCAGATGAACAGAAATTGAAGTTACTTCTGAAGGAACATCTTAGTCAGACTTAAGAAGAGATTGTAATGAATATTAACAGGAGGCCTGTAATTACTAAAGATATGAAACAATCACAATCATTTCACAAACATACATTGAGCAGTATCCTGATGCTGATAATAACACTTAATTCGTATTCCCAGAATGATACTTTAGGTTACCCTCAAAAGACAGATACTTTACAGGTTGTTTCTGAAGGATCTCGCCATGCTTTATATTCTGGCATCGGTTATGGAAGCAATATGATTTATCTGGGATCCACAATATCACATAACCGGCCTTTCGGATATACTGCTCTGAGCTTTGGCTTCGACAATGAGTTTTATGCTACTGTTTCTGCAATTCACCTCTCAGATACAGATCCCCTGGTGGCTTTTTATACAGGAGCATTAAATTACAATCATGCCTTTAATTCATGGTTCGATATCTCAGGCGGAGTATACAGGTATCAGGTTCATCCATCTTTGGCTGATACTCTTCTTCGTAATTTAACGTATGGAGATTTGACATTGGGCGTTGACCTGAGACTGATTTATTCCAGGATTTCGGTTGGAACTCTATTATCTGATAAAAACCAGACCTACTTTCAGATAAGGAATTCACGTTATTTCCAGACGCCGGAGTTTTCAAGGAATAAATTTTTTATTTCATTTGATCCATATATAAATTTACTCCTGGGACCCCGCTATAAAATTGAACCGACTACCGAGACATATCCGGTTATCTCTCCCACCAACCTGAATCAGGGATCGAATAGTCAGAATACAACAAGTAAAACCAGTACTAACGGTTCTGCCGACCCAACAAATACCACATATTCAATGGATTTCGGGGTAATGGAGATCGATTTCGGCCTACCGGTCTCCTTCGGTTCTGACCGGCTGTCTATAGAAGCTGAAGCAAGCTATGTTTTATCATTATATAACGATGCCTATCTCCCGGGGCCTAAAGGATTTGTCTTCATTATGAGCTGTTTTTTCAGGATTTTCTGAACCTGCGGAGGAAATTATTCAAATTCGCTAAAAATTCATTAAATATTCATCTTCTGATAGTTACATTTAAATTATCTATTATTTTTTAACTAAAAATCAAGAAAAATGAAAAGGACAATTATTTTAAATGCCATGGCATTGTTAATCAGTGCCGGCATGACAGCCCAAATTTCGAATCAGACTAAAGACCAGATCAGAATCCATGATCAGACTCAAATAAAAGATCAGACTCAAACCATGGATCAGACTCAAATCAAGGATCAGACTCAAATCAAGGATCAGACCAGATTACAAACTACTACACAAACCCAGGATCTGGCTCAGGCAAATAACGCAACCCAGAGTCAGCTTCAGTCACGTCAGAGAGATCAGTTACGCACGCACGATCAGACTGGTACTTCTGATCAGTTGCGAAAGAGGGACCGGATACGTTTGCAGGATCCTGCCCATACTATGTCGCAGGCAGGGACCCAGTCACAGATGCGCGCTCAGAATAATTTCCAGGCCCGCAGAATACCAGCTATGAATGATGCTGCAAGGAACAGCGCAATTACCCGCAATATGAAAATGTCATCAGCATCTTTTGCACATCGCAGATAGTCTTATAAAATATCTTCCATTGAGGCATTAATCAAAAGCTCTGTAGATCTATTATTTACAGAGCTTTTAATAATTATCTGCGGTCCATTAATGTTATCTCACATGATTTTGAATCCACGGTCAGAGTGTCATCTCGAATGTCCGAAAAGTGAGGAATAAGATTATACAAGGCTTCAGGAATACCTGATAAATTATGTTTAATCTTGAAGTATAACCTTAGTTTGAGTATCCATCATATCTTATCAATTCGACCGGCCCCAAACTCAATATTGAGGCAACTGAAGGACTTGGCCCTGGTATGTTCACCAATTCCGTATGCTTCTGTGATCATGCTGTGCAAATAAGGGAAGAGCTGAAGGCCTGTTTCAGCCTTTTGAAGGGCCAGGCTGCAACCATGACAGTATTTCCGATAGTACATAACTGGGGAAAAAATATCCGGAATGGAGCCGAGATCTGAGTTATACTGCTGGTGAAGCAGGTCTTGCCCTGGATACAATATTAATTTCTACTTCAATTTTTGATTAATTGAGTTTAATTTATAAGCAGAATATCCTTGATCACCTGTTCAAAAGTCTGTTTTGGCAGAGCTCCCATGGCTGCCTGCGGCTGACCCTCTTTCGGAATGAAAAGCAGTGTGGGAATGCTCTGGATACCGAACACGGATGCCAGTTCCTGTTCATTTTCAGTATCAACCTTATAGACGACGATTTTTCCGGCATATTCGAGAGCCAGATCTTCCAATACAGGTGCGATCATTTTGCATGGCTGGCACCAGTCAGCATAAAAATCAACTATTGCTGGTAAATTACCTTCATATTTCCATTCACTGCCGTTTTCGTAGTCGAATACTTTCTCTTTAAAATCCTGGGTTGATAAATGCACCACCTCTTTAATTATTGTTTCCATAGTTATACTTTGATTCTGATTAACGAGTAATACGCTGTTTATTATTTTATAACGAAATTGTATTTTATTCAAATCTCCTTTTCATTGGTTGGGTTTGAGCATCTCATACAGGGCGAACTGGTTATAAAAAACCCTAAAAAGCTTCCCATCAGTACACTGCTCAACGGATTGCTGGTGATTGCACAGGACCCTGATTTACATCCTACAAAATAGTAAATCAGAAATCCGCCCAAACCTCCGATCAGAAGACTCAGGAAGGGTTTCCAGAAATACCATGATTTAATGAACTCTTTAAATGATTTTGGCTTTGGGGTACTGTTGCAATTCTGGTCCATTGATATTTAAATTTATATCTACCGATGCAAAGATAAATATAATAAATAAATAAATCGCAATAGTATCACCTAAATCTTTTTAATATCACTACTATTTTTATATAGGCGCCAGTTTATACATTGATAATGAGCCCGATTATGTAAATATTATGGCCCCGGCATACTTAAGCATGTTTCAGAATTACGTCAGCAGCATGGACCTGAAAAGCAGTAGCACCATTAGTCTGATTTATTGATGCTATCTTAAAAAAGACCTATGGTGCTCTAACCAATCCCTGATGTATCAGAAATGAATTATGTTTTAGTTTCTGAACTGATAGCTGAAATATGTTCCATTCGGCTGAATCCCGTCAATCGAAGAGATGAATTCACCATCCGAAGAGGCTTCGCGTACTTCAGAAGCATTATTGACTTTTCTCCCGTTTACAGTAGAGATTATTGTCCCATTTTTGATTCCGAGATCTTTGAGTTTCCCGTTTCCGACGCTTGCTACTTTAGCACCGGAATCAACCGAGTATTTCTCCTTCTCCTTAGTTGTAAGCGGAACAAGTTTGGAGCCGAACACCGTTTCCCCTGTACTTTCCGTCAGAACGGCAGTAGTGCCGTCGGCGTTTTTGAGTTCAACCGGCGCAGTTTTCTCTCTGCCGCCCCTGAAATAGGTTACATTTATCTTATCACCCGGATGGTGCTGTGCTAAAGTTTCTTCCAGCTGAGCAGGTGATCCGATATTCTGATCATTGATTTTTACAATGACATCTTTTTCCCTGAGTCCGGCATTTGCAGCTGCACCATCCGGAACAACGGATGCAATATAGGCTCCGCTTACATTATCAAGTTTTACCGACTTGGCAAGATCTGAAGTAACCTCACGGATAGAGATTCCCATAAAGGCTCTCTGTGCCCTTCCGTATTTCTGCAGATCAGCCACGGTCTTTTTAACTATATTTATCGGAATGGCAAATGAATTGCCCGAGTAAGTTCCGGTCGGTGAAATAATTGCAGAGGTGATTCCTACAAGTTCTCCTTTCGTGTTAACCAGTGCTCCTCCGCTGTTTCCCATATTAAGGGCGGCATCAGTCTGAATAAATGATTCAAGCTTATAATTGCCATCCATTCCAAGGCTCCTGCCTTTTGCACTTATTATTCCGGCAGTGACTGTTGAAGTAAGGTTAAAGGGATTCCCTACGGCCAGTACCCATTCTCCAAGCTTCAGGTCATCCGAATTGCCGAATTTTATAGCCGGCAGGTTTTCTGACTTTATTTTTAGTAAGGCAAGATCTGTATCAGGATCTCTGCCAATGATTGCGGCAGTATACGACTTATTATTATTAAGAGTCACCTGGATTGAGTCTGCTCCGTCAACCACGTGATTGTTGGTTACAATATATCCGTCAGGAGAGATTATTACTCCCGACCCGAAACCGGTGACTTTTCTTGGTTCCTGCTTCATATTGTTTTCACCGAAAAACTGAAAGAACGGATTATCAGATTGATCGTCATTAGCGATCGTTGATCTGACCCTGACGTGTACAACTGCGGGAACGCTTTGTCCTGCGGCATATGTGAGATCAACCGGTCCTTCCGGAGCATGCATCGAAGTTAAAACAACCGGTGCTTGCCTCTCAATGGGACTGTTATTCTGGCTTGTAAGCGTTTGATTTGAGTTAACATTGATATGTGAGTACACAAATAATGTACTTGCAACGCTGAATACTGATACCAAAAATGCTGTGAGAAAAATTCGTGTTTTCATGATGTTTTATATTAGTTAATTTGTATTCTATTTTATTTATTTATTTTTCAGCAGGTTAATTGCTATTTAAGCCGGAACCTGCAGTTACCTATATTTTTATCGCTACTAAAAATTTCTATCTTGTATTCTCCCGGATTAAGCTTTTCTTTTGAAGAATAAGTTAAAATCACTCTTCTTGGAGTATCGATTTCACCGGGAATAGCTGACAAGCTTGCAGTCAGTTTGCCCGGATTTGCTTCAATTAACCATGTTAATGATTTATCTTCAGGAGTCAGTGTCTTTCCGTCAGGAGTGATAATCTTAAAACTTATTGCCTCTGTCAGGTTCTGAGGAACATCAAAATTCAGATTGAATTTTTTAGTCCTCCTCGCACATAGGGTAAGTTTGTCTTTCTTGTTTCCCCTTGATCCGTAGATTTCTGTATTATCTGTCCTGTATTTCTCTGCATTTTCCAGGTTTCTGGCAAGTTCCTTGTTCTGTGCATCACTTATGATTGCTGAGTTTTCAAGCTCCTTGATTCTCGATAATGCAGTTTCCTGTTTCAGTACAAGGTCTTCATGTACTTTATCAAGATCATTTTTTTCTTTTCGCAATTGAATCAGTTCATTTCTGTCTTTCTGCAGTGAACTGTTTTCCTTTGACACGTAAGCCATCCTTTTTTCTGCTTCCTTTAGCCTTGATTCTGTTTCTGCCATAACTTTTTCTTCTGATTCCTTTTTGGCTGTTAAAGCACTCAGGTCGCTCTTTGCCTTATCCAGTTCCTGGGAAACCTGTAGTTTCTGTGAAGAGATCGATTCATTACGAATCTTCTCTTCATTATAATTGCGTTTATTCTTTGAATTTGAGATTAACGCAATTGTTGTTGATATAAGCAGAAGTGCAATTATTATTGCCCCTGCATATGTTTGTGTTTTTTCTTTCATAGCGTTAACTATTTAAATTATGTAGCGGATAAAACAAAAGCAGTGCCAAATACCCCTCATTAACAATACATTAACCATGTATTAACCATTGGTCAATTCATTATCAACAATGATACATTTCAATTAATCTTATTATGGCACTGGACTTTATGTGCCTTATAAGCGTTTAATAATGACTGATGAATATGCGGAAAAACAGATTGTAGACTTAATTATATGTTAAAGCAAATAATCTGGATATTAAGATCTCTGACAGGCAGGTAAAGACCAGGCAGGGTTATTGAAGGAAGATCATATGATAGATTTAACCCCCTGATTCATTACTATCCAATAATTAAATCTCCGGTAAGTTTATCAATCTTTGCAGGAATTTCCCAATAAAACAGTTGATTTATTACAGCATTTTGCTCCTGATCTGTAAGTCCATAATTTAAAACTCTTCCATTAAAATAATGAGCTACAAAGTTGTCACTGCCGCGGTTGGCAACCTGAATTACGCTTTCCATCTCATGGACTTCTTTGAATTTCCATGTGGCCAGATCCTTTTCACCAATTTTTAACGATCTATGATGGATCAGAGTGCTTTTCATAAAATCCTTATATTTCTCCATATCAAAATGCCTTGTTTTATGAAGAAAGAGGTAAAGGTTGTTATTCTCAATTATTGCACGCCCTTTATAGAATGGTGATTTTATATTAATTGCAATATAGTAACTGGATGTGTCAAAGTCATTTAAAACAGTATTATAGAATGCGGAATTTACATTTGTACAAGCGATAAACGGATTTTTAAATATTATTAAGATTATGAAAAGGATAACCGCCCCGCCGGTGAATTTTCTAATTATCGGTTTCAGGCTAAATGTTCTGCCTCTTTGCCTGGTTTCAGTATTGATGACAAGTTTTGTTTTCATTTAATAAAATGTTTTAATAATCGATAATATCTACAGCATTAAATATTTCTGCTGCTCTTGATTGTTATAAAAACAATTTTATCTCCAATATTCCTCAATTCAGGTTCAGTTTTTTAAATAAAAGTTATTCCGGGGACTTACTGCTTCGGAATGGCCAGTATAACCATATACAATTATCAAATTTAGATTAATTTGAAGAAATTAAAAACCCCTGTAATATGCAAATTACAAGGGTCAGTTATTTAAATCAGCGAAGCAGGCGCTCTCGCTCAGGCAGAGGCTGTTAAGTATTTTTTTATTCTTTCTTCCTGGTGCTGATTCCAAGAGCCAGCCAGATAGGGCATAAACTTATAAGGCTTGTGACAACAAATATTGCTGCCAATGCCAGAAGCACTACTGCAAGCACCCCGGTAATGACGTGAGCAAAATACAATACAACCACCACGACCGCAATCAGTAATCTGACTGCTTTGTCAATTGTTCCAACGTTTTTTTTCATCTCAATTCTGTTTGTTTCAAATTTAGTACTATTTAATTATGTTTCATCAAAACATCATACAGCTGCTTTTTACTAACCACCCCGGACTGTCTCCAAACCTGTTTGCCGTTTTTAAAAATGATAAGAGTAGGTACACTCTGTATATTATATTTGCTGGCTAGTTCAATATTCAGATCAACATCAATTTTTATGACTCTGACCTTCTCCCCAAGCTCAGTTGCAACCTCTTTTAAAATCGAAGACTGCACTTTGCACGGGCTGCACCAGACTGCATGAAAATCAACAATAACCGGACGGTCTTCATGAATAAGTGACTCGAAATTCCCTTTCATGGTCTTTTACTTAATTTTATTAATTTGTAGTAAAAGGAATTCTTTGTTTTTTATTCCCACAAAACGGTCTACTTCTATCCCATTTTTTAAAAGGATTAATGTCGGAATATTTCTTACCTGAAATTTTTGTGCAAGTGACTGGTATTGTTCAATATTTACCTTTCCGACATGTGAGTTGCCAGTCAATTCATCGGCAACCTGATTTAAAACAGGAGCCATCATTCTGCATGGAGCACACCAGCTCGCCCAGAAATCGACAAGGACCAACTTGTTTTTTGTCTGGTGATAAAAATTCTTATCAGTCAATGTAATGATATTTACATTATCGTCAACTACCGGAATGTTTTTCATTTTGGCACGCGCAATAAGAAACAATCCGCCAAAAACGGTAATTAGTATGCCGGTTATGATCATTATTGTCTGCATTTTACACGGTTGTTAATTGTTTTTGTTTTATTCTCAGTTCATTAAGGTAACCGGAAGCAGCCAGTGCTGCTATAGTTCCGTCAGCTACAGCTGTTGTTACCTGCCTGTAGCGCTTTTCAGTGCTATCTCCGGCAGCATATACTCCTTCAATATTTGTTGACATATCATTATTCACAATTATCTCACCCCATTTATTTAAGGCAACCTTACCATTTAAAAATTCTGTATTCGGGAGGTAGCCTATAAATACAAATGTTCCATCAGTCTTAAAATTACTGGTCTCCCCTGATTTCATGTTTTTAATATCAACACTTTCAAGATTTTCCCTGCCATAAAAAGCTGTTATGGTCGAATCCATGATAAAATGGATTTTTGGATTCTTCCTTGCTTCGTCAATGGCATTCTCAAATGCCTGAAAATGGCTGAACTGGTGAACTATTGTTACCTTACTTGCATATTTGGTCAACGAAACAGCTTCTTCCAGAGCTGAATTGCCGCCACCAACCACCACAATTTCTTTGCCGGTAAAAAAATCTCCATCACATGTGGCACAGTAAGAGATTCCTTTACCTTTAAAATTATCTTCTCCATTTATCCCCAGGGTGCGTGACCTTCCTCCGGGCGACAGTATCAATACATCGGATGTTAAGATGGATCCGTCAGACAGTGACACAATCTTTAAATCTTCTGACAGATCCATATCTTTTACAGAGACATTCCCCTTTATTTCGCATCCGTGGCTGATAGCCTGCTTTTTCATTATGCTGGCCAGCTGATAGCCACTTATGCTTTCAACTCCGGGATAATTTGCTATTTCATGAGTAAGGACCAACTGACCACCTATTGTACCTTCATTTAATATTAATGTTTTAATCCTTGCACGCGACAGGTAGATGCCAGACGTGAGACCAGCAGGTCCAGCCCCAATCACTATTGCATCATAATGGGTTTTATTGTCCATCTTTTATGCTGTTACTTTTACAGAAAATTCTTTGTTCAGAATTGCTTTTACCTGGTCTTTGGTCTGGATACTGGAAGTCGCTTTTACCACTTTGCCGTTTTTATAATAAATTGTAAACGGAATGCCCATAAAACCACGGACTTCCGGTAAACTCCTGATGACATCCGATATAGGATTGTCAAACTCCATATCATAAAACTTTACATGCGGGTATTCCGTTTCAAGTTCTTCGGCTATTCCATAGACAGGTATACACATTGGCCCCATTCGTCCGCAAATTACCATTACGTTTTCATTTTCAGTTATTGCCTTATTATGATCAGCAATCGATTCGAGGTGTTTTAAATTTGTGTACAGCATTGCTTTTTATATTTAAATTTATGGGACAAAAATACTCTGCAATATCTCATAAATAGTGGAAATGTGAGTGCAATGCGTCAAGTTGGCGGTTGATACAGGACAACTTTTTTATTGATTTAAGTTAACTTTGTACATTCCAATGTATCAATCAGGCATGAAAACCATACTCGAAACCGACAGGGACTTTATTTGTGATATCCAGTCGCCCTGCTTTCAGATGCTTTTACCGGAAGAAGCTGAAGTTGTCAGGGCAAGCAAGACTCAGGTGCTTTTCCGGAAAGATGATCATCTTACCAAACAGGGGGCTTTTGCCTCTTATATTTTATTTATTATAGATGGATATGCAAAGCAATATCTTGAGGGCGATGGTATAAAAAACTACAATCTCCGGATTATAAAACCAGGCGAATTTGTAGGACTTTCGGCAGTGTTTTCTGAGAATACTTTCAATTATTCATCTGTCGCATTAACCGATAGCCGGGTATTCCTTGTCGAAAAGGAAGCTATCGCCAGAGTGGTTAAGCAGAATGGGATGTTCGGTTTCAATATTATCAAAAGGTATTGCGAGCAAAACACTAACCTGCTTAATACGGTTCGCAACCTTATGTACAAGCAGATGAATGGCAGGATGGCGGATGCCTTACTCTACATTGACAGTTTGAAAAACGAGAAGCCGGAAATATTTCAGCTTCTATCACGCAAGGATCTCGCGGATTTTGCAGGAATCTCAACCGAAAGCACCGTAAAACTCCTTAAGATATTTGAAAAAGAGGGAGTGATTGAGCTGAATGAAAAGGATATAAGAATCGTAAAACAATCTGAGCTTCTTGAAATAAGCCGGAGAGGATGAATTTTTAATGGAGAGCGTTTTTTAAGATATTTATCTGAAAAAGAACATCCTGATTGAAATCAGGAACAGGATTACAGCAAAGATTCTTTTCGAAACTTCGTCAGGTAAATGAACAGCCAGCTTTGAGCCAAAATAGCTGCCGATAATAAAAGTAACAGCTATAATTATTGCAAACTTAATATTGACGTGACCTGCCTTATAATAGTTGTAAGCCGCAACAATCCCAATGGGTGGCAACATTATTGCAACGCTTGTCCCCTGGGCGGAGTGCTGTTCCATCCCAACCATATATACCAGCATCGGTATCAGAATTACGCCTCCACCAACGCCAAACATTCCGCCAAAAAAGCCCACTATCAGGCCTATGATTGTCAGTAATACCACAGTGGATGTTTCCATTTGATCAGTCGTTATATGTGAATAAAATAAAATCCAGCGTCACATTAAAAGATAGCAATTAGCAGTTACATTTGCCGGTTTCCTGAACAGGAGGGCATTTTACACTTCCATAAGAGCAAAAAACACAACAATCCCCTGTTTCTGGTTTCAGGATCTTGCCGCAGTTTGAACATTCATAGAAAAACTGACACGAATCAGCGGGCATGATCTCGCTTTTCTCAAAGCCGCATTCAGGGCATCTTATTGTGGAATTATATTCAATCTTCTCAATCATGTTTTAAAAATCCCGCCAATATCGTAATCTCCCAAGGGGTCCAAGGCTTAAAATTAGGAGTTTTTGAGTATATGGGGCATATGCCGGGAAACAAATAAACAAATTATCTGATATTATAACTACAGTGCTCTCTCCTTCGGGAAGACCGATAAGTCATTTTTATCCAAATAAACCGCGGTCTTAATTTTCTTCGGTTCCATGATAATATTTTATGAGTATGACTGACTTTTCAATAACAGCCTGAAAAATATAAAAAATAGTCTTTTTTAGGTATTGCCACGCGTAGCGATAAGATGTAAATTTACTCTGCTGTAAATTCGAAAAAGATGCAATCATCTCTACAGGAGTATGTTAATAAGTTTTCCCATGATATTATGATATTTAGTAAAAACAAGGAAAAATCAGTCCTATGAAGAAACTATTCATTTGTCTGTTTTGCGCTTCAATTGCTTCGTGCGCTCTGGCACAGAAAACTAAGATTGACACGGTAGCATTGCTTATTCTTGACAGGATGAGCAATGTTATTGGCGATATGGTATCCTGCAGTTTCAGGGTAAATGCTTCTTACGATATTACTGATGGGGTGAATGGCCTGGTCAAAAAACACAGTGAACATGAAATCTATATGTCCGGACCAAACAAAATGCTGGTTAATTCAAAAGGCTGGGAAGGGCATCAGGAATACTGGTACGATGGAGAACAGTTATTCTATTACTCTTATGACGAAAACAATTATGCGGTAATAAAAGCTCCTGCCACCACACTTCAGACAATTGACAGCATAAATAAGAATTATGAGATTGATTTTCCTGCAGCGGATTTCTTTTATCCTGCCCTTACAGATGATCTGATTGAATCAAGTGACCAGATTACTTTACTTGACGACAAATGGGTCGACGGGAAAGATTGTTTTTGCGTGCTTGCCACCGGAAAGGACAAAAGGATACAGATTTGGATAAGCAATGATGCTTTTAACCTGCCTCTTAAATATGTGATTGTCTATCTCAATCTTGAGGGATATCCGCAATATGAAGCCACTTTGTCTGACTGGAAGGTTAATCCGAATCTGCCTCCGGCCATGTTTAATTTTAGGCCTCCTCCCCGTGCGGTTAAAATCAGGATGATATCAATATCAGGGAAATAACATTTTATTAAACTTAAAGTCAATGAGAACACAAATTAAAGCTAACCGTATACTCCTTGCGATGTTAATTATCTTTTCAATTGCATGGTCGCAAGCTGAAGCACAAAGAATGAGCCACAGATCTGCAGGGCATTCCTCTTCCCGGCCTTCGGCCGGGGCTCAACCGTCTATTAATGGGGGCAGTTTCAGGTCATCTTCACGTACTCCTTCAAACCAGTTTTCACAAAATCGTGTTAATCAGCCAGGGACAGGTGGAGCAAGGGCCGGGACCTCCGACAGGAAGGCTCCGGGTAATAATGCGGGTTCGGGAAACAGGGCAAATGCCGGAAACAACAGGGATGTAAATATTAACATTGACAGAGATATTAATATAAACAACAGCCATAATACTGTTGTACGGAGAAACAATGTAGCCGTGTACCACAGACCTCCGTACCACTATGGAGGAAGGGCCTATTATTGCCATCATCCGTATCATTATCATCCTTACCATCCTTTCTTTTGGGGACCTGTCTGGCACCCATGGGGCTTTTTTGTAACTACAATTGCTGTTACAGCCATTATAGTAAACTATGAGAGCCAGCAGTACTATTATGATCAGGGGGTATATTATGTAAAGTCCGGCGAAGGTTACACAGTTGTTGCAGCTCCGGTTGGTTCAACTGTAACAACACTTCCGCCGGAGACTCAGACTGTCGTGGTAAATGAGACCACCAATAATTATTATTACGGAGGTACCTATTATGAGAAATCAGACAGCGTCTATAAAGTTGTAGCCCCTACTGCCGGAACTATTGTTGAAAATCTTCCTGAAGGAGGGGAA